>TARA_R110002073_G_scaffold4811_3_pt1 | contig 17745 bp, 29 predicted proteins | sample TARA_R110002073 | Tara Oceans TARA_R110002073 (sample SAMEA4397174) | marine metagenome | biome: Polar Biome; feature: [DCM] deep chlorophyll maximum layer (ENVO:01000326); material: water (ENVO:00002006), including particulate matter (ENVO:01000060) such as... | depth 40 m
AATATTGACACGGAACAACTCACGTTTTGCTTTCGCACATGCCTGTTCCACCATAAATGTTTTGCCATTACCAGACAGACCGGTAACAAAGATAGGATAAAACATTTCAGATTTTAATATTGAATGAACATCAGAGAAATTTCCAAAAGGAACGAAGAGATTATCCTTGACAGGAATATTCTCAACTGTACTAGTTCCACCTTTGGTCATTTCAATCACAGTAACAGGAGCCGCAGGAACCGATTTAGGGATGGGGTCTGGGGCCTTTACTGACGCTGGCAAATTCTGACCAGCGTTGGCCAGTAGCGCCCCTGCCTTTATCGCAGGTGCTCCATTCACAGGAATCGACCACAGGCCGCGGCCGGCCTTGTAATCATTAACGCGTGTGATCCAATGGGGAAACTTCAGCCCCGCGGAATCTGCAATGTTTTGCAAGTCTATCTTACTAACAGAATTAAGGTCTATAGCGACCACATTTTCGTCATAAACTCGTGCTGCACCAATGAAGGCCATCTGTTTACTTGTGAAACTCATTTTGAATCTTTCTCCCTTAAGGGATGGGTTTTAGGGACTGGACGCCCCTCTAATCTCTATATATAATATAACGCTTTTTTCGGGATTACACAAGCACTAAATGTAACTCCAATAGAAACAAGCACTTACAAGAGCTATATTTTCAAATTTCTTTGATTTTGGGTCGTTGTAAGTTGTTGGGAGACAGTCACTTATGAGACAACCCCCTAGGTAGATTTTCACTACTTATACTTCTTTTTTAGTTCATCCAGATGGTATCCGATGTTTTTACACCACTCGCCGGCCACACTGCCGTCCATAGCCACTCGCTGCATACGGATTTTGCACTCTTCTAACATAAGCACCAGATCGTTATAATCTCTCGCACTGATAGTTAAATTTTCCATTGGTACCTCTTCGGCACTTTTCTCAACCATGTGATAATCCTCGTAGAAACAGGTTTATTTTAAAACGCCCTATGGCGAACATAGGAATTAGGAAACGAACTCGGCGAACTGACTCAACATCTTTTTGCTAACCAACTTAGCCTTGCGATTCTTTATAAACGCTGACTTCATTTTCGCCTTGCTCATATCATCGGTTATTTGTAGATCGTCAACCTTGACATCCATCTTCTTGCCATTGATAATATAGAACTCTTCATATCCATCAGTCTCCAAACGGGCGAACAGATCTTTTTTCATATCATCGTCAATCGCGACCATTTCTTCATAAGTCATCCCAGGCTTGATACACCTAAGATTCATATGTAATCCTCTTTTGTTTTCTGTGTTGATAAAGAAACCAGTGACCCTACAATCGGTACGATCCTTAAGAATCTTTAACAACAGGCCAGTATCAGTTTCATTATACTTATTAACTTGATAACTCTTTTTAGTAACCATGTCGGTGATGTGTAGTTTCTGACCAGTAGAATCACACCGTTCAAAACGGGCGGGGTTTTCTTCGGTAGGTGTCCTATGTATCTCTCTAAGGGAAGCCCCTGCTCCATCCGTTAAAAACACTGTATTAACTATCTGCACATTATATTTCTTACGGAAGAGAGGAACCATAGGAAACGCTGTTAATACTGCCTCGTTTAAAGGGGTTCCGCCCAACTGCAGCTCACTCGGTATGGAACACGGGCTTGTTTCAGTTGAATAATAAGACCGACTGAGAAACGCTTCTCGCAGATACGTCATGTATACCATCGCCTTAGTAAATTTTTGACTATTCAACTGTGACGATAGTAAATGTAATAGTTTGAAATTCTGTCTCACAGAAAACTCTTTTTCGCCGGCCGGCAAATACGGATCGCTTCCATAACGACCTTTGTTGGGTTCATCCGTGGCGAAGTAGTAGTTAGAAAATGCGAAACAATCAAAAGGAATGTTTGCCTTCTTACAGAACATGGCCAACAGCATTAACTGGTCGATTGTTTTTGACATACAATCACTCATAGAGCCAGACCAATCTATATACATGATAAACCCATGACTCTTGCCGTCAGCGACAACCGTGCTACGAAGGAAAATGTCTTCGCTGAATTTGTAAGCATGTAGTTTATTGGGGTTCAATATACCCGTCTTGCCCGTGCTAGTACGTTTATGTTCATCAGCCGACTTTTTCATCTCAAACTCTTTAACCAAGTAAGAAATCAATGACTTCTGCTCGGTAGAAAAAATCTTGTACTGTTTAAGTGCGTGAGTTATGCCAACCTTTTCATCCCCAATATTTTTATCAATAACCCCATGTATTTCCTCTATGGGAATGATAATATCTTCTAAAGGCAACGTAGGTATACGAGCATATGCCACAGTGGTATCTGGGTCAATACTTTCCTTGACTGCTTCATCGAATGCGTCTTGCGTGACAGGGCCAAAGTTTTCCTCACTAGGAGCCGCTTCATTATTTGCTGAACTATTATCGGTACCTTCACCAGGTGAAGACTTTGTTTTTGTATCTAAACCAGGAGACTCGCTTTCCTCACCTTCATCAGAAGTGCTGCTTTCTGCTTTTTCTGCAGTATCATCAGTTTCCCCTGATTTTTCCCCTGAAGACGACTCGCCCTCTTCATCAGAATTTTCAGGCTCATCAAACTCCATAGGCATATCACTCGACATTTCACCCGAATCGTCAGTATCACCATCACCGCTATCGGTAGTCACATCGGGGTCAGATTCTTCTGATTTATTATTCTCAGCTTCCTCTTTGTGGTGAACGTATAAGTCACGAGCCAATTCAACTGCATCATCAAAGGTCGATAAATTCTCCATACGTGTAACGTATGCTTCTTCATCAGCCGAGAAGTCAACGCCGGCACGTATGCCACCCTTGAAGTGCAAATTCAATCGGTCTATAAGATTATATGAGTTAACGTCATTGTCTACCGTACCAAAGAAGTTTTTTGCCAACAACTCAGTATAGCCGTCATAAAAACAACGCCTTAGACCAGGAAACTTGATCTGTATCATTTTCTCTATACGAGCATCTTCCGTTATGTTAACGAATGACTTGAACTGACCACCTTCAGCCACAATGTCCTTAATACGACCTTGGGGCGTGTATAGTGCGTGGCCAACCTCATGGCCAAGAAACAAGTCAGTCGCTTCATCCGACACATCTTTTAATAGGGGCATGATCAACGTACGACCTTCAGTATCAAAAGCAGCAGTGGTTGCTGACTCGGAATACTCAACATTGAGGTTTTCAGCCGCCATAAGACGGGCCAACAACGATTTTGCGTTTCTATTTTCCATTATATCCTCTTAGGGTGTCTCTCTAATCTCTATATATAATATACCGCTTTTTTGGGGTTTGCACAAGCTCTAATTTTAAGTTGTTGTTTATAAAGGACTTACGCTAGGGGTTAATCACATAAACCGTCTATTTACCCCCCTCGTAAGGCTATGCCCCACAATAAGTTATAGATATACCCCTTAGTAGATTTTAACCGACCTAACTCCTTTATTAACAGGCATTTACTTCACGCGTAGGAAATTCCATTAATCAATAGGGTTTTTTCCTTAGTTTTTCCAGAATGTCAAAGCCCCATCTCGTCTAGTGGTCATTTATAGACCTCACACGATTAGAGGGTATTGCACAATCCATGCCGGCTAGCAATTAGGATATATCATAGAGTAAATGTAGATAGGGGATTTAAAGGGTATTACAGAGACCTACAGAGAAAGAGAATAGTATACCTTGCATACTTACAGAGAATAGTATTTATTGCCCTTACTTGTATTTCTTTGTCTTATAGAGTTTTGTTTTTTTATTTGTTCAAAGTGGATGGGGAGAGACCGAAGCCTCTCCCCGATTTGATTATGCTCAAAGTAAACCTTGCTTAGACCATGAATCATTCAAATGTATATTCTCTGAATGCTTCTTTTTGCATTTCTTGCAAATATCTTGTAGACCTTCTACATCTTCACGCCGGCCAAAATGCTTTGCCTGTTTTTTATCTCCACAACAGCAGCAACGTATTAGTAACGGTCTGTCTTTGGGTTTAGTAGTAGTGTTGAATGCAGAACGGCGGAGAGGTGAAGTTCCAACTCTATTAGGTCTACCAGTTCCACATTTATTTCTTGAGTTTATAGTTTGTTTATTATCATAAGAAGTTTCTTCTATTTTTCTTATTGGTACACCTTCATAAACCTCATCTTTTGTTATCATAAATGTATCCTCCTTACCACTGATGAATAGCATTAGAGACAATCGCCACGATAGCAATCAACTCAGCAGCCACGTAAAACAATCTTAGGTAGCAACACATATCGGCTGTCTCTGGATTCTCATCGCACTTACTGCCTAACGCCTTACATAGAGTGTGCAGTTGTTTCTTCACCTAAAGCTATTCCTTATATGTTGCAGATGTCCCATAATAAAATCCTTTTGTCCTTCAGACATTGGCACTGGGTAGGTATCTTGCATAGTCTTTTTATCTTTAGGTATCATTGCTTTTATATACCCCATCACATGGGTTAATCTTATCTCTACATCATCATAAACTTTATCCATTTTATTTCCTTTATCATAATAACCAGCTTGCTAATAGGCAAACACTACCAAGAGCAATTAATGATAATGTTATTATGCCTGTTATTATCACAATCCCCACAATGTGCGTGTCGCTTCCATTAGGGTCAGCTATAGTTTGATGGGTGCGTCTAACTTCTTTCATTGGGTTAGAAAATCAAATCTTGGTTCTGCAAAAGATGCCATCCATATCATTAACGCAATAAGAGCAACGACCTCTAAAACTTGCCAGACATCCTTGTATGTTTTTCTTTTTGGGGCTGACTTTGATTTCTCTACTATCAGATCCCACTCAGCTTGGGTCGGAGATGATTCCCATAGTGGAGCAAGATGGTGGTATGTTGCAGATTTTTTGATATACTTCAATTTAACTCTCCGCTCTTACCATTGATGACAACTGAGGCCGATCAACGCTATAATACCAGTCAAGAACCAACTCGCGAACTTTGTTCCACAGGCGCACAAAATAGCGCCTCCAGGTCTCTCAAGACAGTCACAGTTTACTGCCCACAAAAATAGGGCACGTATTTGATTCCTCATTCGCTTGATCAAACTTTTTATTTCTTTAAAGTATAGAGCGGCTGAGCACTAACCCTTGGGTTTCACCTTCATTATCGCACACTTCAGTTTCCTCTACGGAGATCACATCATCTATTTGCCAACCTAATTCTTCTAAAAGTTCTAAAGGAATCTCAATGAACGCAAATCCATCTTCGTGCTCCTTCACCTCTACTCTATACTTTAATTGGCTCATTTGAACACTCCTACAAGTTCAATATATTGTTTCATAACTTTCCTTTTGTTCATCCAATTTTGCAATGAACTTTCTAATTTTTTTCTTCATTGATTTGCTAATATATGCACCTTCACATATATTACCATTTTCATTCCTATGCTTAAAAAATTTATTTTTTATTCTTCTTAACAGCAATTCTGCTTCTTGCAAATCATTCATAATATTATAAGCTCTCCTACCATACCACCATATTAGTTATAAGACGTTTTGTAATCACTCTATATAATATAACCAATTCTCTCAAACTTGTCAAGCTCTTTCTTTGTTCTCTTAAAGATTCTTTTTCTCTCATTTTAGCCAATCGAATAGACCATCTTTTCTGCTTTAATAAACATATTTTTGTACCGCCACTATACCAAAATGCATTTTCAAAAAATATCCATCCCCAAATCCTAAGTGTGATTAACATAATAAAAACCTTTAATTAATATTGATGACTCACTATCTATTTCATTCTCCATCTTCCTGTCTCCCTATTGGCCTTGAAGTACCGGCGAAACGGTGTTTTAGGTTTGCGATACGGATGACTGCGTAACATCATGTACATGGTGAGTGCTGTAGGTATCATAACCATTACAACAATAAGAACTAACAGAATAATACCCAATGCTGTAATATGGGTAAGGCTATTATAATCGCCGGTCATAATATCTGTTAGCCATAGTGTTATGCTCACTTAGGAGCCTTCTTCTTATATATATGATCTGTTTTTTTACGTAACTCATTTTTGATTACTTCAGCCATAACACTTGCAGGGCTGCGCTTGGTTTTTATTGAAGCCCTGTTAGGTTCTTTCATTAATCCTTTTTTGTGAGGCAATAACTCATCCTTCAGCGTTGTCATTTTGCATCTCCCAATAGCTTCGGTAGTCTAAATTATCATTATCTTTTTGTGCGCAACCAAACATTTCTTTTACCTTCGGCTTCCTTTGATTTCTACATCCAAATTTTGCCGTGCATAAATCATCTTTGTTCCTATATGGACATCTAAACTTGCTTTGTGCCATGGCTGCATCATTCATTGGCTCCATTATTTGAGCCAACATCTCTAATGATTTTTTATACCGCTCTTTGATATCGGTCATACCATCGCGTGATCTTCCCATAGTCCTTCAGAAGTAAGACGTACCGAAGAGAGATGAAAGAACTGACCTTCCCATAGCTCGGGTTCAATAAGGCTGAGGAAAGTGCTGCCGTCTTCTCTTTCGTATAAATGATAGATTTTATTCTGTTTGGGTTCAAAGCTAAACTCACTCTCCAGAACTGATTTGTTTATATTGAAAATATCCATCACAACCTGTGCCTCCCTTTGTAACTCGTCAAACCGAGCTGTTATTTTAGTTTCAACATTTCTTTTTATCTTATCTTTTACTATGCTTGTATCGGGTATCTCAATAGCGGGGTCTAGGGTTGATACTCCATAAGGTAATAATGCCTTGTTCATTTGTTTTTAGGCGTTGGCTGGGGGGCTTTCCTATTTCGAGGATCTACTCTCTTTTGCCAGACCTTTTGAGAACGTGCCTTGTCTTCTTTTGATGGCTCAGACATCTTATAGGTCGGGGATTTTATGTTAGTTTTTGTCTCAACAACTACAACCTGTGGCTTCTGCTGATAATAATCAGAATAAATAGGATAATAATTGTTGTAATAATTAGGGGGCGAAAATCTTCCATAGTATTCTCGCCTTATTTGTGGAGATGGACTATAATGATAGTCTATAACGGGTTCTATTTTTACTGGCTCTGGCTCTTGTATTCGCAGAGGGTCATGTATCTGTGTATAACTACAACTACAAAATATAACTAAGCACCACATTAAAAGTTTTTTCATATCAACTCCCTGCCTTACGATGGCCACGGCCTTGGTTTTTCTTTGTTAACTGCAACATTTGATCTTCTTTTTGCTCTTGTCTGCGTTGCTCGTCCTTCGCACGGCGGAAAATAAAAGTTATGTTTCCCCCTTGTGCCTTAACTCTTCCACTAAGAAGCGCCATCAATACTAATACAACTACAATAAGAATAAAATTTATAATTCCTAACCCTATACCAACTTCCGCCATAAATTTAAGCCCACTTACTCCCACCGATACTCTCCTTATATTTCAGTCGGTTGATTTTTCTTATGATAAATATAGCTTTTAAGGAAATCTATAAGCTGCCGGTCCATCGGATCATCAAACTCATCCCTATGAATGGAAGCATATTCTAACGCCTCTTCAAATAACTTATTGAGCACTTTACGATACTTAGTTTTACTTTCGTAACGCAATAAAGTGCTGTGTAAACGCCATCTCAATCCATATTGTTCTTTCTTTAGGTCTAAGGCCATATTAACATAATCAAAAATCATCACAAAAAATGAATACTTCGCTTTATTTATCAGATTTCTTCTGGTTCCTAACATCTCCCGCGTTCGTTTCCAGCCCATTTTTCCGCCTCTCTACATCTTCATTAAACCTCTTTATATAACTATCATAATAAGGATGCCTAACTGTTTCTTCTGTGTCAAATATTTTATATTTTATAACCCTGCTATTACAGATTGGAGTGGTACATCTATAATCTATGATTAACTTCACACTATAGTTTTTGCACTTCGGACACTTATATTCTCCATCGCGATCGCAAGATACAGTATGAAATGGTATCTTATTTCTACTAAGCACTTCTATTTGAGTTACTGTTGACTTAATATATGTTTTATCATCTTTCCAACCGGAAGGTTCTTGAGGTAGCCTACTTAAATCTATCATAGATCTTCTACGCCTACAATTTGGCGAACCATAACTGAAACTGTTCTTTCTTTTTTATCTTTAGCTGACTTGGGCTTTACTCTAAACCCAAACCATCCAGACCATTGGGGATCAGCACCTTTTGCGGTAATCTCACTAATAAGATCTACTAAGAATTGCTCTTTAGGCATAGGTGACATAATATCCACACTACCGCCCGTAAAGTAAATACGCAAAGGGAATGTATCCCTTTTTTCTGCTATTTGTTCCTTAGGCATCTCAACCGGCGCGCCGCCGAAAGATGTCTCTTCTCCATAAATATCCTTTTCCTCGGCCATGTCTTAAAGTTTATCTTGATCTGATAAATGAATTCTCTTTATATCAGTATTATCATTAAACGCCCAATCTAACACGGTTAGGTTTTCGCTCAGAAGCTCGGCGATCTCTCTGCGTTGACTCAATATAGCGATAGCATATCTTCCTCTGGTACTATTTAAAAATACTGAATCATTATTTAAAACCTTGAGGCGCTGATCTAGTTCTCTCTTTAATGCCTCTATATCCGCTCTTGTTTTCATATTTCACCTTTATCTGCTTTAATAGTACATTCATCACATAGAAAAAGCTTTTTCTTCTTATGATAAATGGTTTCTTCTTTGGTTACTATATCACACCATTCACAAAAATATTCATCTTGTTCGTATTCTTTTGCCTTATCTATCAAAGGGGTGGACACTAAACGTAATCCACCCACACGGATTCGTGCCACTATTCAATCAATTCTTTGATATAAGAGTTGTTCTTTAACTTCTTTAGCCCTCTAATAACAGCCTTTTGTGCTCCCATAGTAGAAAGACCAGTAAGAGTACCCACTTGAGAAAACGTCATCGGGTCTTCCCTTCTATTTAGGCCAAACCGCAACGTAATGGCCTTCTTCTCTAACATAGAAAGATCACTCTTTTCAATAGCAAAATTAACATGGGCAGCTGTATGGTTTTCTTCCATCATAGAAAGATCTTCTGAGGATAATGAAGACTGTATTTCTATATTATCTGATGATCCGTCTTCATCATTCGTAGTAGAGAATGCATCTAAAGAAATCTCAAACTTAGGAGTATATGATGATAATCGGGAATGGAAGTTAACTGACCGGTGTTGGCCACTTATACCTACACTTTCTGTTTCGCTTTTCTGTGCCTTTATATAACTATTTATTTTATTCCAAGGAACATGTACAATTCTATTTTCATACACCACAGCTAAGACTCTTGCTTTTATCCAGTGGCGTACATAGGTGCTAATCTTAGCGCCATGGCCAGTTTTGAATTTTTCTATTCCCTCAATTAATCCTAATAGGCCTGCCGCTTCAAGCTCATCTCTTTCCATCAAATGGGTATACTTATTTATTACATCATTTACCACCCAACGATTTTCTTTTACTAGTGTTTCTTTTTCATCTTGCGTCAACCGTCACCCCCCTTTGCTTTTATCCACATATTTATGGCGTTTTGCCATAATTGTTCTTTCGATATGCGCTCTCCGCATTCCATACATATTACATAACCACGGTAGTCGAATATTCTTGGCGAAACATCTGGCATACACATACAGTATACTTGCTTTTTATATGACACCTTCTTTCTCCGTACAGTGGAGTTATGTTAATGTACTGGCGACAGGAATCGAACCTGTGTTTTCAGCTCCAGCTACGATTAAAAGCTTAGAAGGCTTCCTCGGCTACGCCAGCATTACCTTTGTTGAAACTTTCTTACTCTATCGGCCCACAGATAATGGTCCGAACCATTCTTCTTCTGTAACGCCATTACGCCGTTCATACTCAAACTCTAACTTCATTTGAATAGGTTCACGCCACATTTTATACCACTCTATAAACTTTTCATCAAGGCGATAGCAACTATGATTATTGCCATCATTTACTACATGCCAATATCCATTTTGATTGAGCATATTTTTACGATTCAATTCCGCATTTTTATCCTCTAACTCTTCAATCCTATCGTTCAATCGTTCATACTCATCCCAATCCTTCTTGGAAATATCCCCAAGCTGCTTCAACTCTTTCATAAGCTGCGGTGCAGCCAACGACCACCATTTTTTCTGAATACCATACCACACCGGTGGCTTAAACGGATTACGAAACCACTTCATTAGAAACCTCTCTTAAATAAGTTGGTCTTCTTATCGCCTAGCTTAATGAGAAAAGTAATTAATATAAACCACCCTATAAATAATATAGAAGCTATAATTAATTCCCACATGATAATATAATCCTTTCTCTCTTATCTGTCAAGCCCTTATATTCTAATTCTTCATCAGTCATATTTTCTATAGCCGTAACCATTGTTGCTCTTTGCTCTTTTGTTAATGTTTTTACATCAGCAACAAATGTTCGTATCAAGAATAATACACTTTTAACTACAGGAAATCCTTGCAGTACTTGTCTTTCAACTCTTAAATATATATTATCTTTGTCAAAATCTTTACCTATATTTTTGGTAGGGTGTTGGTTGAGGATAGGTGTATCTGTAAGGCCCCAATTAAAACGTAAAAACGGGCCTTTATTTAGGCATGCGTTCCATATTTGTTTATAACTGGTATCATTCATTCCTGGAACTGTTGAATGAATATCGGCCATACTACTGCCCATTTTTTCCGCGGGGGCCCACCATGATGGCAAACAAACATGAGAGGCTACCAACCTATCATTTTGCATAACACAAATATCTTCTTGTATTTGTGAACAAAGAGCGTCAAACAAGGTAGTATAGGCAGGTTTAGGGTATTCGCAACTGGGGCATCGTTTAGAGCAATTACATATTGGGCTTTTTATAATTTGAACAACCTTAAGATTGCGGTCCACATATACTGTTTCATTAGTAAGTTCGTTATCTAAAACATAGTAATCATCTTCACTTTTAAAAGTAATATAACTATATTCCTTAGCCAGTTGCTCTGCCATCCAAAAACAAGCCACAGACATTATGCTCTTTTGGTTGGCCATTTGAATATCTACAAAGCCCCGTCTTTCATTAATGGGCCTTTCTAAATAATATTTATTTACTCCCTCTAACCTTGCCTCTCTCTTTTCGTCTAAATATGAAGGCAGCATTTCATCAATAATAAAATGATTTTCATCTTCTAACTTCTTAAGACCCGGCTTAGTGCTATACTCTGTAGGAATATAGGGAAGATTGTTCATATTAGACGCTTGTCTCCATTCTTAATGCGAGTGCGGGAACGCTGACAATAATCAACCGACATTTCAAATCCAATATACTGCCTTTCAAGATGCTTAGCTGTCACACAGGTTGTACCTAACCCGCTAAATGGGTCAAACACTACATCATCTTTATACGAAAGCATTTGAATCAATCGTTTAGGCAACTCTACTGGAAACATAGCATTTAATCCCATCTTCTTTTGCCTTGTCTCTGGTGCAAAAGTCCACACACTCAAAGAGTTTTTTATGAACTCATCTTTACTAACTGTTATCTTATCTTTATCACCCAACTTCTTCTTATTATCCTTCGCAAACACTAGAATGTATTCAAACGGTGTGGGGAATGACGGACTACTAGGTGACTTATAACTGCCCCACGCTGTACGATTGCCTATCTGATTTTTATACCAGATAATAGTAGTCATGGGCAAGTAGTTTAGATCGTTAGCCATGAACTGAATAATATCAGAGTGGGTAGGTACTGATCCGTTCTTGCCATCACCGATATTAATACACACCCTGCCGCCGCTTACCATTTTTGCTTTTACACTGCCGAAGATGCGTTGTAACCATTCAATATAATCACTATGGGATTTATTATCTTGATAAAGGTCATAGGGGCTATTGTGCTTTTTATTATATCCCAAGTCAACATTATACGGCGGACTAGTAATCAATAAATCAATAGAACTATCTTCTAACTCTTGTATCAATTGTTCTGAATCACCACAAGTAACTTCATTTATAAACCTATCGTTCACAATAACTCCTTAACATTTTATCAGCTTTCTTAAATTCTGCCATACAAGCATCATACTCAGTTGGCTCTTTATCTTCTATACGCTCATCGTATTCCATCCAATTTTCCCGTCTATACTGTACTCCCTGCTCGACTTGCCGAGCATGTTGTAGTTCGTGAGTCAATAATGTCATTAAGTATGAGTGATAAAACCTATGAGTTCTTGGCCATTCTGGAAAGGTCCAATCTTTGCACTCAACAGACTTCTTTATCGCACTACTTTTTGCCTCTGATAAATGTTTGTAAGACAAACTTATCTTGTGAAAATGATTCTTATTCTTCTTAGCCTCATTCTTCAATGATACTGCAGGTAGCCTCTTATAGTGATTTATGTTCCTGGCCGCATGGAGTCCATGAGCTGTTTTTAGTTTGTGGTCTATGTAAAGATAGATAGGAGCTTTTATTGTGCCGAAATGTTTACGAACACAATTCTTTATTTGTTGCTCGTCTAACTTTAACTCAGGAAATTGGGAAAAGTTGGTAGAGATCTTCATATAGTTTTTAGCCATCCACTCCACAAGACGGTGAATATATAACTAGTAACCATAATAATAAAGATCCATCCCCATTTTCTCCAACGGTCATCGGGTTCCAAAATATAACTCCAATTCTATACTATATAATATAAGCAATTATTGAGGTTTTGTCAAGGCTTTTTTTCAGTTGATTCTATAATTCCTAAAAGTCTCTTTTGATACTCCCTTCCAACCAGTACCAAAATCTTTGCCATGAATACCAACCCATCTCCAAACATCCTCACCTTGAAAAATATCTCTAATAAAATCTAATGAATGTCCCGAATGAGGTATAATAGCATATCCCGATAAAAAGGCACTATCTGTTTCAATAAAGTGCATTTTATGCTTAATCATCGGAGCAAAAATAATCTTATCTTTCTTTGTCAAGGGAATACCCTGTCTTCGACCATATTCATACCATTTAGCCTTGCACTTACCTTTATCTCTGGCAAGCAATCTTTCTTTATTATTTTTGAGATGCTCATAAGTTATCGGGTATTCAGTTTCTAAAACATCTTCTTCAATAAGAGTTCCATTAACATCATAAGGGTAAATAATCTCATACTTTTTATCTTTATTTTTGGTAATGTTAGAGCCCTTTACGCAGGGAATCACTAACTCTAAACCAGAACCTTCTTCCATAAAGAAAACTTTATCCGCTAATGTGGCAAAGCCAGTAGTTATTTTACAAACATCAAAAATAGATCTAGATCTCTTTGCGACTTGCTCTACAAAATCATTATCTTTTTTTACAATAAAATTAAACTTACTCCACTCTATAGAATCAAATTCATTAAGGTCATTGCCCATTTTTATACTTGATGTTTTGCTATCATTATTAATAACAATACTCGTATAAGTTCCAACACCATCAAATATTTTTTTATCTTTAAAGTCAATCAATTCAGAAATACGTTGATCGCTAATAACTCTTTTTCGTAATGAGCCAGCATTTTTATTTTTTATCCAACTATTGGGGCAAATGTAACCACTAATACCGTCAAAATTAATTAGTCGCTCAAAAAATGCCATATAGATATCTGTATCACCATTACAATGCTCAAATTGATCTAACTGTTGGCGGACCTTATCATTTAAGTTTTGAATCCTTATGTAAGGTGGGTTAGTCACTACTATATCCGCATCCCACGAATCTTTTAAAGCATCCGCGACATACGCGTTAGGTATGTATTGTTTGGCTATTTTAATAGCATCTTCATCTATGTCAGTGCCAATTATATGTTTAGTTGCTTCTTCTAAACTTACGCCCCATCTCTCTACAATCTTATTTAGCATATCTTCTAAAAACAAACCAGTACCACAACAAGGATCTAGCACCGTTGGAATGCTATCCTTCTTCCATAGCGATAAGGTTCGCTCATTAATATAACTAACTATGTTCAATGGAGTATAAATGATACCATACTCTTTTACCTTCTTAGGAGAAAGAGTATTTTCATATTCATTAGATACTTTTTTTAGATTCATATAATTTCTTTAATGTTAGATACTATCTCCACAACTTCTTTTTCATTGTCAATAAAGCCCAAACTATTTATTCTTTCTTCTTCAGTTTCTTTTGTTTCATCTACACTCAACAAAACGTCTAACTTAAATATGTTAGGGTTGAATAGCGTCAAATTTTCTACGTGAGGCGACATATCTTTCCATCGGCGACCACTATCCAATTCTATACTTGGAGCCAGTGTAATAAAAATAGTCACATCATCTTTGCGTTCTTTGGTTAGTTTATCTCCGTGTTCTTTGGAGTAACCGTAAAGACGCTCACACTCACCTACGGTTGTATTACCATAGTTTTGAGCGTTTTTACCAATTCCTTTTTCCATCGCCTTTAATAAAACATAAATGTTCTTCTTAGTTTTCTTATTTACAAAACATAAGTCAATACTAAAAGTTTTATTAGGATTCTCAGGAGTGGCGCGGGAGCAACTAATCTTCTTCTCATAAGTGCATTCCCACTGCTGTTCATCAATAATTTCATCAAAAAAGAATTGTCGTATATAGCTATTGAGAATGTCTGTTCGTACACTACTTCTATTACCGTTTTTATGTGTAACCGAATAATTAACTACTTCTAAATAGGACTCTTTCAATAAGCGAGTTTCCATTTTACTTCCTTTAAAACGAGAAAACCTCTAAACTTTCTTATACTATAATATACGAAAATCTAGAGGTTTTGTCAAGGCTTTTCTTTACTTTTTTTAATCTTTTTTAAGTTATTGTTTTTTATAGACTTATAAACGCCTTTTTGAAAAAAATGACCCTCTCATTTCTCTTTTAAGAGGATTTCTGTGATAAACCCTACTCATAACACCTAAAAAGGGGTTGTTTGATTAGGGAGAAAGATAGAGGGGTTGTGCTCAATGAGCCATTTTTTGAAGCAAAATGATCCCATTTGCGGAGGGAAATGGGGAATCCGGCTGTTTTTCCCATACTTTTTCATCTTGGGCAGTGTAATCCCACTCTTCATCGTTCAATCTTTGCCATCCGTGCCAGTCGTAATTAGATAGATTGGATTTTACATGAGCATCCAAAGCAGAATTAGAATTGGGAGTAAAAGTAATTAGGTAAGATGCGGCTTGTGAAAGAACGTGGTCAAAAATATCTGGCTCATAGTGTGTATTATTAAAAGCATCTAACGAAATAACATCTTTATTATTAAAATCAAATTCTCTAAGATTTACATAATCTATTTCTCCAGAGCCAACTGCATATTCTTCAGCCACTGTAGATTTAGACTCTACCATATCAATAGTTTGGTTTTCACAATAACCATAAGTACCTAGAACAGGGCCGATCTGAACAACATTGCTTCGCCTTCCCTTGGTCCATAAGTTCTTATACCAATCTATACCTATTCTGAGCTGAATTAGATTTTCATTCTTAGTGCTTCGGACTGGATCTACAAAATATTCATGTGGCTTTAAGTCATGCTTCACGCTCATGGTAACCTCATTTTTCTTTGATGGTAGTTATTAGGTCGGTTCCTTTTATTCTTAATACTTTTATTTTCTTTTCTACTCTATACCCACCAGATTGCCAGGCGTAATCCTCTTTGACATTCTTTACAGTTCCTCTTGTTACAAAGCTATAACCATTATATTCAAAAAATACTGTGTTGCCGGTATGAGTCCATTGACAGGCATCGGCTACTGGAAATCTCACTACCTTATTACCGACATCTTTGATAGTAACATTACCATCATTAGTATCGGCGCTGCGAGTAATCAAAGAGTTTTTTCTAAATCGCCATAAACTATAAAAATCCAACTTGCTTTCAGAAAAGAAATGGTTACGGGGCCGCCGCCAACGCCATGGTTTTGCCATGACCTGCTTGTAGCTTGGCATTCCAGATCCTTGAATGATCCATTGGTCATCCTTGGCCACCAACACCTCATCGCCATGGCCATGCTCATGCAAAGCAAATCCAGTTTTTCTATGATTAGCTACTAGCAACCAACCATTCGTTGATCTTGTGATGGTCATATCTTTATAATGAAAAGTACCAGTAACTGGTGACGTATCTGTTTTTTCATACCAGCTATCGCCAATAGAAGCAACTACGCCGTCAGAAGATGTGATATTACTTTGCCAAGTGGATAGCAATTCCATCTTTTGTTTTATGGCCACCCAATGATCATCTTCTTCGTAAAACTTCTCAAGCAACGGCATTACTCTTTCATACGCAGTGGAACAATATAGAGAGTAATGACTACCCTCTATAAAGCATCCATCGCTGACTAAGTAGTCAGTTATTTTCCGTAGAGTTTCAAGGTTATTAAGTGTATACGTATTGGTAATGGCATCTAAGGCACAGGCTCCAACAAAGTATGAAAAGCTTTTGTTGCTCTTTATTCCCGTAGACCAAGCACGTTGGTAGGTTTTTCGGTATAGCTCTAACTTATCGCGAGGGATAAGGTTTTTATTTTCGTATAGTTGAGCGGCGATCTCGCCTGCTATTCTGTGGTTCCAAATGGGGTTCCATGAAATAAGCGGAATGAGGGCACCTTTTATGCCATACTCATTTATAAGAAAGGCGGGGGTGACCTCTTTCTTACAAAGTTCATGGTAATAAGTGCCACTCTGTCCGGTTGATAGGGGTTTGAATAGTTGAGTCATCATACTCATCTTATTGCCTCCAGCTATATAATCTTAATACAATTTCCCAGCTATATAAACAATAGCAAAGAAAAAGATGGCTGGCTCATAGAGCCGGCCATCTTTTTAGTACTGCGTTGTTACTATGTTAGTCTCCTAACTTTTCACCTTACCCTACTGAAGCAGGTGCACCAATTACACCAAGATCAACAACCTGGATACGCCCGTAATATTCGGGGCGAACCATCTGATGTGCGTAACGGGTCATCGCGCCCTTGCGAGGCGTGAAGTCGTTTGGCTCAAAGATGGTCGGAGTGAAGACCAGTGGTACATATGGAGCGTAAACATAACCAGCATCTAGGAAGCCTGGACCCTTGTAACCGACAAGAATCTTATCTACTGGGAAGTAAGGATCTTTGTAGACAGTGAATCTGTTGGTAAGAGTACCGATCTTTTCAACACCGAGCGAATACTGAGTCTCGGTAGGATCGAAAGTAGCGTTGGGCTTGAAGTAAGCGATAGCCTCAATGATGGTTGCAACATCGGGGGATGTTACCATCCAGTTAGCGCCACTACGCAAGTTACGTTTGTGAATTTCGTTGGAAACAGTAATGATGGTTTCAGCCAATGTCTGATACCAATCTTGCTGTGTACCCGTGAAGCCCTTATTGACGGAATAACCGCCGGGATCACTGATGTTTGCAACACTATTACCATCCGAGCCAGCCGTTACATAACGACCAACGGAACGTGACCATGCAGCCTTGACAGTTGCGCCAGCTAGTAGCGAGCCAAGAATTTCACGATCAACTTCAGTAGCAATAATGTCAGACAGGATTGTGGTCAACTCGACCTCAGCATCAATAGCATGATAAGCGTTGATGTCCTGTGCCAACTCAGGTGTCCAAGTAGCCTTCAACTTACGTGTTACGGCCTGAACTGGAACACTAGATACTGCGATGTTAATTTCGGGAATAGCCGATGTGGACTC
>TARA_R110002073_G_scaffold29606_9_pt1 | contig 17729 bp, 19 predicted proteins | sample TARA_R110002073 | Tara Oceans TARA_R110002073 (sample SAMEA4397174) | marine metagenome | biome: Polar Biome; feature: [DCM] deep chlorophyll maximum layer (ENVO:01000326); material: water (ENVO:00002006), including particulate matter (ENVO:01000060) such as... | depth 40 m
CAGATCGGCCGTCACGTAATGCGCCGTGGCGCCGATCAGCTTCACGCCCTTGTCGTAAGCCTGCTGGTACGGGTCGGCCCCGGCGAAGGCGGGCAGAAAGGAGTGATGGATGTTGATGATGCGGTGCGGGTAGTGGCTCACGAAGTCGCCTGAGAGAATCCGCATGAAGCGCGCCAAGACCAGAAAGTCCGCCTGGTCGGCGAGCAGCTCAAGAATCTTCGCTTCGTCCCCGGGCTGCGAGTCGCGGCTGAAGGGCACGTGCTCGAAACGCACGCCAAACCGCTCCACTTCGGCACGCAAGGCGTCGTGATTGGAGATGACCAGCGGAATGTCGGCGCGCAGTTCGCCCCGCTGCCAGCGCCACAGCAGCTCCATCAACGCGTGGTCGTGCTTGGACACGAAAATGGCCATGCGCGGTCGCCGGTTGGCGAAGCTGATGTGCCAGTCCATTTCGAAGTGACGCCCCACCCCCTCGTCGAAGGCCTGGGTCAGCGCGGCGTGGCTGACATCGAGCCCCGGCGTCTGGAACTCCAGCCGCAGGAACAGCGTTCCTCCCGTGGCATCGGTGGCGTGCTGATCCAGCTCGGTGATGTTGACGCTGTGGTGATACAGAAAGCTGGTCACCGCCGAGACGATGCCGGGGCGATCGGGACAGGTCACCAGCAGTCGGGCGGTGGTTTCAGGAGTGGGAAGCACGGGCGGGCTCGGTCGTTCAGTTCAGGAGACAAAGCGCGCGAGTATATCGGCAGCCGGTCAGCGCCGATTGAGGCGAATCCGGGCAACTCGGGGGCCGATGGATTGATGGGGCAACGAGGGCTACGACCCCTGCCCGGCCGCGTCCGCAGCCGCCTTGGCATCGGCCTCGCGCTTGCGGGCGGCCGCCTCCGAACGGTGGGCAAGGATCAACGCATCAAGGATGCGCCCCTGCGCGACACAGCCTGCGTGGGCGGCCTCCGAGATCTCGGCGCCCTCCACCAGAAAACCTTGGAGCATGAGGTCGATCACCCGCTCGCGCTCGTGTTCCAGCGCCGCCAAAGACATGGTTTCAAGCGCGTCCAAGGGGTATTCGCGGCAACCCTCGGCGTGGGCCAGTCCCGCGCCGCACAAGGCCAGAGCGGTTACCGCCTTGATCAGTTTCTGCACGCACGTGCACCCGGTCGAGTTGCAGGCCGCCGCCGGTTGCAGACCGTGGCCTAGCGCCCGGTCAGCGGCGGCAGATCATCCGGTGCGCCTTCGGGGGCTTGGTCGGTGTAAACGATGCGGGCATTGTAGGGCTTGCCCGTCGCCGGATTGTGGACGTTAGAGATGCCGCGATACGCCACCAGCCGCCGCGCTTCGGGCTCGTAGGTGAGCTGCAGATCATCGACCAGCAACCTGAGCAGCGAGTCCAGTTCGATCTTGAACTGCACGGCGGGCTTGCCGTCGAATGTGGTCTCGCCCGTCTTGCGCAGGCGGAAGCGATAACTGTCGAGGTTGCCGGCCACCGCCAGACGCATCTTGATGGTCTCGCCGTCCATGAGGGCCGCGAAGTTATCGCGGATCAGGTTGTGAAACCCCGAGTCAGCGGCGAGATTCTGGCTGCGCTTGACGGTCTTCTCGCTGCGCTGGCCTTCGTTGATCTTGTACAGCGCCACCTCGGCGTCGGTGACCTTGGAAATGCCTTCCGCATAGTTCACGTAGGGCAGATCAAGCCGGTAGATCGGAATCGACCCGCTTTTCGAGAAATCCATGGTCTTCTTGCCCATCGGGCTGCCATCTGGCGCGACATAGTGAATCGTGCCGCTTTTCCACACACCCTCGTCGATCACCTGTTCATGAACCTCGGTGTAGAGGTACTTGTCGGTCTCCAAGTCGAAGGCGTAACCATAAAAGCGCGCGGTTTCAGCGTGTGCCATAAGGGTCAGGCTCGCAAGAAAAAAACCAATGAGCGTTCGAGTCATGCTGCGTCACTCCAATTCAGGGGCCGATCGCCGTGCCGCAATGGCGTAGCGCTGACCAAACGTGGGGGCGATGAAAACATCATCGGGCAGACCTGCCGCTGAACGTGCGACCGACAGGTCATGCACCGGTTCGTGCTGCCCTTCTTCTGCCAGCGCGAAGGTGCCGAAGTGCACGGCGATGCTGCGTGCGGCACCAAGGTCACGGTGCGCCTGCACCGCTTCGTCCGGACTGGTGTGCTGGTAGGCCGTGAGCCAGCGGGGCTTGTAAGCGCCAATCGGCAACAGGGCCAGCCGGAAGGGGCCGAAGGCCGCGCCGCTGGCGGCAAAATGCGGGCCGTAACCGGTATCGCCGGCGAAATAGACCGGGCCACCCGGCGCGGTGATCACATAGGCCATCCACAGGCTGCGGTTGCGTTGCCACGCGCCGAAACCGCGGCCGGTCCAGTGCTGGGCGCGCTGCCCGTGCACCGAGACGCGTTCATTGAGGGCGTGGGCCTGCCCCCAGTCCAGCGCCACGACATCGCGCAGCCCTTCGTCGCGCAGCCACGCGTCTTCGCCCAGGCCCACGATGAAGCGGGGTTGATGCTCGGCCTCCAGGCGCCGCAGGGTGGGCAGGTCCAGGTGATCGAAATGATCGTGCGAGATCAGCACCGCGTCGATTGGCGGCAGTTGGGCAAACGCCAGACCGGGGGCGACATAACGCTGGGGCCCAAACCGCTGGAATGGACTGGCACGGGCACTCCATATCGGGTCGGTCAGCAGGTTCAGGCCGTCGATCTGGATCAGCACCGTGGCGTGGTTGATGACCGTGACCTGCAACTCGCCAGCGCCAACGCGCGCCACCGGATCGGGGTGGTTTGGCGGCGTGAGATCGCGGGTCCAGACGCCGGGCTCGCGCTCGCGGTAATAGCGCCAGAGATCGCGCCAGCCGAGGTCGAACGGTGCTTCGTTATGGAAGCGCTCGCCGTCGAAGTGATCGCTGACCGGGCCCACATGGCGCGCGCCGCTGGCACAGGCCGTCAGCGCGGCCAGCAGCATTGCCACCACGCAGAGCCCCGCGGCAAGCCTTGCGTCCGTCACCGCTTCTCGAACAGGTAATGCCCCACGCCCCATTCATTGCCGCCGTCCAGACCAAAGAATTCAGCCACTGCCATGTAGAACATGCGCCAGCGGTTGAACCAGATCCTGGCCTGCTTCGGCCCGCCGTAGGCCTGCTCGAAGATCGGCATGATCTGGTCACGGGCGGCGTCCATGCCGGCCAGCCAGTGGTTGGAGGTTTTTTCGTAGTGGCGGCCCGACACCCACCACTGGCGGGCGATCTTCAGGTCGTCCTGAAAATGGGCGAACAGGTGCTCGCTGGGCATGGTGCCGCCCAGAAAGAAGTACTGGGTCATCCAGTCGTTCTCGTCCTGCACTTCGTAGTGATACGCCAACAGCTTGTGGGCAAAGATGTGCACGAACAGCTTGCCCTCGGGGCGCAGCCAGCGGCTGATCTTGTTGAGCAGCAGGCCGTAATTCTTCATGTGCTCAAACATCTCGATCGACATGACGCGATCGAATCCGCCGGCGATGCCCTCGGCGGGACAGTCAAAGGTCACGACATCGCCGGTGATGATGTTCAGGTTCTTCAGACCACGCTCGGCGGCCTGGCCCATGATGAATTCGCGTTGCCCGTGGCTGTTGCTGAGGCCCACGATCTCACTGCCGGGATAACGCGCGGCCAGCCATAACGACAGCGAGCCCCAGCCACAGCCCAGGTCCATGATGCGCATGCCGTCCTTCAGGCCCGCGCGCTCGGCGTACAGGGCCAACATCTGCTGCTCGGCTTCGGCAAGGCTTTCGCGGCCGGTCGGGTACAGGCAGCAGGAATACTTCAGGCACGGGCCCAGGTGGCGATGAAAAAATGCCGCCGGCACTTCGTAATGCTGCACGTTGGCATCGGCGGTGTTCACCGCAATGGGGCTGGCCCGCAGCTCGCCGAGAAAGCGCGCGAAGGCTTCACTGCGGCGCTCTTGATCGACACTTTCGGGCGCCTGCAGTCGGCTGCGGATCAGCCGCCGCATGCCCGCTCTGGCGATGATGTCGGGCACCAGGCCCTGCTCGACCCACTCAATAGGATTCATGCGGAAGTCTTGACTCGGTCAGGCGTGAAAAGCCCCAGGGAACGGCGTGAAAAAGGGCTCAGGGAAGGGCTCAGGATTCTTGCTTCGGGAACCACGGGATCAACGGTGAGGTCGTGCGCACGTACTCGGTGAAGCCCAGTTTGCGCTTCGCCATTTCGGCCTCCAGCATGGGCATGCCCGACAGCCTGGTGAGCAGAAACGCCATCACCAGCGGGGCGATCGCCACCGTCCACGCCCAGGGCGCGCCCCAGGCCAGCGGCACATACGCCAGCCAATGCACACACTCGAAAAAGTAGTTGGGGTGCCGCGAGTAGCGCCACAGTCCGTCGCGGCACACCTCGCCCTGATTGCCCGGGTCGCGGCGAAAGCGGTCCATCTGCGCATCGGCCAGGCCCTCGCCCACCACGGCAACGAACCAGATCAGCACCGCCAACACCATCAGCACCATGGGCACGCTGTCGTCGCGATAGCTGGCCGCACCAAAGGCCGAGGCGGCGAGGATCAGCGTAAACAGGTTCTGGAACTGGAAGAAGAAAAACAGATTGCGGTTGGCCTTGTCACCCCAGTCCGCACGAAATCGGGCGTAGCGAAAATCTTCCGGCTTGTCGGCCATGCGCGTCCACAGATGCATGCCCAGGCGCATGCCCCAGACACCGCCCATCAGGGCCACCAGCATGCGCACCTCGGGCGGCGCGCTGCCGGCCACGCCGAACAGCACGGCCAGTGAGCCCAGTGACCACGCCCAGATGGGATCGACCACCGCCGCATTGTGGGTGCGCAGCTGAATCAACCAGGCGATGGTTTTGGCCGTCACGACCACGACGATCGCAAGGCACATCAGGTCAAAGAAGTTCATAGGCTCAAGGGTACACTCAGCCCCCCAATACGCGAGGCCCTGTGACGATGGATGCAACCCCCGCCATCCGGATGCTGGAAAACGGCATCCCCTTTGTCGAACGCTGCGGCTTCAAGATCGAAACGCTGGAACCCGGCCGCGTGGTGTGCCGCATGCCGATTGAGGGCAACACCAACCATATCGGCACCATGTACGCCGGCGCGCTGTTCACCTGCGCCGAGATGCCTGGCGGCGCCCTGTTTTTCTCAACCTTCGACCCGGCGAAATGCTTCCCCATCGTCAAGGCACTGGACCTGCAGTTCCTGAAGCCGGCGACCACGGACGTCCGCCTTGAAATCTCGATCACCGACGAGGCCATCGCCCGCATCGATGCCGCGCTTGAGGCCAACGGCAAGGCCGAGTTCGTGCTTGAGGGCGAACTCACCGATGCCCAGGGCGCGGTGGTGGCGCGCTCGCGCGGCGTCTACCAGTTGCGGGCGACAAACCCGCCGAAGAAGCCCGCCTGAAAAACTCTTGAGAACCTGCGCAGGGTTTTGCCGATGCGCGGTGTATCAAGGGGGAAGGCGGTGCATTCCGCGCCCCCCAAGAGCCCCAAGACCATCAACACACCCATGAAGGCCCACCACGCCGCGATGAAGGCCAGGCGTGCCGAAGAGCGCGCCCAGGGCGACGCGAACGACGCGGGCTGATGGGCGTCCTGGCCCGTCCGCCATCCGGCCGCCACCACAGCCCCGATGGACCATGAACGGCTGATGGCGGCCACCGCCCGGGGCAACGCGCAGGCATTCTCCGGGCTGGTTGATCGCCATGCAGACCGCTTGATGGCCCTCGCCTTTAATGTGCTCGGCTCGCGCAGCGAGGCCGAAGACGTGTCGCAGGATGTGTTCATCACGCTCCGGCAAAAGGTCGCGCTGCACGAGGCGCTGGGCAAACTGCGGCGGCAAACCGACACCGCGCAGGGACTGATCCACGCTGCGATGGTCGACACCGCCGGCGCACTGACCGCCGAACAGCGCCGGGCCTGGGCCGAGCGTCAATGGCGCCGGCGACGGCTGCCGGGCGAAGACAGGGTCGAGCCCGGCGGTGCAGATTCGGATGCGGCCGAAGAAGCCCCGTCAGCCCCGGGAGAAAAGCCCGGCCAGCTGGGCGGTTGAACGCGACAGCGTTTCGCGCCAGTGCCAGCCACGGATGGCCTGACCACTGGCCGCGCAGGCGAAGCCGGGATCTTCGTCATCGCCCAGCAGCAAACGGTAGTCCACCGTCAATTCCGTGCCGGCGGCAAGGTCATCCAAGGCGAAGATGAACCCCAAATGCCAGAGACCGTTGGGCTCGAAGCTGTGGTTGACGTAGCACTCGTCGGTCCACTCCGGCGTGATCGAAAACCATTGCTCGAACCAGCGCACGCTGGCCTGCACTTCAATGCTGTCGGGGGCACATTGACGCAGCCGCGCCTCAGGCCAGACCGTGTGCAGATTGTCGGGCGCAATGATCACCGCACCACGGGCCACAGGCGCCGTGAGGCGCAGCCCCTTGCCGGCGCCGGGAATCGCCGAGGCCACCACCTCGTAAGGCACGACGATCACCGGGCAGGCTCCGCGTCGGCGGCGATGAACTCGTAGTCACCGGGCTCGCTGAAGCTGCGGTAATCACAGGTGATCTCTTCGCCCCTGGCGATGTCGCGCGCCGCAAGGTAGGCGTCGGCAGACTCATCCCACACCGCATTGGGGTGATCGCTGTGGTTGAAGAAACGCGCGTCATCGGCACAGTAGTACCAGGCGTCGACCAGCCGGTGCTCGCCACGACCGCGGTAGCAGTACTTGATGAATTCGGCGCGCACTGCGGGCGGCATGGCATCGAGCTCGGCGTCGGCCAGCTTGATCACGAAGCGCTCGTCGTAGCGGTAGATCGTCGCGCCGGCGCTGACGTCGGCCCCGGCAAACAGACCGGCGCCGGCAATGGCACTGGGCCCCACAAAATGTGCGACTTGCATCATTGCCCTGCACCTTTCCCGCAACCGCGACGAACCCGCAAAACCCGCGGCGGCCATGCGCCCCGGGGACTCACCCCATTTACTCAATCACTCAATTCAATGACGCGTGGCCTGGTCGTTACCTGACGCGGCATCGGCGGCAAATAGAGCCACCACATCGGCCGGGTCGTAGCGATAGCCGCGACCGCAGAACTCACAGTTGATGGCCACCGCACCCTGCTCGGCGAGCACCGAGTCGACCTCGTCGCGCCCCAGACCCAGCAGCATGGCGGAGATCTGCGCGTCGGAGCAGCGGCACACCAGCTCGATGGGCCGCGGCTCGAACACCCTGACTTCATCTTCGGCAAAGATGCGGTTCAGCAGTTCTTCGCCGCTCCATTTCTGAAGGTCATCGGGCGTGACCGTGCGCATCAGGGTGTAGACGTGTTCCCAGTTGTCGTTGTCGACATTGCCTGAGCCAGCCGCAGCGTGATCTGGGTCCACGTGCTCGCCCCCGGACTCGCCACCCAAGGCCGGAGGTTGGGCTGCGCTGCGGGCGCCGGCGGCCCTCGCACTGCGCGCGCCTTCGCCCTCGGGCAGCCGCTGCACCAGTAATCCCGCCAATTTGCCTTCGGAGGCCGAGAGGCGGATCAGGGTTTGTAGCTGCTCGGAGCGGCCGAAATAGATTTGCAGGGCTTCAGACAGCGCCAGGCCCACGACTTCGACCATGGCCTGATAGCGCTCGCCATCGCCCTCGGGCTCGATCATCGCGGCCAGCAGCCCGCCTTTCATCAAGGCCTGAAAATCACCCGCCGCATCCGGCGCGTGCTTGGCCATGCCGCGCAGGCGCAATTGCGCGTCGATCTGGGTCACCAGCAGTTTGAGCGGGCCTTCACCCTGAAACTGCAGATTGAACCGCCCCGCTTGGGTCATGTCGGCCGCCAGCAGGGGCGCCGCCGCCAGCGCTTCGCCGAGTTGCTGGGCGACATCGGGCGGGTAATCGCGCCAGCCGAACATGGTCTCAAGCCCTTCGGTGATCTGCACCCAGTAGCCGCGCGCGCCGCGACCCGGAATCAGAAACGGCAACAGTTGATTCATTCGCCCGCCAACGCCGTCTTGAGCAAACGATTCACGGCATCGGGGTTGGCCTTGCCCTGGCTTGCCTTCATCACCTGCCCGACAAAAAACCCGAACAGCTTGTCCTTGCCCTCGCGGTACTGGGCGAGCTGGCCGGGATTGGCGTCCATCACCTGTTGAATGACGGCCAGAATCGCCCCGTCATCGGTGATCTGCCGCAGGCCCTTCCTGTCGATGATGGCATCGGCATCGCCCTCGCCGTCCGACATAGCCTCGAACACTTCCTTGGCCAGCTTGCCCGACAGGGTGTTGTCGGCCATGCGCTTCATCAGTCCGGCCATCATCGGCGCGGTGATGACGCTGTCCTGGATGCCGTGACCGGCCTTGTTCAAGCCGCCCAGAAGGTCGGTGATGATCCAGTTGGCACAGAGCTTGGGGTCGGCACCCGAGTCTTTCACCACCGTCTCGTAGTAGTCGGCCAGCGGACCTTCGCCGGTGAGCACCCCCGCGTCATAGACCGGCAGGCCGTACTGGGCGACGAAGCGGTCGCGCTTGGCTTCGGGCAGTTCGGGCAGGGTGGCGCGGATGCGCTCGATCTCATCGTCGGTGACGATCACCGGCAGCAGGTCGGGGTCGGGGAAGTACCGGTAATCGTTGGCATCTTCCTTGACGCGCATGCTGCGGGTCTCGCCGGTGCCGGGGTTATAAAGGCGGGTTTCCTGGATGATCTTGCCGCCGCCTTCGATCACCTCGATCTGGCGCTCGATCTCAAAGTCGATGGCGGCGTGCACATAGCGAAACGAGTTGATGTTCTTGGTTTCGGTGCGGGTGCCGAACTTTTCGGTGCCCTTGCGGCGCACCGACACGTTGGCGTCGCAGCGGAACGAGCCTTCCTGCATGTTGCCGTCGCAGATGCCCAGATACACGACGATCTGGTGCAGTTTTTTCAGGTAGGCCACGGCCTCGTCGGAGGAGCGGATGTCCGGCTCCGAGACGATCTCGATCAGGGGCGTGCCGGCGCGGTTGAGGTCGATGCCGGTTTCACCGACAAAATTTTCGTGCAGCGACTTGCCGGCGTCTTCTTCCATGTGGGCACGGGTGATGCCGATGCGCTTGGTGGCGCCGTTCACCTCAATGTCGAGCACGCCGTGCTCGACGATGGGCAGCTCGTACTGCGAAATCTGATAGCCCTTGGGCAGGTCAGGGTAAAAATAATGCTTGCGCGCGAACACACAGCGACGCGCGATCTGCGCGTCCACCGACAGGCCGAACTTGATGGCCATTTCCAGTGCGGCGCCGTTCAGCACCGGCAACACGCCCGGCAGGCCCAGGGTCACGGCATCGGCCTGCGTGTTGGGTTCGGCGCCGTAGGCGGTGTTGGCGCCAGAGAAAATCTTGGTCTTGGTGGAGAGCTGGCAGTGCACTTCCAGCCCGATCACCGCTTCCCATTCGTGCTGCGCCATTAGTTGAACCCCTTCGGCATCTGCGTGTGCCAGGCGGTGGCCTGCTGATACTGATGCGCAACGCCCAGCAATCGCGCCTCGCTGAAATAATTGCCCATCAGTTGCAGACCGACCGGCAGGCCGTCGACGAATCCCGCCGGCAGGCTCATGGCGGGAATGCCCGCCAGATTGGCGGCGATGGTGTAGACGTCGTTCAGATACATAGCCACCGGATCGTCGGTTTTCTCGCCGAAGCGGAACGCCACGTCGGTCGTGGTCGGCGCCAGAATCAGGTCGACCTGCTCGAAGGCCTGCTTGAAGTCCCGCGAGATCAGCCGCCGAACCTTCTGCGCCTGCAGATAGTAGGCATCGTAATAACCGTGGCTGAGCACATAGGTGCCCATCATGATGCGCCGCTGCACCTCGGCACCGAAGCCTTCGCCGCGTGACTTTTTATACAACTCTTCGAGATTTTTAACGCCTTCAGCACGGTGGCCGAAGCGCACGCCGTCGTAACGCGACAGGTTGGAACTGGCTTCCGCCGGGGCCACCACGTAGTAGGCGGGGACCGACAGCGGCGCATTCGGCAGTTGCACCGGCACGCAGCGTGCGCCCAGACTTTCGAGGGTTTTGATGGCCGCATCGATGACGGCACGCACGCCAACCGCCATGCCGTCGCCGAAGAACTCGGCCGGCAGGCCGATCTTCAGGCCGCTGATGGGATGCTGCAGCCCTGCCAGCAGGTCATCCACGGGGCGATCGGCGCTGGTGGAATCGAGCGGGTCGAAGCCGCTCATGGCCTGCAGCACGTAGGCGGCATCTTCTGCCGAACGGGCCACCACCCCGCCCTGATCAAGACTGGAGGCGAACGCGATCATTCCGAACCGCGACACGCGGCCGTAGGTGGGCTTGATGCCGGTCAGATTGGTCAATGCCGCCGGCTGGCGAATCGAGCCCCCGGTGTCGGTGGCGGTGGCCACGGGCGCAAGGCCGGCGGCCACGGCCGCCACACTGCCGCCGGACGAGCCGCCGGGCACGCGGTTCAGGTCCCAGGGGTTCTTCACCGGGCCGTACCACGAGGTTTCGTTGGACGAGCCCATGGCGAACTCGTCCATGTTGCATTTGCCCAGCATCACCATGCCGGCCTCGGCGTGCAGCTTTTTGACCACGGTCGCATCGTAGGGCGCGATGAAGCGGTCGAGCATGCGGCTGGCACAGCTGGTGCGCACGCCTTCGGTACAGAACAGGTCCTTTTGCGCGATCGGGATGCCGGTCAAGGCGGTGGCGGTGCCTTCGGCGATGCGCCGGTCGGCGGCATCGGCCTGCGACAGTGCCCGCTCGGCGGTCACGGTAATGAAACTGTTGATCTGCGGGTCCAGCGTGTCGATGCGCGCCAGGAAATGCTGGGTCAGCTCACGCGAGCTGAACTGCCGGGTGCGCAGACCTTCGCTGAGCTTCTTGAGGCTTGAGGTGTGCATGTGCTCTCTTGATTCGTGAGGGGTGACCACCCCGTCGGGGCGCGGCCATCGGGCCTGCGGGCCCTGATGGCGGGTCACGGTTATTCGATGACCTTCGGCACCCGGTAAAGGCCATCCTGAACGGCCGGCGCGTGCGCCTGGAACGCCTCGCGCTGGTTCGGCTCGGTGACCACATCGGGGCGCAGGCGCTGGTGCATGTCCAGCGGGTGGGCCATGGGCAGCACAGCCTCGGTGCTGGCGCCGGACAACTGGCCCACCATGTCGAGAATGTTGGTCAACTGCTGGGCATAGATCGCCACCCGGTCGGGGGCAAGGTCCAGCCGCGCAAGGTGCGCAACCTGTTGAATCTGGTCTGGCGTTAGGGTCATGGCAACACGGTGATGGGTCTGGGGCGGCGTGAGTCAGCCTGCTTTGGTCTATGATGGCTGCGCCGCGCCATTGTATGCTGCGCGTTGCCTTCTCGGGCACTGAATTGCTTTGATGCCCGCCTCTTCACGCTACAACTAAACGAATAACGCCTTCGATGATCGACGCCGTCCGTCGCCTGTTCGTCAATGACCTGTCCATTGACCTCGGCACCGCAAACACCCTGGTCTACGTCCGAGACGAGGGAATCGTGCTCAACGAACCATCGGTGGTCGCGATACGCCTTGATTCCAAGGGCCACAAGAAGATCGAGGCCGTGGGCATCGATGCCAAGCAGATGCTCGGCCGCACCCCCACCAACATCTCCACCATCCGCCCGATGCGCGATGGCGTGATCGCCGACTACACCGTCACCGAGAAGATGTTGCAGTACTTCATTCGCAAGGTGCAGAAAGGCCGCCTGATGCGCCCCATCACCCGCGTGGTGGTCTGTGTGCCCTACGGCAGCACCCAGGTGGAGCGCCGCGCCATCCGCGAGTCGGTGGAAAACGCCGGCGCCCGCAAGGTCTACGTCATCGAAGAACCCATTGCCGCAGCGCTCGGCGCCGGCATTCCGGTCGGTGAAGCACGCGGCTCGATGGTGGTCGACATTGGCGGCGGCACCTCCGAGGTGGCCGTGATCTCGCTCAACGGCATCGTTTATGCCGAAAGCGTGCGCATCGGCGGTGACAAGTTCGATGAAGCCATCGTCAGCTACGTGCGCCGCCAATACAACATGCTGATCGGTGAAGCCACGGCCGAGCGCATCAAGCAGGAAATCGGCACCGCCTTCCCCGGTCACGAAGTGACCGAGATCGATGTGGTGGGCCGTCACCTCGCGGCGGGCGTGCCGCGCAACTTCACGATGAACTCCAACGAAATTCTCGACGCATTGCAGGAGCCGCTGGCCGGCATCGTCAAGGCCGTCAAGCAGGCGCTGGAGCGCACCCCGCCCGAACTGGGGTCCGACGTCGCCGAGCGCGGCATCGTGCTCACCGGCGGCGGCGCCCTGCTGCGCGACCTTGACAAGCTGATCAGTGAAGAAACCGGCCTGCCGGTGATCATTGCCGAAGACCCCCTGACCTGCGTCGCCCGCGGCGGCGGCATGGTGCTCAACATGCTCGATCGTCAGGGCGATTTCTACAGCTTCGACTGAAGGCCCGGCGCGCGCGATGGGCATGAATCCGTCCACCGCCCCGTGCGCACGCGTCTGCCCGCATGCACGGTAACTACGTCGATCCCGACTCCGGACAGGTCCGCGTCGGTGGCCTGGGCCTGCCCACGCTGCTGCTGATGCTGCTGTCGATGGGGCTGGTGTTCGCCGACCATCAGGGCGATCACCTGATCACCGTGCGCGAGGGCGTGGCCACCGCGCTGGCGCCTCTGGTGTGGGTGGCGCAGACGCCGGTGCGCGCCGGCTTCGTGGCCGACCGCCTGCAAAGTCGCGAGTCGCTCGAAGCCGAGAACCACGAGCTGCAGAGCACCCTGCTCAGGCTGCAGGCGCGCCTGCAACGTCTGGAGTCCATCGAGGCCGAGAACGAACGGTTGCGGGTGTTGCTGGCGTCCAGCGAAGCGCTGGAAGAAAAAGTGCTGATCGCCGAGATCATCGACATCAACCAGGACCCTTACCGCCACCAGATCACGCTCAACAAGGGGCGTCGCGAAGGCGTCTACCGCGGCCAGGCGCTGATCGATGCGTACGGCGTGCTGGGCCAGGTGCTGGAGGTGTCGTACCGGCACTCGCGCGCCATCCTGATCACCGATCCCGATCATGGCATTCCGGTTGAAGTGAACCGCACAGGCCTGCAGACCATTGCCGTGGGCAGTGGCGACGGCGCCGGGCTGCGACTGCCGTTTCTGCCCACCAACGTCGACATTCGCGAGGGTGATCTGCTGGTGTCGTCGCCCCTGGGCGGCCGTTTTCCACCCGGATACCCGGTGGGCCGCGTGCACAGTCTGCGCAATACTCCGGGCGCCCACTTTCTGGAAGCGCGCGCCCACCCCAGCGCCCAGTTGAATCAGGGCCGCCAGGCACTGCTGGTGTGGGCCGAAAGTCTGGACAACATCGAGGCCGAAGACGCGGCGGTCGAAGCTGCCGACGCACCGCCGGCCAGCCCGACACCGGCGCCTTCGGCAAGCCCGACGCCAAGCCCTGCCCCGACGCCCGCCGAGAAACGTCCTTGAGAAGCGGCCGCGCGGGGGTACTGCTGCTGCTGGTCAGCGTCACACTGGCCTTGCTGCTGCAACTGATGGCCCTGCCCGACTGGATGCGCTCGTCCCGCCCCTACTGGGTGCCGATGGTGCTCTCCTACTTCGCGCTGACGCAGCCCGGCGGGGCCTTGCTGGTGATCAGCGTGCTCGCCGGCCTGGGGCTGGATGTGGCCTTCGGCACCGCGCTCGGGCAGCACGCTCTGGCCAATGTGGTGGTGGTGTACCTGATCGCCCGCCTGCGCACGCTGTTCGTGCTGCTCGACACCTGGCAAGTGATGTTCGCGCTGGTGCCGCTGTGGGCCCTGTACGTCTTCGTGCTGTTCTGGCTCGACGGACTCACCAGCCGCAGCGCCGACCCCACGCTGCGGTGGATGCCGATCATCGCCACCACCCTGATCTGGCCTCTGGTCTACAACCTGCTGAAAGGCATACAGCGCACCAAAAGGGAGGATTGAAGCCCGAGTTCGGGGCACACTCCCACCATGGCGCGTCGCGAATCGATCAAGAACCTGCAGCGGGAAAAGAACCTGTTTGGCGCCCGCGTCGCGGTGGGCACCGTGCTCTGTCTGCTGATGACCGGCCTGCTGCTCTATCGCCTGTCGGCGCTGCAGATTCAGGGCCATGAGTACTACACCACGCGTGCCAACGACAATCGGCTGCGGGTGGTGCCGGTGCCGCCGGTACGCGGCCTCATTTATGACCGCAATGGCGTGGTGCTGGCCGAGAACCGGCCGGCGTTCGGGCTTGAGATCACCCCCGAGCAGGTCGACGACATGCCGGCACTGCTGGGGCAGCTCGGCAGCCTGATCGAACTGACCGAGTCAGACCTCAAGCGCTTCAATGACCGCGTCAACCGCACGCCGCGCTACCGCGGGGTGCCGTTGCGCACCCACCTGAACATGGAGGAAGTGGCCCTGCTCGAGGTCAACCGCCACGACCTGCGCGGTGCCGAGGTGACGGCCGGCCTCACCCGCAACTATCCCCTGGCCTCGGAAGGCGCCCATGTGGTGGGCTACGTCAGCGGCATCACCGAGGACGACCTTCAGCGTATCGATGCCGCCAGTTATCAGGGGCTGGGGCAGATCGGCAAGACTGGCCTGGAGCGCTTCTACGAAGATCGCCTGCGCGGCATGCCCGGCGCGCGCATCATCGAAGCCAATGCGTTTGGACGCCCCCTGCGCGAGATCGAACACCGGCCCGGCCAGGCGGGGCAGAACCTGCACCTGACGCTGGACTCGGACGTCCAGGCCGTTGCCCAGGCGGCGCTGGGCGAACTCAACGGCGCCGTAGTGGCCATCGATCCCCGCAGCGGCGAGATCATCGCGCTGGTCAGCAAGCCCGGCTACGAACCCCACCGGTTCGTCGAAGGCATCGACGCCGTCAGTTATCGCAACCTGCTGCAGGACCGCAATCGCCCCCTGTTCAACCGCGCCCTGCAAGGCCAGTACCCGCCGGGGTCCACCCTCAAGCCGGCGATGGCCGTGGCGGGACTTGAACACATGGTCGTCGACCCCGAGCATCGCGAATTCTGTCCCGGCCACATGCAGCTGCCCGGCTCGACCCGCCTGTTCCGCTGCTGGCGCCGCCGCGGCCACGGCTGGATGAACATGGTGTCGGGCGTCATGCAGAGCTGCGACATCTACTTCTATCAGTTGGCGCTCAACCTCGGCATCGACCTGATGCACGACTCGATGCAGCAGTTCGGGCTGGGCAGCATCACCGGCATCGACCTGCCACTTGAGAGCACGGGCCTGATGCCGTCGCGCGCCTGGAAACGGCGTACCCGCGGCGAAGCCTGGTACCCGGGCGAGACCCTGATCGTCGGCATCGGTCAGGGCTACACCCTGGCCACGCCATTGCAGATGGCACAGATGACGGCGCGCCTGGCCATGCGTGGCGGTGGTTACCCGCCGCATCTGTTGCGCGAGTCGGTGGACCCGGTCAGCCAGCAACGCGTCTCGCACAGCCCGGAAGCCTTGCCGCCCATCATTCTGCGCAACCCCGATCATTGGTCGGCAGTGATTCAGGCGATGATCGACACCGCCCACAAACAGGGCGGCACCGCGCTCAGGATCGGCCAGAACGCGCCGTACCTGATCGCCGCGAAAACCGGCACCGCCCAGGTGGCCTCGCTCTCACAGGACGACAAGGTGGCCCGCACGCTGGAAAACACCCCGGTGAGGCTGCGCGACCACGCGCTGTTCATCGCCTTTGCCCCGGCTGACGACCCGCAGATCGCCGTCGCGGTGCTGGCCGAACACGCCGGCAGCGGCAGCGCGGTCGCCGCCCCGGTGGCGCGCAAGGTCATGGATCAATACCTGCTGGGCGAGGTTCAGTACGACGTGCCGGCGCCGGTCATCGCGCCGTATTCCGGTGATGTGCGCAAAACGAGCGGGGCGCCCTGATGGCGTTGATCGACGTCGGGGGCCAACGCGGCAACCCGACCCTTTCGGACTGGTTCGAGCGTTGGCACATCGACTCGTGGACGCTGTCGCTGCTGCTGATTCTCAGCGGCTTTGGCATGGTGATGCTGTATTCGGCATCCGGGCACGACCTCGGTGCGGTCAGCGCGCAGGCCAAACGCCTGGGGTTGGGATTCGTGTTGATGATTCTCGTCGCCCAGGCACCGCCCGAGTGGTACCGCAGCGGCGCGGGATGGCTGTACGGCGGCACGGTGCTGATGCTGGTTCTGGTGCTGCTGCTGGGCGACTCGGCCAAGGGGGCGCAGCGCTGGCTCGACTTCGGCGTCATGCGGTTTCAGCCGTCCGAGCTGATGAAGCTCGCCATGCCGCTGGCCATCGCGGCCTACCTGCATCAGCGCACCCTGCCGCCGCAGATCGGCAGCATGCTGGTGTCGATCGTCCTGATCGCCGTGCCCACCGGGCTGGTGATGGTGCAGCCCGACCTCGGCACCAGCCTGCTGGTGGTGGCGGCCGGTGGCTTCGCGCTGTTCTTCGCCGGGCTGCGCTGGCGCTGGATTCTGGGCGCCATCGCCGCCGTGGCGGCAACGGCACCGTTCTTGTGGATGCGCCTGCACGACTACCAGCGCGGTCGCATCCTCACCCTGTTCAATCCTGAGCGCGATCCGCTGGGCGCCGGCTATCACATCACCCAGTCAAAAATCGCCATCGGCTCGGGGGGCACCTTCGGCAAGGGCTGGCTGGAGGGCACCCAGGCCAAGCTCGACTTTCTGCCCGAAGCCAACACCGACTTCATCTTCGCCGTCATCGCCGAAGAACTGGGGCTGATCGGCGTGGTCCTACTGCTGCTGGTCTACCTGGCCATCGTCGCGCGCGGCCTGCTGATTGCATTGCGGGCGCAGGACACGTTCCAACGACTGTTGGCCGCGGCATTGACGCTCAAGTTCTTCGTGTATGTTTTCATCAACATCGGCATGGTCATCGGGCTGCTGCCCGTGGTGGGCGTGCCTTTACCGCTGATCAGCTATGGCGGCACCTCGGCGGTCAGCTTGCTGGTCGGCTTTGGAATGCTCATGTCGATACAAACCAATCGCAAACTACTGGCAAATTGAACGTGTACATCCGGCCGCTCCTCATCGCTATCTCCAGCCTCCTGTTCGCCCCGGTGGCCGCAGCCCAGTACGCCGACCACCCGGATGCCCGCAAGGTCTACACGGCACTGCAGCAGGAGCACGGCTTTTCGCCCGAGCAGCTGGCCTGGGCGCGCAACGTCCTGGCCGACGCCAAAACCCTGCCGCAACTGATCAAGCAGGAGCAGACCGCCCCGGAGCGCACCGAAACCTGGACGCAGTACGCGCGCCGCATCGACACCGCGCGCATCCGTGACGGGGCCCGGCTGCTGCAGCGCCATGCCCGGGCGCTGGCCGACGTGGAGCAGGCGTACGGCGTGCCGCCGTCGATCGTCGCCGCCGTGCTGGGCATCGAAACCCGCTACGGCAACATCACCGGCAACGTGCGGGTGCTCGACGCCCTGGCCACGCAGGGCCTCGATCACCCCACCCGCACCGCGTTTTTCCGCAGCGAGCTGATCGCCTTTCTGGTCTTGTCTCAGGAAAAGGGCTGGGACCCGCGCGCGCCCAAAGGCTCCTATGCCGGCGCCATGGGCGCGGCCCAGTTCATGCCCAGCAACTACCGCCGCCTGGCGGTTGATTTCGACCGGGATGGCGACACCGACCTGTGGCAACTCCCGGACGCGATCGGCTCCATCGGCCGTTACTTCGTTGACTACCGCCCCGCACTGGCATGGC
>TARA_R110002073_G_scaffold171_4_pt1 | contig 17704 bp, 20 predicted proteins | sample TARA_R110002073 | Tara Oceans TARA_R110002073 (sample SAMEA4397174) | marine metagenome | biome: Polar Biome; feature: [DCM] deep chlorophyll maximum layer (ENVO:01000326); material: water (ENVO:00002006), including particulate matter (ENVO:01000060) such as... | depth 40 m
AAGATAATACTACATTACCACCAAAAGTTGATGTTAAATTAGCAGCTAATTCTAATATTTGATTTCCACCTACTTTAAAAGCCATTTGATTACCACCTGTTCTTGATAATCCTGTAGTTGTATCACTAGCAAAAGAATAAGCAGGGTCATCATTAGAAGCATAAATTGTTCCTTCAACTGTAACATTTTGTGAAGAATCTATTGAAATAGCATCTGCTCCTGCTGACCTTATATAAACATTATCAGCACCTGCATCAATAGAACCCATATAAACAGAATCTCCATTATTTATTCCTAATAATCTTAATTCAGTTCCTCCTGATGTTTTACTTCCATAGTAACCATTATTAGCAACAACTATTGATTCTCCACCAGTTTCATTAACAAAAACTTTACCTGTAAATGTTGTATTTTTAGATGTGTCTATAGAAATAGCAGTTCCACTATTTTGAATAATTTCTAAATTATGATTTGTTAATGTTCCAATTGATGCCTCTCCACCTGTATTTCCTAAATATAATTCTTCAGCTCCACTTGTTCCAGTATTTACTTTAATACCATTATTACCTGATGTTTCAACTTCAACTGCATAAGTACCTGCTGCAATACCAACACCTAAATTACCTGTAAAAGTTCCAGTTCCTGCTGAAACCATATTTCCACTAGAAGATGCTACTGTAAATTTATTTGTATTTACTGCAAAATCTCCTCCTGAATTTAAAGCTGTAGTTGTATCTAAACTTCCTGTAACTGTTATAGCACTTCCTGATTCAGCCATTATAGAATCAGCGATAACATTTGTAGAACTCCATTTAGTTATATTACCTGCTGTACCTGTACCATCAACTTGCGTATGGTCTAATTTTTCCCATACATTAGTTGAGCCTGCAATTACCCAATCTCCTACTGCCCATTCAGATATACCATTTAATGCAAAAGTACCACCAGTAGCTACTACGTAGTAATGTCCTTGCGTAATAAAAGGTGAATTATCTACTGTATATTCTTGACCTGATACCATAATATCAGCATCTAAAGTTAATGATGTTGTACTATCTATATTAGTTACTAAAGCAGTTGCTCCACTATCTTGATTTATTATTTTATCTCCTACTGTTACTGTGCTTGTAAAGTTTGCAGAACTATCTACTAATTTGTTAGCAGTAGTTGATGTAGTTGTTCCACTTGTAGCCTCACCACCACCTTGCGGAAGCGTAGGTGAATTAGTAGTAGCGTTCCAAGTTCCCATAAACCTTAAACCACCTGCTAAAGTATTAACTTGTGATTGTACTTTTCCAAAAGCTGTAAGTATTGAATCAGAAGCTAATACAGATGAAGCTGTAGGGGATGCTAATCCTGTTAAAACTTTTCCTGTTACTGAATTGTTATCTAAAGTTACTGCTCCACTTACATCACTACTTCCATTAAAACTTGAAATAGTAGTTGTTGCTTCACCAGTTAAAGATATATTTCTAGCTGTTTCTAATATGGTTGCACTTGCTGAATTTACATTTATAGAACTAGGTAAACTTAAAGTTATAGTTTGACTTGTTCCTGTAGTTGTTATTTGATTTGATGTTCCTACAATATTTAATGCCTGACTATTTAAAATAACTGCTCCACTTCCTGAATCTGCTGTAAAATCTAAATCAGAAGCATTATCTAAACTCTTTACAAATTCAGTAGTTGCTACTCTAGTAGAATTATCTGAAGTAGGCTGTGTTGTAGCTGTAGAATGGTTAGGTATAACTATTCCTCCTGAACTAAATGAAAAAGAAATTCCAGTTCCTGATGCTGTAGTTACAATTTGATTTGTAGTTCCAGTAATTGCTAAAGTTTCTGTATTTAATATTACTGCTCCAGTTCCACTATCTCCACTAAAATCTAAATCACTTGCGTTATTTAAACTTTTTACATAGGCAGTAGTTGCTACTTTTGTTGAATCATCACTTGATGATTGAGTAGAAGCTGTAACACCATTTGCTAGAACTGATGAAGCTGTAACATTACCTGTTAAATCTCCAGTTACATCACCTGTTAAATTTCCTATTACATTTCCTTGTAAATTTCTATGTACTGTACTTGGTAAACTTATAGTTAATGCTTCACCTGATGCACTTGTAGTTACTTGGTTAGTAGTTCCTGCAATATTAAATGTTTGACTATTTAAAGTAACATCTCCTGTACCACTATCCCCACTAAAATCTAGGTCTGAAGCTGCATCCAAATCCATTACAAATTGTGTTGTTGCTACTTTTGTAGAACTATCTCCTGAAGCTTGTGTAACCGCAGTTGTTGCTGTGTTTATAGTTCCATTTAAATCTCCAATATAAGTTGTAGCAGTAACTGTTCCATTAACATCTAAGGTACTTGTAGGAGTTAATTTATTAATAGCTATTCTTGAATTTGTTGGGTCTGTGTTAAATAAGTTCCCTCCACTAGCATCTTTGATTCTAAAAGTATGGCTACCACCTGAATTATTAACTTGTAAGCCACCTTGTATTATATTTGATGCTACAGTACCATTTACAGTTAAAACATCTGTAACAGTCAAATCATCGCCTACTGTTAAATCATTTGTAATAGTAACATTATTTGATAATCCTATTGTTAAAGTTTGAGCATTTCCACTTGTTACAATTTCATTTGCAGTTCCTATAATACTTAAACTTTGTGAATCTAAATCCACAGCAGGAGTTCCAGTATTTGAATCCCCTAAAAAATCTAAATCTTGTGCTGTTACGTGAGTATCTACATAATCTTTTACTGCTGCTGAAGTTGGTACTGTAGTATCATTATCAAAATTTGAAATACCATTTGCTTGAGTTACCCATTGAGTAATGGTAACACCTGTTCCTGTATCTTTTAAAGAACCCCATTCAAGTATTGCTGATACTTTAAAATCACCCCCTGTATTTATATACAATCCAGTATTGTTTCCTGTACCATCAGTAAGTTGTTTTAATGTAGCTGTAATAGCTAAATTATCCGTAGTCTTGATAAGAGCAGGATAAGTATCTGAAATTCTTGTATTATATAGAGTCGCCATTGTTATTTTTTTTAATTTTTATAATTTTTTTTAAAAACATTTTAAGTTTTTTTATATTTTTTAATTTTGGTTTATAAATCATAATACCCATCCGTTAAAAGTTGCTTCTTGTGAAGGAAAAATATCATCATTTGTGTTACTTGTATATTTTGGAAAAGTTGTTTGATTAAAAGCCATATAATCTACAAATCTTCTTGCATACCATTCAAAATTAGTTCTTGCTTTTTCAACTAAAAAATCTACTTCTGTTTTAGAAACTGTTTCAGCAGTCTCTGAGGTATGTTTAAAAACCCCACCGTTGCGTATTTGATAAGCTGCGAAAGGATAATAATTTGCTTGTGCTGCCCAAATCAACATTGGCTGTATATATTCAGTTAATAGTGTTTTATATTTAGCGTTAGCCACATTATCTATATCAGGAATTTTAGTTATCATTTCTTTATAAAGTTCTGTACCCATATATTGCTGAATGTCAATTTCTTGGGCGATTTTGATGAACATTATAAATTTGTCAGTATCAACATTTCCATCTATTATTGAATTTCTTACTAAATCTGTACGGTTTATAAATAATTGTGTAGCCATAATTTTCTATTTTGGGTAAGCACCTTGATTAGGCATATTAACTGGTGCTTCTTTTGCCTGTTTACTTCCAAAGGGTCTTGGTCTATACGATTTAGGTATACCCTTTATACCAACCTTTTTATAATCATCTAAATACTCTGACTTTTCTGTATTGGCTTTTAATCTATACAGCACTTCCTCCCAAGCGTGTCTACAATAAATACCACCTTTAAATTTAAATAAATCATAGGCTCTACCTTTATGCCCTAATACTCTATTTACACCATCTCTAGAAGCTCTATCAATGTCTTCTAAGCGATAAACTACTTTCTCTCTAGCCAATCTCATCATATTTTCACAAAAGTCTCTAGATTTGCCTGTTTTTAATCTTTTATTTGATTTTTTAAAATACCTATAACGTACTTTATAAAAGCTTTTATCTAAAATACTAAAGCCATTAGGGTCAGAATAGATTTCATCTTTTAATCCTATTAGTTTTTTTATTTTTGAAAGGGTACTTTTTTTAGGTTTTATCAAAAGATTAGCCCAATAATCAATATCAAAGTTGTCTTTATCGTATTCTCTTTTATCTACTATCTCCCATTCTTTAGACATTTTACCTCCTTCTAAAGAATTTAAAATACCATCGCCTAATTCTTGTGTTAATTTTGGTTTTTCAAACTCATTGTGATTTTTACAAGGCATATACCATACTTTACCATCTTCTTCGTGTTCGTGATAACCAACACATCCAATAATTTCAGCAATTTTTAAAGCTTTTTCTTTAGAATTAAAAGCAGGTTTTCCATCTATTTGTTTTAAATTAAATTCATTTGTATTAGATTTTAACCACCCACAAATTTTAGGAGCAATATCTTTACCATATATAGCTTTTTGTTCTTCTAAACATTTATCAAAATCATAAGGTTTTAATTTAACCTTACTCATTTCAATACCAGTTTCTTCTTCTATATCTTCTGAATCTTGTAAAGTATGGTCCACTTCAGTAAATTCTAAAGGTTGTAAAGTAATGAAGTATAAATTTAAAGCTATATCATTATATCCTAACAAAACATCAAAACAATCAATTAATAACTCTTGATAGGGTCTTATTACCGTATTATCCATTAATAAACTGGCTGTTTTAATTTCATCTGCATTATTTCCCAATCCTGTACTATCTTTTATACCTAGTAACATAGGACTTACTATTCTATGAGAAACCATTATTTTCTTAGATGATTCATCACTTAAAAATTGATACTGGTTATGTGCATCACTTAATTGTACTGGAGTAATTGTTGACTCCTGTTCTTTATTATCATTAAAACTTAATATAAATTTTCCTGCATTTGATGTTCCACTAAACTTTTGAGCAATTTTACTTTCTATTAATCTACGTTCCTCTTGATTTGGAACTCCATTATTAAACGATATAAGCATACTAGGTGATAATCCGTTAAGAATATTGTTCAAATGATAGTTAGATATTTCTTCTTCTAGTTCCGCATACTGTAATCCTCCTTGATAAGCAACTGGACTATAGTAATAAAAGCCTGCTTTGTATGGTTTTATGTAATAAATCTCTATATTTTCATTACTCATACCATAAGCAGGTATTCTAAGAGGTTCATCACTAGGTTTTATATCTGCCCAATTTTTAAAATAGTAATAAGCAGGAATATCACCATCTTCATTTGCTTTTTCTGCTCTTAATGTTTCAATAGGTATATGTTCTAACAATGCTATCTTACTTCTATCTTTAGAATAAATAACTTGTATAGCAGCTTGGCCCATTAAATAATAATCATAACATACTTTCTTGATTACATCTTTTTTGAACATAGAAATCATTTGAGCATACTGGTCAGGTTTTCTAGCTGCATCTGTAGCATTTAAACCTTTTCCATAAATAGATTGACTAATTCCATTTATAGCTGCATTGTTTGTAGGACTTCCGTTATATCTATCTATTAAAAATTGAAAGTAATTATTATCAGCACCATATTCTACCCACTTTTTGCTTTTTACTTCTATAATTTCAGGACTTGTGTATGTACTAAGATTAACAAAACTTACTTCTGAAGTATTTTTTGAAAATTGTCCTTTAGTATTTCTTTTTATATTTTTTCTCATTATGTTACAATATACTCATTATTATACGCTTCAGTAGTTACGTACTGCCCTTTGTTTAAATCATAATAATCTCCATCAGTTTGGCTAATGGTTTGGTCAGTACAAAATATTTTGTCTCTATATGCTACCACTTTAAAATTAGATGTATCATTCCATACTTCATTAAAATTTTCCCATAGACTGTAATTTGTATTCCAAAAAGCATAATCAGAATATAATTCAACATCGTAAAAATGATTTAAAACTAAAACTGGATTAAAAGCATAATTAAAAACTAAATAATTTCCCTGTGTTATAGCATTAGATATAACGGTGCTAGTAGTAACATTTGTAGAATCATCTCTATAAGAAAAAGTAAATTCTGACTCATATTCTCTTGGAATTACTTTTAATGTTTGAGCAGCAGCTGATGTAGTTAAAACTATCATAACTATATAACGAAAATATTTATTGAATTTGTAGAAATAAAAAAAGCACCCCTAAAGGTGCTTAATTTAAATCAGAAAAGTATTATTAGTTTGGAATCTAATTAGGAGTGATTTGTGTAGCATTAGCTGTAAAGTTAGTAGCACCTGCATCCACAAAAAACGGAGCAGTTTCTTCCATTCCTTCCATAACTAGGGTGAATCCTGATAAATCACCTGCCGCAGCACCAGTTACTATAGTACCACCAGTTACTTCCATTCCATTTTCATAGCCACATAAGAATTGATTTCCGTAATAATCTTCTACGATTAAAACAGGTCTTGCTGCTGCTATTAATTGAATTTCATTTTTTGTCGCATTATCTAAATATGTTAATGTCAAATTTAGAGTTTGAGTATAAAATGTAGTTCCGTTATCTCTACTACTTGTAATACTTGTTTCTAGTGATGAATTTCCTTTAACATCAAATTGAAACCAAGATATTGTTCCGCTAGGAATTGCATCAAACGCTGAAATAGTTTTATCAGCATCTATAGTTGCAGTAATAGGAAAGTCAGCCATATATACAGTTTTTATTCCTCCAAAGGCTGATTTGCAGGGAACTTTTCTTCCAGTTGTTAATAGACAAGCCATATTTTTATTTATTTAAAAAAAAAGGGTAAGTAGGATTATACCTAACCTACCCTATTTTATAGTTATTAATATTTATTAAGAATAATATACTAAGTCTTCAGAGATACCATACTGAACACCTGCTGTAAAACGCATTATAAATCTTGCATTTTGACTTCCATCTAAGTCTTGCATATCTAAAACTCTCACTTCTTGCATATTATTTAGTAATCCAGTTCCAAAGTATAAATTACTTCTTTGTGCTGCAAACATTACGTTAGCTGACATACCCTGACATACAAAGATTTTAACACCATTTACTGTAAGGCTTCCATTATTCCACCATTGAGTACCTGCATTATTTACACCATTAGCACCTAATCCATTAGCTGCAAATCCACCTAAAGCTTGAACATATGCTTTAGCAGTTGCACTTGGAATGTAAATAAATAAATCTTCTTTTCCATATAAAGCTACTGGAATAGCATCCACTACTCTTGACAATTCTGCAATTACATTAGCTGCGGTAATTCCACCACCTACTGCTGCTAAATCTTGAGCCGCAGGAATGTTAGTATCAGCTGTCATTAATGTTTCAAATCCATCATATTCACCTGCTGTAGCTGCAACACCTGTAAACATAGTTTGCTCAGTTTTTTGTGCTACTTCAGCAGCTACGTGAGAAATCATAAAATCAGAAAATTTAGGTGGTAAAGTTTGTCCCATACCATAACCCATACTTTGGGCCTCCCAGTCATTTACAAAATCTTTTTTACAAAGCTGCAAATTAACCTGTAACTCAGTAGGTTGTATTATTCTTTCAGTTAATGTAACTGTAGAATTAGGATTAAAATCACAAGTTGCATCAGATACTAAAGAGCCAGTTGCTAATTTTTTTATCACTTCTTTATAAGCAATGTTAGGTTTTATTGTTAGCCCACCATCATCTATAGTTGATGCACTAAATAAAGCTGCTGCGATATACTCACCTGCAAACTCACCTGCATAGGTAGTTGTAATGTTAGTAGTAGTCGCTAAATTTATTTTTCTATTATTCATTATTATTATATTTAATTGTTATTTTAAGATTCAAATGCCCAAATTCCTTGAGAACCACAAATGTACCATTCAGTTGAACTAACTGCTGTTACTTCTACCCAATCTCCTTTTTTAGAAGTTGCACCTGTATTCCTTACATATTTTGCTATTGTACCTGCACTTGAAACTACAGAACTAGCTAAAGTAAATCCACCTAGAATGTAATTATTTGCGTGAGGCTTTACAGTTAAAGCATCTGTTCCTGCTGTTCCAATATTTCTGCATCTGAAAGTCAGACCTACTATATTAGCATTTAATTCAGGTAAAGTCAGTTGATGACTTCCTGAAGCTAAATTTTGGTCTACGCCTGCATCACCTGCCGCTAAACCTTTATTAGCTGAATGAGATTCTTGAGAAACCTGATTGTAACTAATGTCATTTGATGTATATCTATATGTCGCCATAATTATTAATTTATTTATTTATTTAATTTGTTTAAAACTCTGTCTAATGTTGTTTTTATTTTTCCTTTACCATAAACTTTTTGAGTTACCTCATTAGATATTGCATCAGGATTATGTTTAATTGCTTTTGCAGAAGGCTTAGACAATTCTTCTTTTAATTCTTTTTCAATTTTTTCATCTTCTACTTTAGATGCTTCTACTTTATCTTTTTTTAAATCAGCTATTGCATCTTCAAGATTTTTAATTCTTATTTCCATTCCTTTCCAATCTTCTACATCAGCTTCTTCTGCTAATTCTTCTTTTTCTTCTTCTTTTAAATCAGAAGTAATTTCTACCACTTCTTCATCTTCTTTAGCAGGAACTTCATCAGATACCTCTCTAACATCTCCTATAATTCCTTCTTCTTCTACAACCAATAGTCTTGAATCTTCAAGCATATATTCGCCCACAGGCATTGCTACTTTTTCATCATCAGTTTGTATAAAAATTTCTTTTCCTTTTTCAAAGGATTCAGCACTTACTACAGTACCATTTTCTAACTTCATATCCTCTAATTTAACTTCAAGGTTAAGAAGTGTTTTAATTTGATTTAATAATTCATTTGATTTCATAATATTATAACGATTTAATTTTTAAATTTTGCATTTTTAATCTGTTCTTGTTATAACTCCTATTCCTTGATTCATTATATCACCCTCACAGCAATCTCTAGAATAAGTGTTTTTATCTTTACATAAACAAGCCCTTTGACTACCTTTTGGACTTGTGCGGCTAGGTATAAATGTTCTATTTGCCCTAGTCATTTGTTAATATTTTTTTAATTTTAGTAAGAATAATTTTAGCTTCTTTTTCTTCTTTATTCATTTCAACTTTATCTGCAAAGTATCCTTCAATACTAAAACCTTTTACTTTTCCGTTTTTTACATAGTCATTCCATACTTCATCATTGTTCACCTTAACAGAACCCATCCAAGTACCAACTGGTACATTTAAACCATATTTTCTTGATTTATCATATTTTTCATCTTCAACAATCCAAGACTCTACTAAAGTCAAACCACTAAGTTCGTGCTGATGTTCTAAGGTTGAATTATTTTGATTTCCATTTTTTAAGTACATTTGAGATGCTTTATTTATAGTATCTTTAGAAAAATATATATAATATTCTTCATCTGCTGATTGCCTGTAAATTGGTTTGTTAGGAATTAGCAAAGCACCCATTAATATTTTTTTATCTTTGTTTACTTCTGCTAATTTTATTTCTTCTACTTTTTCTGCTTTTAAAGCTAAAAAATTTTCCTCTATTGCAGGATTTTCTACGATTGAAATAGCTTCTATTCCCATCATCTCTTGAGCCTCATCAAGTATCAATTCTATAATCTTCATAATTGTATAACGTATTTAATTTAAAATTTTGTATTTATACAGATGCTGCTTCTATTATATTACGTTCTAAACTTTGAGCATTAGTAACATCATTAGAAACCACATATGCCTGTATAGGTTGTTGATTTTGTATATCTAAAACATCTGCTAATTGATTAATACCACTAGCACCTACAGAACTAAATGATGGAGGGGTTGAGGCAGCAGGTTGAGTTGGTACTGAAGGAACAGAACCACCACCACTAGAAGGAATAGATATACCTTCAATAGATGGTTCTTTTGTAGAAATAATTTTTTTGACATTAGTTATTCCTGAAACTACTGCTGCTGCTGCTGCTGCAAAACCTAATGCAGGACCAATTACTGGGATACCTGCTAAAGATTTATATGAATCAGTAGCGGATTGATAGGTGCTTATTGTAGTTGATGCTATTGCTGCGGCTTTTCCTGCTGCTGTTTCTTTTCCTAAAATAGTTGCTAAATTATTTAATCCTTGAGCAATAATTGTTGTTTTTTCTCTTTGTGTTAAAGACTCCCAGTAAATTTCGTTTTTAGCAATTTGCTCTGCTCCTTTACTTCTTATTTGATTTAATTTATCTGTTTTTGCTTGTTCTAAATCTATTGTAGATATTCCTGCTTGAGTAGCAAGTAAAATTAAATTATTATAATGTTCTTCAGCTTTAGTAATTTCTAATGCTTTTAATTCTTCTTCATTTACAGCTTCTGCATCTCTTATTTGACTTTTTAATTCTGCAAGAGATTTTGCATCTGCTATTTCTTTTGCTTCTTTTTCTTTTCTAGTTTTTTCCTCTGCCGCATCTATTGCTTTATTTTCAGCATCTATTTTAGATTGATTAGCTTTTCTTTCTGATTCTGCTTCTCTTAAATTTGTAGTAATTTCAGCTGTAAGGGTTTTAGCTTTTTTTAGTCTAGCGGTTTCTAAATCTATAAGCCTAGCCTGTAACGCTGCTTCTTCATCTAAATCTTCTTTTGTAGATTCAGATAAAGCATTTTCTGCTTTTTTTGCTTCAAATCTTAATCTAGCAGCTTCTATTTCTTTTTTTGTAATTTCTTCATCTATTCTTCCTGCCTCTCTTAATGCTGCAATTCGTTCAGCAATAGCTACATTTTCTTTATCTGCTGCTTTTTCTCTTAATTCATTAAATTTTCTGTTAGCTTCTGCTCTTTCTAAAACTAATGCCCTTTCTATTTTATCAGTTTTTGCTCGCATATCTGCTAACTCTCCTGCAATTTTTATTTCTTTTCTTGTTTCTTCACCAAAATTTTTAATTCCATCTGTTACAGCTGCTAAAGATTTTTTTGCTTCATCAAAATTAAAACTAAACACATTCATTATAGCATTTCCTAAATTTCCTAAGATGTCTGTTACGTTTCCTATAACAGCAGAAATTTGAGCCATTCCTTTAGTGAATTTATTTTGTCCTTCTTCTGAGTTGGTAAAGGCTGTAGCAATAGAAGTTATTGCTATTACTAAAGCACCTAGACCAGTAGCCATCCAAGCTATACGCATTAACTTAAATCCCTTTGTAGCACCACCAACACTAGTTGTTAAATTAGTTATAGATGAAATAGCCCCTCCTGTTTGACTATCTATTATGCCCATAACACCACCATAATCAGCTGTATTTTTTGTTGCAGTTTTTAATTGGTCATTACTTCTTTTTCTTTCTTTGTTTATTGTTTTTAAACCTGCTTTTTCTTCATTTAATCTATTTTTAGTTTCTTTTATTTTTTCATTTAATTTACTTCTTCGTGCTACCTCTCTACCAGTTGTTTCTCCTAATTGTTTTTCATATTTTCTTAAATCTCCCTCTATATCTTCTATTAAATCTTCTTGAGCAACTAAAGATTTATTTAATTCATCAATGTTTTCTTGAGCTTGTTTAGTAGAAATTTTTAAATTATATTCTTTTGTTATCGCCATCTTAATTCATTTTTTATTTGTTTAATAGCTGACATTATACCTTTAGGTAAAGCATATTTTCCCTGTGCTATTTTAATATTTTCAGTTTCTCCGTTTGCGATTTGCAATAATTCTAATATATTTTTAATCATTATACTTCATTTAATAATTCTATACTACTTTTTCCATTTATAAGATTTGTTTTTAAACTATTTATCTTATATGTATAATTATTTAACGTAATTCTATCATTTAATTTTAAATTGTAAATAATTTTTAATGGTAAAAAAGCTTCTATTTTGGTTAATCTTCTAGCGTTGTTAAAAACCGCACTTATGTAATTTTTATAATAATTTTCAAATAAAGTTCCTGTAAAATTTGTGTTATCAGTAAACTCATTTATTTCTAATTGAAAATTTATATTTTCTGTACTTCCTGAAGGATTTAATGTTCTACTATTAGAAGGAATTATGTAAGTTGTTTTTGAACTATGTACAGATGTTGTACTTTTAAAAGATATTGCAGTTCCACTTTGTCTAATTGGGTAAAATATTAAAGGTGAACCATAATAAGATTCTTTATTAGAATTTACAAACCATCCCCATTGTATAGATGTAGAAGTTCCACCTGTCGCATCAAATAAGCGTTGATATTGTAAATGTTCAAATGGTATTTCTAAAGAATATGATTCTTGAGGTGCATCAAATTTAGCATTATCTAAAGAAAAATTTAAAGTACCCCATCCAGTATTTTCTAATTGTTCAAATTGTGCTGCTAAAAAAGTTTTTAATCCTTTAAATTTAAATGTAATTTCTTTAAAAGGTAAAGCTACATTTACTGTGCTTTTATCTATATTAACATATTCGTTTATATCCCAAGCTGTAGTACCTGCTACCGCACCTTTTCCTGCTGCATAATAGCTGTCTAGAGTTTTTACTACTATTGTACCAGTATCATCAACAAAAGCTGTTAAATTAAACATTTTAAATATAGCAGTTAAAAAATCTATTATTTTCATTTTAGGAATTTGTTCTGTAATTACAAACTCAACAATAGTTGAAGATGATAATGCACTTATAGAACGCCATTCATCAGACCAAGTTCCAATTACTTCGCCACCTAATTGTCCTGTAATTGCCCATCTAATATCTCCACTAGCAAAAGTTACATTATTAGAAGAACCTATAGAAACCGTAAAACTTCCTGCTGTTAAAGTGAAATCAGTTTGGTCTACTATTTCAGTTCCTGTTACATCTGCTGATTGATAATATAAACTTCCATTTCTATATACTTGTATTCTATAAGAATCTGTAGATGATGTTATAGTAGATAATGAAAAACTTAAAATAGTAGCAGGTGAAGTAACTAAAGAACTAGGAACTATTATTGCTCCATTTAATGTAGATGTTTCAGGACTTGGAGTATTAAAAGCATTAAAACCATTAACTTGTCTAAATTGTATTGCTACTTGTTGAGCAGGCTCTACATCTCCTTTTTTTCTGTGTAACCACATATACAAATTATAAAAAGATAAATTACTTGTATTAAAAAAATCATTAGAAAATGTAATTGAGTATTTAGTTTGTATAGCTAAAATTATATCATATAAGCGTATTGCAAATTTTAATTCTTTCCAGTAAACTCCGTGAATATTATTTACATCATAATATAAATTTCCATCATCAGCTGTAGAACCTGAATCATAATATAATTGAGTAGTATGAGTTATTAAAGGAGCTATAATAGTAGAAGGAACATCACCTAATTTATTACTTATATTTGAAGCGGTATAATCTAAGTTATTAGCATTTAAAGAATCTAATGCACTTAACTCATCATCCTCTAAAACATCTTTTAAATTTACAGTTTCTCCAAAGAAAGTAATTTTATAAGCATAAGCTTTGTTTTTTTTCATCTCAACTCCTTCCAATCTTACAAAACCCTTTTTAAAAGGAATATCATTTAATTCTATTTTAGAACTAACTTTATTTCTAGCATCAAAAGAATTTACAGTTATATCAAAATTATAATAATGCCTAAATAATATATTGTTTATTTTAGAAGCAGGAACAGTAAATGATTGTGTAAACTCAGTAAATATCTTGGCTATGTCTCTAACATTTTGGATAGTTTGAGTCATTGAAACAGATTCATCTTTAAATAAATCTACTCTAGTACCACTTATATAAAGCTGAAGTTTTTGCATTATCTAACATTATTTATGTAATCAAATGATTCTTCAAATTCCATTGTGTATTCTATAAGCCTATCATTTACAGATGTCTTATGAAGCAAATTGCTAGTCTTAATTGTAACTGGTACAATTTCATTTGTAGCAGGAGTTGAGTATTTAGGTCTTACCATCCATACATATTCAGATAATATTAGTTCTTCAAACCAAGCATTGCACCATTCAGGATAATACCCTGAACTTAAAGAATGTAGTTGTTTAGCTTGTTTGTTAAAAGTTGTAATTGCGTGTGATTTAGTATCATAAGTAGGATTAGTAGCATCAGAAGTATTTATTAAATTTCTTTGATAATTTTCACTTTGTGCATTTGTTGTTTCTACTTTTTTTAAGAAAAACCATAATTCTTGAACACCACCCCATTTATTAATAAATACTATTTTTCTACCTGCTCCATATTTAGTACAATTAATTCTTTTAAAATTTACTACTACGCTTCTGTTAGTATCGCTAGTATCACCTGCTGCAAAATCTTGCGTACCCATTTCTCCTGAAGAATCTATTAATTGAAAAGCCCCACCTTCACCTTCAGGAACATATAAATTATAAACATTACCACCTGTTTTATATTCAGGAGTAAACAAATAAACAATATCAGTTGCAGAAATAGTTGGATTTGCTCCATCCATAAAAGTACCATAACCATCATATCCACTATAATCTACTGAATTACCACCTGAAACTACACTACCGCCTGCATTTGCTGCATCATAAAAAGTTATAACTCTACGGATTTTAATTTGATTTTCAGGATAATTTGCAGGGTCTAAAGTTATTGTAGGAGTCAAATAATCTCTTACCAATTCTGCTATTTCATAAGATACAGTTTGACCTGCTGTACAGGATTTTACTATTGTATATTTTAAAGTTAATCCTGCAACCGTTGCTCCTGTACTTAATTCTAATTTTGCAGATAAAGCACCTGATGGAGTTGTTAAAGTTTCGTATCTAGGACTTCTAATTTTTATTATTGACATTGTTGTTTATTTTGTTTCTCCTAAAATTAATTTGTTTTCAACATCTAATACAAAAGCATCTAGTAATTTGTCTCCTAAATTTTTTAATCCTTTTTCAAATGGTTTTGTAAAAAAGAAATTAGCTTTTATTCCTGATAAATAAATACTTCTAGTTATTAAATATTGTAAACTTTTTCTTTTTATAAATCTTCCTTTTTTATCTCTTATTCCGTTTATTCCTTTTTGAACGGTCCATTTATTTATAGCTGCTCTTAAACCTCTAGATTTCATTGCTCCAAATTTAAAAGGACTTGTAGGTGCTTTTTGTATACCGTACCATTTTGAACCTTTAGGTAAGCTGTTAGGACTCTTACCCTTAACCCCTCTATCAACATACTCACCGTAATCTTCCATTAAAAATTCTAATAGAAAAATATTATTTTCATAATCTAATTCATAGTTTATAGAACTATATAATGCACCTGAACCTTTTTTATCTTTGGTTAAATTACTTCTAGATTGTTGAACAACATATTTAGCGTATTTATTTAATATATCTTGTGTTTTTTTATAATCCATTAGCAAATAGTTATATCATTATAAATTAAAATATCCATTGTTGAGTTCCAACCTGCTAATTGATTTTCAAATCTATCATAAAAAGGCTCTAAAGTAGGGTCACCATCTAACTGGTATAATGTTCTATGTAAATCACCCTTTCTAAGCACTTGAATAAGTTTATTAAGTACAGCTAATTGAGTATTTAAAATATCTTGTTCATTGTTATTTCCTGTAAATATATTAGTTGTAATTTCTTTAGATTGGTCCACAATATCCATTGATAAAACAGATATATTAAAACGCAATACGTTTTCTTCATCTGTAACATTATTAACCATTATGTGACTTAATGGAAATATGTCTTGTTTCTGTAGATTAATTTGTGATAAATCTCCTGAAGTTACAGTATTTACATCTATGTTTTTTAATAACTCTGTTTTAATAGTATCAGTTATTTGATAAAATCCCCTAACACCTTGATTACTCATTTTATTTTATTTTTAATTTGTTTAGCTTCTAACTCGTTTTTGTCTTTCATAAAAGATAACATCATAAAACATTTATGAATATTTAATTTGGTGATATGTTCAATTCGTGTAATATCTCCTTTAGCGAGTCCGTAAATTGAGTTATACCACCCCCACTTTTCTGAGAATTGAGAAAGTCTGTCAAAGCTGCCTTTTCGTTGTTCTCCAAAGAGTTCAGCATAACTTGAGACAATTCCATCCCTAAATGATAAAAAAAAAAAATAGAACTTGTTACCGCATCCATAGGCATATTTAATAAATTATTATTAGGTTCTACTTTATAATCTTCTATAGAATATTTGTGTTTATATTTATTAGTTATGGGTCTATAAAGAACATTCATAGCTTTTTCTATATTATCCCAGTCTCCTATATATGTATCTAAATCTATATATTCTCCTAAAGACAAATCATCTAAGGAAGGATTAAATCCATATTCTATATTATCTAGTTTAAAATGTTTTACTAATTCAGGTTTTTGTTCAAATAACTCTGTTAATATTTTACAAATTTCTTGTGAATCTTTAAACTTTAGCTTCATTACATCTGTAAATTTTACATCACAGAAAGTTTCAATCATTTTTGTTTGTAAAAATTTATCATCTGTATTGTCTTTTTGAATTTTAACAAAATGTTTATACTGTTTTAATGTAATTTCGTTAAGACTTGTTGGAACTGTAATTTTAACTTTCATAATAATATAACGTAATATACGGAGAAATTTATAACAAAAAAAAAGGCAGCTATTTCTAACTACCTAATTTTCCAAACAAAAACTATTTTTAACTCATTTGTAAAATTTGTTTATCTATTGCACTTTCACAAGCTAACATAATATCATTGTTAATAATATATTTCATATCAGCACCATCAGGTAATTCTATCTTAACTCCATTTTCATCTACATAACCTTTTAAAAGTATTGAATCAATATCAAATTTATCAGGGTCATCAGGTTGTAAATAACCATCCCCTTTCATACCTCTTTCGTAAGTATATAATACTTCAAAAGTAAAAATGTCATATTCAAATTCTATACTATTCATTTAAATCTAATTTTTTAAGAGTTTCATATTTCTTCTGTAATTCTTGGAGTTCTAACGTAACTTTGTTTTTCTCATAATTGTAATTAGAAGCAGATTGTTCTCTAACAGCTAAATCTTGCTGAATCCTAACTACATAAAAAGCAATCTCAGTTAAGGCTTTAGATAAGGCTTGTATTTCCTTATTGTCAGGCTTAGCTTTGGACCACTTACTGGCTAACTCAATGCAAAGCTGTGCATTAGTATAATATTCTAAATCGTGTAAGTTCTGTAATTTGTTCATAAGTCAAATATAATTATTTATAAATTGTTTTCATAATGTTTAATATATCACTAATCTTTAAACATTCTTTTGATTCTTTTTTCTTATCGTGTAAAGAAATACTAAGTTTTTCTATCCTTCGTTTGTTTCTCATTTTTCTAGCTTTCTCTACTGCTCTTTCGTAACTATTGTTTTTCATATTAAGTAATTTAAAAAGGGAGGTTTTACCCTCCCATATTTTTTTATTTTGCAATAGCCTTAGCTAAATAAGTAAAAAAATGCATAATATCTCCGTTATGAAAATCTATTTTTATTAATGTATTTTTTATTTGTTTTTGTTCTTCTTTTGAAGCTATCATAATGTGTTCTAAAACAACTCCTAGAGGTATAAAATTCATACCCGAGTCTCCTTTTACCTCAATCATTTTATTAAATCCTAATCCTTTTTCTGTTATTAAATTTGTTAAGTAGTTTTCCATTTTGTTTAAGTTTTGTTTGTTAATCATAT
>TARA_R110002073_G_scaffold153052_2_pt1 | contig 17701 bp, 19 predicted proteins | sample TARA_R110002073 | Tara Oceans TARA_R110002073 (sample SAMEA4397174) | marine metagenome | biome: Polar Biome; feature: [DCM] deep chlorophyll maximum layer (ENVO:01000326); material: water (ENVO:00002006), including particulate matter (ENVO:01000060) such as... | depth 40 m
GTGTGTTTTAATATGCTGATAGAGTTCTTTGCATCCTAACCCAACAATAGTTAACTTTTTATTATTAATGATAGCTGTATTATGTAATTTTGTTATAGCACTAACACCCTCACGATCTATACTATTTAATCCTTCTATATTAATTGTAAGCTGATCGATCTTATCAAATATATTCTTAAAAGTATGCCGAAATGTATGCAGGTTTTTTTTAGTAAGATTACCCTTTATCTTAAAACAATTATCACAATTAGAAATTTCCAGAACCATAGGCTAGTTTTTTTAAAAAGTTGCTGAAAATCAAATATTTAATCTAAAATCGTAAAAAAAATAATACAAATATATATTTTTCGATAAACGGAATAAATATTAGATTTGGTAGCAATTAAAATCATTCTCACTAATTATGAAACCCATTGTTAGAAAAGCAACTGAAAAAGACCTACCTGTTTTGATGGAATTTATGAAGGGTCTCGTTGAAGCAGAACGACCTATGGATCCGACCATAAAAGATGGACAGGTTGTTTATTATGATCTTTCTAAAATTATGCAGAAAAAAGATTCTGATTTATTTGTGGTTGAACTCAACAATGAATTAGTTGCTTCTGGTTATGCTAAAATTAAGGAAGATAGACCTTACCTAAAACATGACAAACAGGGTTATTTGGGTTTTATGTTTGTACCAGAAAAACATCGAGGCAATGGTTATAATAAACTCATCATGGATGTTTTATTAAAATGGTGCAAAGATCGAAACATCTTTGAAATACGATTGGATGTTTACCAAGACAATCCTTCAGCCATTAGAGCTTATGAAAAAGCTGGTATGAAAAAGCATCTTATAATGATGCGAATGAACTTAAACGATTAAAATTTTCTATCAGGATTAAAAGGCTCAAGATTTAAAGATGGTTTTTTATTTGAAATGATTTCCGAAACCAATTTCCCAGTTGCAGTGCTCATACTCCATCCCATCATAGCATGACCAGCAGCAATAGTTAGGTTGTTGCATTTTTTGGGCTTTCCAATATAAGGCAAACCATCTGGTGATACTGGACGCAAACCACATGCCGCATTGTCTTTTTCTTCAACCGTTAATTTTACATCTGGATAATATTGAGTTGCAGCTTTTGCGATTGCATCAACACGAACTTTGTTTATATCATGATTTATTCCTGCAATTTCCATGGTACCTGCAAACCTCGTAAAACCATTCATTGGAGTTACTGCTGCTTTTGCTTCAGCTAAAATCGCAGGAATTGTAATTCCTGTGTCTCTTTCGGTATTTATACGATAGCCTTTACCTGCTTGAAGTAATAATTTCACACCTAGTTTTTTTGCCAAAACACTAGTCCAAGACCCTGCTGCCATTACAATTTCATCAGGTTGATAAGTTGATTTGTTTGTTTTAACAGTTTTAATTTTTCCATCACTTACATTTAAATCTTCTACTTTTTCATTAGAAGAAATTTTCACTCCAGAATTGATTAAGTGAGTTTTTAATTCTGTCATAAATTCGTGAGGTGTTGAATGATGGTCACACTCAAAATAAGCAGCACCTATTGCGTTAACTGTTGCGTTAGGCTCCATTATATTGATTTCTTCCCTGTTTACCTCTTTCGCAACCAAACCTAATTCTTTAGCATATTCAGCCACTTTAAGTTCTTCCTCCAACATTTTTTCTGTTTGGCACAACATAAAAAGTCCTTTCTTATCGTAATGAAAGGTAAAGCCATTTTCTTTTTTAATATCTGTCATCAATTCTTGGCTCAATACTGTGATATCCCTGATTACTGGAGCCGCTTTTTCAACATGTTTTTGGTTACATGATTTATTAAAAGCCAAGGACCATTTTAAAAAATCGGCATCTAAACGAGGTTTTATGTATAATGGACTTGCTGGATTAAACATCCATTTTAGGCCTTTTTTCATGACTCCTGGAGCAGACAAAGGAATTAAATGACTTGGCGACAAATAACCAGCATTTACATAAGATGCTCCTGAATCTAAATTAGATTGGTCAACAACAGTTACCTGATGCCCTTCTTTTTGCAGGTAATAGGCTGAACTTAGCCCAATAATTCCGCCTCCAATAATTAAGACTTGTTTACTCATTATTTTAACTTTATCGAGACCTCACAGGTTTTGAAAACCTGTAAGATCTCATTTTTGGTTCTATTAATTGGTTTTATTCAAATCACCTGAAACCCATGTGCATAAGGATCATCCTCATCATCAATAATAATTGTATTATAACCATATATTTTTGCCCAACCTTTAATGCTTGGAATGATTGCCAATTTGCCGTCTAATTTAGTTTCTTTTTCAATACAACCAATAAATTTACTGCCAATAAAACTTTCGTGAATAAAATCTTCTCCTTTTTGAAGCTTCCCTTTATAATGCAGTTGTGCCATTCTTGCCGAAGTTCCTGTTCCACAAGGGCTTCTGTCTATTGCTTTATCTCCATAAAATACGGCATTTCTTCCTGATGAAGTTGGATCTAATGGGTTTCCAGACCATAACATGTGCGTCACATCTCGAATGGTGTCATTTTCAGGATGAATAAACATATTTGGGTATTTTTTATTAATACGTTCTCTAACGACTTGTGAATATTGAATAATCTTACTCGCTGTAAAATCATGCACTCCAGAAAAATTTTCTTGAGGGTCAACAATGGCATAATAGTTTCCGCCATAAGCTACATCAAAATTAATTTCACCCAATTCTGGACATTCAATAGTTAAATTTTCTGCTGCCAAATAGCTTTTTACGTTGGTAAGTTTTACCCAATCTACTTTTCCGTTGGTTTCTTGGTAATCGATTTCAACCAAACCAGCTGGAGCCTCCATTTTAATTTTTCCTGGGATTCTTGGTTTTATTAGTCCTTCTTCAATAGCAATCGTGATAGTTCCAATCGTTCCATGACCACACATTGGTAAACATCCAGAGGTTTCAATAAATAAAATGGCAAAATCGTTTTCTGGTTGGTGTGATGGGAATAAAAAACTTCCGCTCATCATGTCGTGACCACGTGGTTCAAACATCAATCCTTTACGAATCCAATCGAATTCTTTCAAAAAATGTTGGCGCTTTTCGCTCATTGTTTCACCAACCAAATTTGGATGTCCTTCGGTTATTACACGAACTGGGTTTCCGCAAGTGTGCGCATCAATGCAAACAAATTTAGTTCTACTCATTTTATATATTTTAACACCCTCCTTAATCCTCCCTCAAGGGAGGAATCCTTATCAATTCGATTCTTGAAGGGGTTATGTAAATGTTTTACTGATTCAACAATTCTTCAATTCTCGTTTCTAAGAATAACAAAACACTGAACATATTTTGTTTGGACTCTATATTTTAAAACACCCTCCTTAGTCCTCACTCAAGGGAGGAGTCTTTATCGATTCCCTCCTTGAACAGGTTATGTAAGTATTTTACTCATTCAATTTTTTCTGTATATAAGCATCCATTCGTTTTTCCATAATGGAGAGTGTTACAGTACCTTCTTCAAGAATGACTTCATGAAACTCACGAATATCAAATTTTTCACCTAGAGCAAATTCCGCTTTTTTACGAAGTTCTCTTATTTTTATTTCACCAATTTTATAAGACAATGCTTGTCCTGGCCATGAAATGTATCTATCTGTTTCTGTTGTTACCTCATGAATAGATAAGGCTGTATTTTCTGCCATATAATCCAACATTTGCTGTCTTGTCCATCCTTTTGCATGCACGCCAGTATCAACCACTAATCTGCATGCTCGCCACATTTCGTAAGTTAGTTGTCCAAATTTCTCATAAGGCGTCGTATATATACCCATTTCATCTGCTAAATATTCAGAGTATAATCCCCAACCTTCGCCATAAGCCGATAAATATAAGTTTCTTCTAAATCTTGGAATCGTTTCAGGTAATTCATTATTCAAAGAGATTTGTAAATGATGGCCTGGAACTGCTTCATGTGCTGTTAATGCAGGAATGGTATACAGTGTTCTGCTTGGTAGATTATAGGTATTAACCCAATAAAATCCAGCCGTTGTTTCGCTACGCGAACCTGAATATCTTCCTCCAGTATAATTAGGTGCAAGGTCAGCTGGAACAGGAACAACACCATAAGGTTTACGAGGTAAGGTGATGAAAAATTTAGGCAACTCCGCATCAATTCTTTTAGCAATATCACGTGCAAACATTAATAACTCTTTTGCTGTTTTTGGGTAAAATTGTTCATCTGTTCTCAAAAATTGTAAGAACTCTGCAAAACTACCTTTGAAACCTAAATCATCGATTATTTTTTGCATTTCTGCTTTGATTCTTGCGACTTCTTTAAGTCCAATCTGATGAATATCCTCTGCTGTGTACTGATTACTTGTTGTAAAAAAATTGATTCTATTTTGATAAAACTCTTTCCCATTTGGTGTTGTTGAAATCCCTAAACCTTTTCTTGTATTTGGGAAATATTCGTTTTGAAAAAAGGTTTTTATTTTTTTGTATTCATCGACTACATTTTTTTGAATACTCGTTTTTGCAGCTTGAATTACTGAATCTTTTTCGGTTGAGGATAATGATTCTGGTAAGTTTAGAAATGGTTTATAAAATTCACTCTTAGTAACATCTGCAACGATGTGTTTGTTATACGTATCATCATAATTATTAAAAACGGCTCTAGGCTGTGCCATCCCTTCTATTATTGAAGCTCTCAACACATCTAAGTTGTAATCAATGCTTTTAGGTAAGTTTTCAAGCCTGTTTAAATAATCAATAACTTGTTTTTTATTATTGAGCGTTCTATTTCCCATTCTACTTAAATTGAGATGGAAAGCATATTCGTTTGTTATCGTGTTTAAATAGGTTTTATAGGTATTTGAATCTATTTTATCTTGTAAAACGAACAATAATAATTCTCTCGATATTTTTTCGGTTTCAGATAAACCTGCTTCTGAAACTTGCTCTAATTCTTCTTTTAATTTCATTGAAAAATCAGCTTCAGCTTGATAGTATTTTGAAGTATTCTCAACAGATTCGTTCCACTTAAAATCATAATCTCTTTCTGTATCATACTTAGCAATTATGCTATTCAATTTATTTGAATTTGACTCTTGACCAAAAGAGAACAAACCTATTAGAGTTAAAACAAGTAAAATTTTGAAACGTTTCATAAGAAGTGCTTAATTGTTATATTTTTTTGTTAGTGAGTTTCCCATTCACATTTCGTGTTATGTTTAATGGGTTTTCATTTTTTAACTCATCAGGAAGCAATTCGCTAGGCCAATCTTGAAAAGAAAATGGTCTCACAAATCGTTTAATGGAATCTACTCCAACAGCAGTAAAACGACTATCTGTTGAGGCTGGATAAGGCCCTCCATGAACCATTGAAGGACAAACCTCAACACCTGTTGGCACGCCATTATAAATTATACGACCAACTCTATTTTGCAAAGCCGAAATAATGTTTGAATACTTTTCTGCTTCATCATCTGCTATTAAAGTTCCTGTAAGTTGCCCTTCAAGGTTGCTGATAATGGCTTCCATCTGCTCTATACTTTCACATTGAACAACCATAGAAAAAGGCCCAAAAACTTCTTGATGAAGTGTTGTATTAGCTAAAAACGTTTTGCCTTCAACGGTTGTAATAGCTTGTCTTGCATAGTTTTCTTTTACATTAGTATTGTAATTAGCAACAACATTCAATTCTGGTTGCGCTATTGCTTTTGCTTTATTGTTTTCATAGGCTCCATATATATTTGGATGCAACATGCAAGATGGTTCTATTTTTACAATTTCATTAGCTAAGGTTGTGATGAAGTGGGTTAAATCATTTCCTTTTAATCCAATAATCAACCCTGGATTTGTACAAAATTGACCTGTACCAAGTGTTATGGAGCTTGCATAGGTTTTAGCCAGAGATTCACTTCTATTTTTTAATGCATTTGGCAGCATTATGACTGGATTTATGCTTCCCATTTCAGCAAAAACTGGAATTGGTTCTTCGCGTTTTGCAGCTAAATCGTATAAGGCACGACCTGCGCGAATGCTTCCTGTAAATCCAACTGCTTTAACGTCTGGATGTTTTACCAATTGTACACCAACTTCAATCCCCGAACTATTAAGGTTTGAAAACACACCGTTTGGCATATTTGTTTTTTCAGCAGCTTTTATAATTGCAGAAGCTACTAATTCACCTGTTCCAGCATGCATAGGATGCGACTTCACAATCACTGGGCAACCAGCTGCTAAGGCTGCTGCAGTATCACCTCCAGCTGTAGAATAAGCCAATGGGAAATTACTTGCTCCAAAAACAACCACAGGACCTAAAGGAATATTCATTTTTCTAATATCTGCTTTTGGAATTGGTTCTCTATCTGGAATTGATGTATCTATTGTAGCTTCTACCCAAGAACCATTTGCAATTAACTCTGCAAAAGAACGCAATTGAAAAATTGTTCGCCCACGTTCTCCTTTGGCTCTTCCTTCTGGTAACCCAGTTTCAGAACAATAAACAGAAATAAGCTCATCATCTAACGCAAGAATTTCATCAGCAATTGCATTAAGAAAATCTGCTTTTTCCTGTCCTGAAGTATGCCTAAAATTCTTAAATGCTTTTGAAGCCAGTTCAACAACTTCGTTTATTTCAGCTGAAGTTGCTTCGGTAAATGTATGTTCGTTCTCAATATTTAATTGAGGGTTAAACGTTTTGTATGTTACATTCCCTTTTGCAGAACGTTGATTTCCTATATAATTTTTTCCTGTAATCATGACACTTACCTTAATCCTCACTCAAGGGAGGAATTGTTTTATTTAAATTGTTAACTATTATTAATTCTTCGTATATGTGCTTCAACATTTACTCGTTTGTACACAATTTTTGTTGAAACTGGATATTTTTCCAGTAAATTTTTTGGTCTAATTGGTCGCTTTTCAAAACCTCCTCCACAGTTAGGACACACATGCTGTAATGTTGTTTCAACACATTTCGTACAGAATGTGCATTCAAACGTACAAATCATTGCTTCCTGCGAATCAAAGGGCAATGATTTTTTACAATGCTCGCATGTTGGTCTTATTTCTAACATTTTTCCTTACTAAACTAAAGCTTGTAAATTCTTGTATTCAGGTAGTGTTGGTCTAGTTCGCATACCTTTAGCAATAATGGCTAATACTTTTTTTCTTTCGTCTGCAACCAGAGGTAAACGTGGTGCACGAACATTTTCTGTACCAATTCCTGTAGCTACTTCTGCTAGTTTAATATTTTGTACTAATTTAGGATTAATATCCAACTCTAGCAATGGCATAAACCAACGATATATTTCTAAAGCTTCTTTTATTCTTCCTGCTTTTTGTAATTCGTAAATAGCGACTGTTTCTTTTGGGAATGCACACACTAAACCAGCAATCCAACCATCGGCTCCCATTAACAAGCTTTCGAGTGCCACAGTATCTACTCCTGTCATAATTTTAAGTCTGTTTCCAAATCTATTCTTAATTCTAGTTACATTAGAGATGTCTCTAGTAGATTCTTTTACTGCTTCTATGTTATTGCATTTTAACAATTCTTCAAACATATCTAAAGTCACTTCAATTTTATAATCTACTGGATTGTTGTATATCATTATTGGTAAAGATGTATTGTTTGCAACTGCTTTAAAATACTCGACAGTTTCTCTATCTCCAGCTTTATATCGCATTGGAGGCAGCATCATTAACCCATTAGCGCCATCATCTTCAGCCTTTTGAGCAGCAGCAATTGCTCCTTTTGTAGATTGCTCAGCAATATTCATTAAAACAGGCACTTTTCCATTTACCATTTTAACTGTTTCCTGAGTTAGAATACTTTTTTCGTCATCTAATAAAGTACTTGCTTCACCTAAAGTTCCGCCTAAAACAATGCCATGAACTCCTGCATCTAATTGTGCTTTAATGTTGGTTTTAAACATTTGCAAATCCAAAGTATCATCATCTTTGAACTTTGTTGTTACTGCTGGCATTACGCCTTCCCATTTTAAACTCATTGTAATTAATTTTGTTTTAGTAAAAGTAGCACAGAAATCATATAGAAAATAATGTCTTTTTATCCATAAATGATATTATATTATCCATAAATATAAATAATGTTTAAATATTGAATATTATTAGCATATATTTGAAAAAAGAGTCAAGTTCTGCAAAAAATGAAAGTATTACCTTTTCAAATACCAAAACCCGAAAACAATGCCTTAGTTTATCAAGAAGACAAAGAAATGGTGTTCTATGATAAATTTCATCAACACGAAGAAATTCAAATAAGTTATATTGCTGAAGGTGAAGGCACTCTTGTTGTTGGAGATACTATTAATTATTATAAAAAAGGTGATGTATTAGCTATTGGAAGTAACTTGCCACATGTATTTAAAAGTGATAGTTCTTCAAATAAGGTTTCAGTGATGTTGACATTTTTTTTTCTAAAAGATGCATTTGGAACCTCTTTTTTTGAGTTAGATGAATTCGGGGAACTAAAATCATTTTTTAAAAACGTAGATTATGGTTTTAAAGTTTCTCCTAAATCAAAAACCCTTGAAACTTATTTTCAACAATTAGCTGAATGCAGCAAATTGAAACGTTTCATTATACTATTGGACATCTTAAAAATTCTTTCTAAATCCAGAGTTCAACTATTATCTTCTTTTATATACGATAAAAAATTTACTGATAGCGAAGGGAAGCGCATGAGAGATGTATTGGATTTTACTATGCAAAATTATCATTTACAGGTTAGTTTGGATGACGTTGCCAAAGTTTCAGCGATGACAAAAAATGCATTTTGCAAATATTTTAAAAAGCGTACCAACAAATCTTATTTCACATTTTTAAACGAATTGCGTATTGAAAATGCGTGCAAGCTATTACAAACGACTAAAAACTTATCAATTGCAGAAATAGCTTATAAATCTGGGTTTAATAACATTTCTAATTTTAACAGGCAGTTTAAATCGGTTAAGAAAATAGCACCTTCGGAATATCGAAAAGCTAAAGCTATTTAAATACTATATCTTTTTTACGTAATCTGTAATAATAACGATTTGTGTTGGACCAACTTTTCCCTCGATATATTTTTCGTTATCTCTATCCAAACGAATATTTCTTACAGCTGTACCTTGTTTTGCAACCATACTAGAGCCTTTTACTTTAAGATCCTTAATTAGAACTACCGAATCTCCTGTTTCTAAAATTACCCCATTTACGTCTCGATGTATCACTTTATTAGTGTCGTCTTCACCTTCGCCTGTAGCTTTTGCAAACTCAAGCGTTTCTTCATCTAGATACATCATGTCTAACAAATCTTGAGGCCAGCCTTCATTTTTCAATCTAGATAACATTCTCCAGGCAACTACTTGTACTGGTTTGTGTTCGCTCCACATACTATCGTTTAAACATCTCCAATGGTTTGCATCTGTAACTTCTGGGTTTTCAATTTGTTCAAGACAAGTTTTACAAACCATAAGTGAGTTTTCTAAATTCTCATCTTTTGATGGTGGGACAGTAAAAACTTGAAGATTTTCATCATTTGTACATAATTCACAAGCTGTATTACTACGCTTTTTTAATTCTCTTTCTAAGCTCATTATTGAATTTTATTTTCTTTGCAATGATACATTTATATGGTGGCTTCTACAAGTTGTTTAGTTCCTCTCTTAATTTCTTTGTCATTCCTTTTACAACCATGTCGTAACTATGGTCTATGAGTTCTAAAATAAATTTTGGTAACAGTTCATTTTTATAAATTGCTAGAGTATTCCAATGTTTATTACTTACATAAGGTCCAGCGTAAACACTCTCATAATTATCTCTTAGTTCTTGTGTATATTCTGGGTCACATTTTACTGTAATTACTGCTTCTCCTCTTTCAAACTTATCTAAAGGTGCCATCAGGAACATTTTGTTCATCACTTTAAACACAAGGGTATTTTCGTCAAAAGGAAAACTTTCGGTTGCAGCTTTTTTTGACAAACAATGGTCTCTAATTTGGTCTATATGCATTATGAAGGTTTTATTTTATGAGCTTCTTATTAGTTTCTTCAATTTTTAAAGACGAATAATCCAGCTTCCATCCAATGGTTTTTACAATAGTTTCAATAAGCAATATTGCTTCAAGAGCTTCTTTTTGAGCTGCTTGAAATAAACCACTTTCAGGGATTTTATCTTTAATATGAATCTTGGCTTCGTTTTGTAAATCGGTAAGGTCGTTTGCTTCAAATTTATTGAAATAACCATCTTTTTTATCGTAATAATCTAAAGTGGTTTCTATTGACAACACTTCTGCTTCAGGAAAATTATGCAATACCAAAGTTTTAGAACTAGAATTAGCTTTCATACTAATTTTTGATAAATCAAATCCAATATATGCCTTAGCATTAACCACAACCAGTGCTTTCTTTTTACTGGCTATGAGTTTTAGAAACTTTTGTTTAACGTCTTGATAATGATATATTTCAGCAAAATCGCCTTCAACAGTTATAAATTTACAAACGCTTTTTACTTTATCCAAAAGAATAACAGACTGTGAATTGGCCAATTTTTTTGATTGCTGATATCTAATAAAAACAATGACTCCAACAGTTAACAATACACCCACTACTAATCCTAAAATGGCTTCCATATTATTCGTGTAATTTATACAGTACAGGTTTACTTGGCGATGCATCGTTTTCAAATGGCGCAATTTGAAGGTTTAAAATGTACTTACCATCTTCAATAGGGTTAGGCACATAAATAAATTCAGTAATTGTAGCTTGGGTTCTAATTTTTCCATTGGTGTTCCAAAAAGCATTGTGTGCAAGTAATTGGCCATTATCCTTTTCTTTATCCACACTTGGTAAATCGATAAGCAAATGCTTGACGCCTTTGTTTTTTAAGTACACCGCAGCTTCTTTCAACAAGTAAGGAGGATTTGTATTTGAATAGTGCTGTGATAGTTTTTCGGTTGTATTTGGCAGTGTTCTAATAATGACTGCTTCCCGTTTTTTATTGCCAATTGCAAATCGGAGCTGTTTTGCCGAAATCACAAAATCGTCACCTAGTTTTTCCGGTGCTACAGTAATTACTTCAGCCACAAAAAAGAACTGTTTTAGACATTGATTGATGCTGTATTTTTTCTTGGTAATATGACCAACGCATTCGGTATGTGTACCATGAGCATGTGGATTAAAGCTAATATTGTTAAAATTAACTGGCGCACCATGCTCGACGCTTCCAACCCAATCATCAATTTTAACTGGCTCAATACTTGGCTCTTTAATATACCATGCATTTACGTTGTTTTTTGTAGCACGTAACGGAATGGATATGTCTAAAGGTTGGTCTATATATATGGCGTATGTACGACTGTTTACGTTTATAACTGCTTTCATTTATGTAATTGGGTTTATTGGTAAATTTAATGATTAAATAAGAAACAAGTCTGAAGCTATTCCATCAATTAAAAATTTTCCTTTTTGGGTTGCTGTAATGTGATCTTCTTTTATTTCTAATGAGTTGCTTTCTAAATAAATTTTTGTGGAATTTAAAAGATTATGTTTAAACTCTATACCAAAATCCTCCTGAACTTTAGACAAAGAAATGCCCCAAATAGTTCTTAAACCAGTCATAATATATTCATTGAACCTGTCTTTTTCTGAAAGTGTTTCAACAGTTGATGGTAGTTCGTTTTGCTCAATAGATTTTATGTACCTAGTATTATTAGAAACATTCCAACTACGCTTATTCTGGTTAAAAGAATGCGCTGAAGGACCAATTCCTAAATAGGGTTTTCCTTGCCAATAACTTGTATTGTGTTTTGAGTAATAATTAGGCTTTCCAAAATTTGAAATCTCATAATGCACAAAGCCTTGTTTTTTTGTTTCAGTAATTAAGTGATTAAAATGCTTTAAAGCTAATTCTTCATCAATTGGAGGATAAGTGCCTTTTTTAATAAAGCTATCTAATGCTGTTTTTGGCTCTACAGTTAAGGCATAACTTGATATGTGGTTCACACCAAATTTAAAAGCAGTTTGTAAGTTTTCGTTCCATTTTTCTAGGCTCATGTTTGGAATCCCATAAATTAAATCGATAGTAATATTATCAAAGTAGCGAGTTGCCATAGACAAGCATTCTTTTGCCTCCTCAGAATTATGTGCACGATTCATGTTTTGTAAATCATCTTCAAAAAAGGTTTGAACGCCAATGCTTAAGCGATTGATTCCAATAGTTTTGTAGTCTTCAAAAATAGTTCTCGACTGCGCTCGAACAGACAATAAATCGTCAGGATTGGCTTCTAAAGTGATTTCTGGGTTATCAATTACATTAAAGTTGTTATAAACTTCATTAATCAACATACTCAATTCTTCATTCGTTAATAGTGAAGGTGTTCCGCCACCAAAATAAATGGTTTCAATTGTTTGGTTTTTAAGTTCATCATTTCTAATTTCTAATTCTTTTGCAAGAGCTTGAACTATTTTATCTTTCTTTTTTAATGATGTAGAAAAATGAAAATCGCAATAGTGACATGCTTGCTTGCAAAATGGTATGTGGATGTAGATGCCTGACATTTAGTTTTCAGTTTTTAGTAGCAGTCTTGATTAGTTTAGAGATTCAATTCATGTTTTGCAAACAACTGCATACAGCGACTGCAACTGTTTACTTTTATCGAATTTTATCTTGATTCTGTTTTACAAAACTATCCCAACCTGAGTAACTTTTACCTACAGTAATTTTCCCAGAGTTATAAAAATGGCAAACTGCAGCAGCTAAACCATCGGTTGCATCCAAGTTTTTTGGGAGGGTTTTTAAATTTAACATACTTTGTAGCATTTTTGCGACTTGCTCCTTGCTTGCATTACCATTTCCAGTGATTGCCATTTTAATTTTTTTTGGTAAATATTCGGTAATTGGTATTTGTCTTGATAAGCCAGCTGCCATAGCAACGCCTTGGGCTCTTCCTAATTTAAGCATACTTTGTACATTCTTTCCAAAAAAAGGTGCTTCAATAGCTATTTCATCAGGATGGTGTGTATCTATAAGTTCTATGGTTCGCTCGAAAATGAGCTTTAGTTTTAGGTAATGGTCATCATATTTTTTTAAATTAAGTTCGTTAAGTTGCATGAACTGCATGTTTTTTTTAACCACTTTTATAAGCCCAAAACCCATAATGGTTGTTCCTGGATCAATCCCTAATATAATTCTTTCTTTAGCCATTAATCACAATATCTACAACCACTTAATGCTACTGAAAGTCCTACAGTTGCATATACTAAGTCTCCATTAAATGAGTAACCATCTGTTACAACATCGTATTTATCTTTACTCGTCAAACTCTTTACATAAGCAGCATCTACAAAAATGGAAAGCTTACGCGATAGACTATAGTAAACATCCAATCCTATTAACCCATTTAAGTAAGTATAAGTGTTTTGAGAATCATTTAACAGAGGTTTTGAAAAACTCACTCCAGGTCCTACATGTGCTTGAACAGACATTTCTTGAGGTAAAAAATTTAAAGTGTTCGTAAAATCAAAAACAAACTGTGTATTAATTCTAGTGTAATTTAACTTAAATTCTAATGAGCCATCATCGTTCTTTGCTCTATTAAAACCAACATCCAACTTTGCTCCTAATTTGTTGGGTTTAAACATATAACGAATGCCAAAATTAACTGTTGGTAAATTAACATCTTTAGCGTAATAACCATCATTTTCGCCATTGTCTATTGGGTTATTTACCCCTAACGCTAGTTGCAATCTAAATTTTTCGGTATCACCTTGACTAAACCCAAAAGATATGGCACTTACAAACAGAAAACAGAGTAAAGGTCGTTTATATTTATATTTTATAAAGGTCATTTACAATAATAGTTTTAATTTGTGACAAAATGATTAGTGGATTACCATACAAAACTAAGCAATTCTTTTTTGTACTTATTAAGTTAAGCATCGTTATTGGTGCTGCCTATTTTATTTACAACAAACTTACAAATAACAAAGAACTGGATTTCTCTGTTTTTATTGGTTTTTTAAGCAAAAACAGCCTTTTTTCGATTAAAACTGTTCTTTTTTTGCTGTTTTTAACCTTTTTTAATTGGTTTTTTGAAATATTAAAATGGCAAAATCTTGTGTTTTATGTGAAGCAAATTTCTTTTTTTGAAGCATTGAAACAAAGTTTAGCGTCGCATACAGCCTCTTTATTTACGCCTAATAGAATTGGCGATTATGCTGCCAAATCCATTTATTTTGAGAGTTTTTTGCGTAAAAAGATCCTCCTTTTAAATTTAATTGGAAATATGACCCAAATGCTCATGACACTTTTATTTGGAATAGTTGGCATTATTATATTTACTTCACAATATCAAGTTGACATTTCTTATTACAAATTAACACAAATTTTAATTTATACTTTACTGTTTTTTGGCATCGTTGGTTATGGTTTGTTACATAAAAGATTCAAAATTAAAGGATTTTCAATTACTAAAATAAAAGCCTTTGTAATAAGTATTCCTGTGAGAATTCAATTGAAGAATTTACTGTTTTCAATGCTAAGATACCTTATTTTCTCTTTTCAATTCTATTATTTATTTTGTCTATTTGGAGTAAATATTACCTACATAAATGCTATGGTATTAATAAGCTCTATGTATTTACTAGTTTCAATAATACCAACCATTTTTGTGCTTGATTTGGTCGTTAAAGGAAGTGTCGCTTTATTTATTTTTGGTTTTGCAGGCATCAATAATATTACCATTTTAAGCGTTACTACACTAATGTGGCTATTAAATTTTGTGCTTCCAAGTATTTTTGGCAGTTACTATGTGCTAAATTTTAATTTGCCAACAGCTTCTAACATCGATGACTAAATGATTTTTATCATTATTATTACTACAATTCTATATGGCCTTTTAATAGGTTGTTTTGCAATTGGATTTAACAAAATAAAACCTTTTAACGAGTCTTTTTTAAGGCATTTAACACGTTTTACAATTATTATTCCTTTTAGAAATGAGGAAGAAAATTTACCCGATTTAATCAAGTCTTTAGAACATTTAAACTACTCTAAAAATCATTTCGAAGTAATTTTTGTAGATGATGATTCCACCGACAGTTCCTTAGAGCTTAGCTCAAGATTGTTAAGCTGTTCGCCGTTGGATTTTAAAATTATTCCGAATATTCGATTATCTAATTCACCTAAAAAAGATGCAATAACCACAGCTATTAACAAAGCTAAATACCATTGGATTGTAACAACTGATGCCGATTGTGAAGTTCCTAAGGCATGGTTAGAATTTAGTAACTCCTTTATAAACAGTTACGATGTTGCCATGATAGTGGCTCCTGTAACTTTTAAATCTTCAGATTCTTTTATTAACCAATTTCAGGTCTTGGATATGTTAAGTCTTCAGGCAGCAACTATTGGAGGTTTTGGTGTCTCGCTTCCTTTTTTATGTAATGGTGCCAATTTAATGTATCGAAAAGATTTGTTTAAAGAACTTAATGGATTTAAAAATAATGATGACATTGCTAGTGGCGATGATATCTTTTTGCTTGAAAAAGCGGTAAAAAAATACCCGAAACTGGTAAAGTATGTAAAATCTAAAAAAGCTATTGTACATTCTAAAGCTGAAACGTCTTTAACTGAACTTATCCAACAGCGTATTCGTTGGGCAGCAAAAACAAGCACTTATAAAAATACCTTTGGAAAATTTGTTGGTTTGGTCGTTTTAATGATGAATTTAGTGATAGTCGCTACTCTTTTTTTGAGTGTTTTTGGGTTATTTAACTGGTTGTATTTTATAGTATTTTTGATATCAAAACAGTTAATTGATTATCTATTACTAAGTAAGTCAGCAAAATTCTTTAATCAAACGCAGGTCTTAAACTTATACTTTTTTAGTAGTTTACTTTATCCGTTTTTTGCGGTATTTATTGCTTTTAGGGCAATGTTCTCAAAATACAAATGGAAAGGTAGAAGTTTTAAAAAATAAGTATCTTTCCAATCGAAATGCAAAAACTAACTAATTACAAAACGTCAAATCCTGCTTTTTCCAATTATTTCTGGGAACACAATCCTGAGACTTATAAAACAATGAGTGTTAGAGGCATTATTATTAAATCTTTATCCTGTATTTTAATTATTGCTTTAATTACTGGGCATGTTTGGAAATTACAAGACAGTGGTATAAATGTCAGGTGGTTTACATTAGGTGGAATGCTTGCAGCCATTGTTATTAGCATCGTAATTTCGGTAAAGCAACATTGGGCACACATTTTAGTACCATTGTATGCAGTTGCCAAAGGGAGTTTTTTAGGTGGTTTTAGCGCTTATATTAAGGTAAAGTATCCAGAGCTACCATTTCAAGCCATTGGTGTGACCATTGTTACATTTTTTACTGTTTTAATATTATATCAAACACGACTTATTGTAGTCACCAAAAAACTCAAGAGTGTCATTATTACAGCTGCAGTGAGCATATTTGTGGTATATTTTATTTCGTTTATTTTAAGCCTTTTTGGAATTAAATCGTTTGTTTGGGGAACGTCTTGGGTTGCCATCGGTTTTAATGTTATTGCTGCTATTGTGGCTGCCTTTACATTGTTATTGGATTTTGATTATATTGAAAAACACAAAAACAAAGCCAATAAATACAAAGAATGGATTGCCACTTGGGGATTATTAGTGTCTCTTGTTTGGTTGTACACCGAAATTTTAAGGCTCATGCGAACTTTTGCTGTAAAATTCTAACTACTCTACCTTAATTATTATAGGTATTTTAAATTCTGTTTTAACCTGTTGCCCTCTTTTAATAGCTGGGGAAATTTTAGGTAAGTTACTTAGGCTTTCAGTTAAAAAAGTGTTTATTTGAGGGATTTGTGAACTGATTTTTGTGTTACTTTCAATATGCAAGACATGTAAATCTCCTTTTTCAGAAATAAAAAATGACATTTCAATGGTGTCGTTTAAATCTTGGGTAACAACTATTTTCCTTAAAGCAAGTTGGGATGTAATATGATTGGTAAGCGTAGTTTGAAAACATTGCCTACGAAGCTCTTTGGTTTCTAAGGAATTACAATTATCGAAGGATGGATACTCATCTACTTCGTTCCAATTAAACGTTTGCATTTCTTCGTTGACAATGTCTTGAGAATTCACTTTTTTCTTGTCGTAATAATCGCAAGAGGATAGGCAAAGAATTAAAATAAAAATCTTCAGGTACTTCATTTTTGAAAACTGAAGTGGAAAAATACGATTTTTTTAATTTAGTTCTCTTTTAAAAATTGTGCTTCTTTTAATTGCTTGATTTTGTATTCTACCATCTTATTATATTTACTCTTTGGAAATTTTTTTAAAAAAGCTTCATACAAGTTAATTCTTGTGTCTATGTCTTTATAATATTCGTTTTTTGAATTTATTAAAAAGAAATGAGCCTGTTCGTTTTCTGGGTTTTCATCTACAGCTCTTTTATAAGCATCAATAGCTTCTTTATATTTTTTTTGTCTATTATACACAAACCCTAACTTTACATACTCCTGATCTAATGGAATATCTTGTAACAATAAAGCTTGTAGCATATATTTTTCGGCATTTTTAAAATCTTCCACACGTTCAAATAACTCGCCTAGTATAAACAAATTAGTAGTGTTCATCATATCGAACTCTAATGCTTTTTCGCCGTGTTTAATTGCTTTTTCAAATTCATATT
>TARA_R110002073_G_scaffold80346_2_pt1 | contig 17660 bp, 16 predicted proteins | sample TARA_R110002073 | Tara Oceans TARA_R110002073 (sample SAMEA4397174) | marine metagenome | biome: Polar Biome; feature: [DCM] deep chlorophyll maximum layer (ENVO:01000326); material: water (ENVO:00002006), including particulate matter (ENVO:01000060) such as... | depth 40 m
ACGAAAAAGGGCCGGTGTGACCGGCCCTTTTTCTTGGTGGTGCGCGCCTCGGATCAGGCCGCGTTCGACGCTTCGCGCGTGGCGCGCTTGACCTCTTCGATGCGTTCCTTCGGCGTGCGACGCAGGTCGCCGGCGAGGCGCAGCTTGGACATTGACCAGACCCACCACTTGGTGGGGTCGAAGTGGAACCAGCGGATGCCGTTGCGGTAGTCGCGCTGGAAGCGGTGGTGGAAGTTGTGATAGCCCTCGCCGAGCGTGATGAAGGCGAGCCAGGCGCTGTCGCGGGCCGACACGGTCTTCGAGTAGGGGCGCGTGCCGATCATGTGCGCGATCGAGTTGATCGAGAACGTCGTGTGCCACTGCAACACGAGGCGCAGGAATCCAGCGACCAGGACGGCGCCGAGCGGGTCACCCCAGATCGTGCCGAGCGCGGCCGGCATGATGACGCCGGCCAGGATCGCCAGCGGGATGTAGTACTTGTGCTGGAACCGAACGAGCGGGTCGCTCAACAGGTTCTTCACCAGCGGCATGTTCGGGTCCTTGTCGACGTGACGCAGGACCCAGCCCACGTGCGCCCACCAGAAGCCGCGCTTGATGTTGTACGGGTCGCCTTCCTCGTCGCAGTTGGCATGGTGCGCGCGGTGATCCGCCGACCATGCGAGCGCCGAGTTCTGGACGCCAGCGGCACCGAAGAACAGGTAGAACGCGCGCAAGAGCGGCGAGGCCTGGTACGTCGAGTGCGAGAACAGGCGGTGGTATCCGCCCGTGATCGCGAGGCCGCAGAAGAACGCCATGGCGACGGCGAGGCCGACGGTCCACCACGAGACGCCCCAGACCGCCATGTAGACGATGGCGAAGGCGCCGACCGCATGGGCGACTCCGAGGAAGATCGTGTTCGTCCAGCTCAGCGGGTGCTGCTCGAAACGGGGATCGTCCTGGCCGTCCATGAGCTGAGGAACCATTCCGGGTTGACCGGCGTGGGCTGCTTTCATCGGGTTCACTTGAGCCGCCGCGCTGGCGGACTCGGGCTGGCCTGCCGAAGAGGGATGGGTTGCTGTAGAAGACACAGTAGGAGAGTTCGTCACGTCCAAGGGAGCGCCTCGACCCAGTTCGGGTCCGCGAGGTTCACGGGTTCCCAGCTTCAGGAGTGATCCATCGGAAGGGGACGATCCAGGGGGCCGGGAGGGTGACACCGTCTCGCAAGACGACGTCTCCGATCTCCTTCGGCACCGGGGTCGGGCTCTTGCCGTGAATTTGCCTGGGGCTGGGATCGAGTGCTTGTTGGGAGGAGAGTGGGAGGTCTTCCACGTGGGCCCAGAGGGGTCCTGGATCGCGGAAGGCCAGAGATTCTAGCTCATACGAGCCGGTGATAGTCGGGTTGTCCCCGATGCACGATTCTGCGTCTATACGTACCCGTACCCATGACCTGTTCCCTCGGCACGCCACGAATTGGATTCTTGGTCGGGATCCTTGGAGTGGCCTTCTTGGCATCGTCCTGCGGGGTGACCCCCGATCCAGGGCCTGTAGAGCCGCGTCTCATCGTGGTGCGACATCCGGTGACCCCGGGCCATGTTCAGCGACTCCTGGACGCTCCGCCCGTGCGTTGGACCCTGGTCGGACCGGAGGGGATTTCGTTCGATTTCGAAGGGCGAGCGGTCGGCCGGTCCAGCTATTCCATCGACGACCTGCCGGAGGGGTGCCCCTACACGGACCTCGGGGTCGTGAGGTTCGAGGATGGCGGACCCGCTCGGACCTTGTCCTTCGTCTTCCACGGTCCGGACGAGGACCACGGCGTCGTCGTCTACGAGCAGTCGGCCGACGGCGACTTCCACCTGCTCGCTCGCACGCGTCCTGGGGTGCAGGCCTACGACTGGCCCGTGTTCGCGCACGATCGCACGACGCTGGCGGTGTGGGGCGACGGGCTCGACCAGTACGAGCGCAACGGCGCGTGGTTCGAGCCGACGGCTTCGGTGCGCGGTGGTTGGTTCAAGGCATTCCCCGTCGTCAGCGATCAAGGACGTGTGGCGGCGCGGTTGATTCGCCCGAATCCCTATGCGGAAGCGGTCGTCGTCGACGGTGTCGTCGGAGAGGAGTGGGAGCGCGTGCGCGACCCGGTCTTCAGCATCGATGGCGCACACGTCGCCTACATGGCGCGCCGGGACGGGGAGTGGCACCTCGTCGTCGACGGACTTCCCCATGGGCCGACCCAAGACCTGCGCATCGCCGCGTGGAGTCACGATCCGTCGCTTCCCATTCTGTTCGTGCTTCGCGGTGAGGGTCCGGGCGCGACCGACGTCCTGGGCGTCATGGACGCGAACCTCGTCGACGTGAGTGCGTTCGATGCACTGGGCCCGCGAAGGGACCTGCCGCAAGGCCCGTTCGCTCCGCGTCGTTAGCCCTCGAACAACGAACGATTCGGTCCGAAGCGCTCGAGGTACGGCTTCAACCGCAACTTGCGACGCGTGCTGTCCGAGGTCATGTAGCGGATCTTGCCGAAGACTTCGCGTTCGGGTCCCCAGGCCCGGTCGAACAGGCCGAACACCCAACCGATCCCCGAATCGGAGTTCGGATCGCGCCCGTCGATGGCATACCGTTGATTCAGTTCGAGCGCGATGGCGAAGCCCTCTTCAGGACTGGCGCTCCAGTGCAGGATCTTCTTGCCCCACAGCATGCGCAGGTAGTTCTCGATCCGGCCCTCGACGCGCAGTTGTCGTTGCGCCGCGTTCCAGATGTCGTCGTGCGTCGCGGCGCGGTCGAAGGCCATGAGGTCGTAGACGTGAGGTCGCGGGTCGTTCGCGTGTTCGGCGAGCGTGCGGCGCGCCCAGTCCGGAAGGCCCGCGTACGTCCCGAACTTCCCGTTGCCGAACGCGGACTGCGCGCCCAGTTCCCGCCACGTCACGAGTTGATCGAGGAACGCATCGACGTCCGGCGACGCGTTCCACCAACCCATGTTCTTGCCGTGGAACGCCGTGTTGATCTGGTGCGGCTTCCACTTCGCGTGTCGGGCAACGACGTCGAACACCTGATGCGAACCGACGTGACCGAAGTGCAGGTGCGCCGAGAGCCGGCTCGAGACGTCGACCTGTCCGCGCGCGTCAGCGTACGTGTTCAAGCAGCCACCCAGGAACGCCTTCAACGTGCGCTCGCCGGAGCGACTGCCGCCTTCGAAATCCACGGGCGGCACGGAGCACTCGAAGTCGATGTCGTCCAGGCCTCCCGGCTTCAGCAGCGCCTCGAGGTCGGCCGCAGGCCAACGCTTCAATACGTCGCGGTCCAGTTCGATCGGCGTCGGAAGTTCCTTGCGCGCCAACGGATCCCGCGAAGGCCCTGCTCCCAGGTGGGGCACAAGGTTCTTGTGCAAGTACCGGCGGAAGTCGTACGCCCGCGCGAACGTCTTGTCCGGTGCGCGCAACGGCAGGATGCCTACGCCGTCGACCGACTCCAGGCGCACGTCCAACTTGCGAGCGGCCGCGTCGATCATGCGCGGCAGGAAGAACATGGGCGACTCGTCCGTGACGACGACCGCAGCCTTCGCGGCGAGTGCTTCGAGCAGTCCTTGGCCTTCACCCGCCACCGGCTCGACGTACGGGTGGTACGTGACGGGCTTGGACGCGAACGCAGACTGGTTGTCGCGCATCCCCTCGATCAGGAACCGATGGTGGCGTTCGGAGGACCAGCGATAGCCGGCGCGCAGGGGTTCGAGGATCACGAGTGGCAGGCCGAGCTCGCGCGCCCATTCGATGGACCGTTGCAGGCCGAAGTTCCATCGGGATCGCCGCGCCGCGATCATCCAGTACAGGACGAACGCGCGCTCCGGACGTACCGGTGCTTCGTTGCGGTCCTGGAGTCGATCTTCGGGCACGGGTGACATGGTGGGCTCGTCCTATTCCACACGAAACAGGGGCCACCGCGAGCGGTGACCCCTGTTGCATTCGATCATGGATCGTAGCGCGAATGTCGGATCAGCCGTCCTTCTGATCCGCTTCGGCCTCGGCGACGAGTTCGTCGATCAACTTGTCCAGCTGCTCACTCGAGACACGCAGGTCGCGATGACGGATCACACCCTTGTGATCGATCAGATAGAGCGTGGGCCAGCCGCTGACGTTCCAGCGCGCGGAGTGCGGGCCGGTCGTGCCACCCTTGCCGTTCCAGAAGGAACGCCAGGTGATGTCTTCCTCGTCCATGCGCTCATGCAGCTTGGGGAGGTCCGAGTCACTGTTGACTCCGATGATGGCGAAAGGTTTGTCAGCAAGCTTCTTCACGAGCGACCGCTCGTGGGGGTACATGGCCCGACACGGGCCTCACCAATCACCCCAGAAGTCCAGGAGGATCACCTTGCCGCGGTAGTCGGAGAGCTTGAAGTTCTCACCGGCGGTGTCGGGGCCGGTCATGTCCGGCACCGTCATCCCAACCTGCAAGCGCTCTTTCTCGAACGTGGGAGCCTGGGCTTGCATTGCGACGAGAGAGTCGGGAGCAAGCTTGATGACTTGCGCGTGCAGCGCCGCGATCTCGGCCTTCGACTCGTCCGAAAGTTCATCGCCATAGGGAACCGAGTACTGGATGGCCTGCGCCTTGCCGAACAACACCCGGGCCTTGACCAGGTTGTTCTTCGAGTTCTCGACGACCTGGTCCGTGAACGCGTCGAAGCGGTCGGGAGCCGTGCGAGACAGATAGAACCAGACGGAGGAGACGTCCTCCCACGCTTTGGAGTCCAGATGGCGTGCGATCAGGCCTTCGATGGCGGTGATGGCGGTCGCAGCATCACGTGCCATTCCGAAAGCTTTCGCCAGGAACTGAGCTTCGCCGGGCTGACCCTCGTGCGGCTTGGCAGCATCGAGGAACTTCTGTGCGAAGGCGTTGTCGTCGACCGTTTCGAGTTCCTCGAACATCGATTGCAAGGTCGACCTTTCGCCGGCTTGTTGGGCGGCCTTCCACGCCTCCGACTCGCGGAGGTCTGCGTAGGCCTTGTTGAACGCTGCTTGCGCATCGTCGTAGGACTTCACGAGAGCGTCGAACTGCTCTTGTGCTTCGTCGACCGCGAGCGGTGCGACGGGGACCGAATGCGACTCGACGAGAGCCGCACCGTTCGGTGCTGCGCCCGCGAGTGCTGCGGTCAGGAGAGTGGTGATGATCATGTTGGGGTTGGCCCTTGCGGGTCCGGGGGACGGTGGATACGGAGTGGACCGTAGACGAGGGGTCGCACTTCCGCCACAGCACGCGACGTCCGTTCTGCGTGGCCTCACCAGGTTGTCCCGACACATTCCCGAGCGGGTCCGTCAGGGCGTCGATTCGATGCGTTCGAACACGTAAGGGCCTTGTTCGGCGCCCCAGACCTGCGCGCCGTCGGCGTCGTAGCCGCGGTCCCAACTGAGGATGCGATCCGCACGTAGCTCCACGATCGAAGTCGCATACGTCGCCCCGCCCCAGGCGTTCTTGCACGCGTCGTCGCGCGTGGAACCGGAGAAGCTGTCGGGCAGTTGGCTCAAGAACACCGAGCACCCTTCGACCGGAACGAGGTCGTCCGGTGACATCGCATCGAAGCGAGCGGGGTCCTCGCAGCCGCCGACGAAACGCGTTACGTCACCGGGCAACTCGAAGATCTGACTGCGCACCTCGGCGCCGTCCACGGACACGCGATACACACGTTGGCGATACGGCTTGTCAGGGGTGCTGGCGACCGCTTGTTCGACGTACAGCCAGTGCTCGCCCTCGCGTTCGGTCCAGATCGGCTCGTGGGCGAGGCGGATGTGGAAGTAGTCCTCGTCGGCCTCGCTCTGTTCCAGGCTCGAGAATGTGCCGTGCAACCAGGACGCGGCCAGCGCGGCATCGGGTGCGGAATGTCCGGTGGACGCGCAACCTGCAGGGAACACGAGGGCGGCGATGAGGCTCAGTCTTGAAGCGAGATGCATGTGCCCTGGATATCATCTGTGGCCCCCTCGCGGGGAAAGGCCGGACGACAAACCCATGCAAGCACACGAAACGGACGCCTACATCCTGGGCACCGAGGACGACGAGATCACGCGACTGCGTACGCAGCACGTGAGTTGGACCCGTCAGCAACTGGCCATTCTCGAGCGCGCAGGAATCAGCGACGGCCAGACGATCGTCGACCTGGGTTGCGGGCCCGGTTTCACCTCGTTCGAGATCGCCGAAGTCGTCGGGCCGACCGGCCGCGTCATCGCGCGCGACACGAGCGAACGCTTCCTCGCTTTCCTGGAAGCTGAATCCGTGCGCCGCGGCATCACGTGCATCGAAACCAGCCTGGGACCGGTCGAGGGCCTGGCGCTGGACCCCGCATCGTTGGACGGCGCCTACAGCCGTTGGTTGTTGTCGTGGCTCGAGGATGCCGCACCACTGGTGCACCACATCTCGACGGCGCTGCGACCCGGCGGCTGCTTCGTGTTGCAGGAGTACATCGACTGGGGCGCGATGAGCGCCGTGCCCCGCATCCCTGCGTTCGACCGTGCGATCGAAGCGTGCATGGCGTACTGGTATGCCAGCGGCCAGACGATCAACGTCGCGGCGGATCTACCGCGCCTCGCCAAGTCCGCTGGATTGACCGTGGAGCACATGGAGCCCGTCGCGCGTTTGGGCGCGATCGGATCCCTCGAGTGGCGCTGGGTCGACGAGTTCCTGCACATCTGGTTGCCGAAGCTCGTCGCAGCCGGAGCGTTCGCGCGAGCCGACTACGACGCGTGGCGCGAAGCCTGGGACGCGATGGAGACCGAAGGCATCCACCGCATCTTCACACCGATCGTGAGCGACGTCGTGCTGCGCAAGACTTGATCGATCCGCCCGCGCCTACTGCCAGCGGAAGATCTTCAGCGCGAGCCAGAACGGCAGCACCGTCCAGACCAGCAGCACGGCCAACTCGGGCCAGAGTTGCGTGAGTGGCGCGCCGTCCAGCATCGTCGCTCGCAACGCATCGTTGAGCGCGGTCAACGGCAGCAAGCGCAACACCGGATGCAGGAACTCGGGGAAGCGCTCGTAGCTGAAGAACACGCCCGAGCCGAGCCACATCGGCATCATCACGAAGTTCATCATTCCCGACACGCCTTCGATCGTCTTGACGCGGGATGCCGTGAGCAGGCCAAGGCCCGCGAAGCCGACCGCGCCGATCACGCACAGCAGTCCGAACTGGAACAGCGATGCGCGGATCGGGACGTCGAGCACCCACACGGCGAATGCGCTCAGGGCGAGGACCTCGCCGACCAGGAACACCATGCGCGACATCAAGAACGACAAGAGGAACGACGACTTGCGCATCGGCGTGACGAGCAGGCGCTTCAGGATCTTGCGCTGACGGTGCTCGGCGACCCCGAACCCGATCGACCAGAGTCCGGTGCCCATCAGGTTCATGCCGAGCAGACCGGGGAACAGGAAGTCGATGTAGCGCGAGCCCTTCTCCTCGACCGGGTCGACGGTGAGGACCTCGGTCGGCATCTCGCTGAGTGCGACCAAGAGGCGCAGGCGGGCGAGCTCGGAGTCGGGACGCACGGGATCCAGGCGCACCTCGGTGGGGTTCACGGCGGTCAGCCAGGCGTCGACCTTGCCACCGCGCAGGCCGTTCTCGGCCTCGTCGCGGGTGGCGTAGGTCTTGACGTCCAGGTGGTCCATCTGGTCCAGAAGCGCGGTCGTGTCCGCGGGCAAGGCGTCGGCGATCACCGCGACGAGGCTGGGCTTGGGGTCGCCGCTCTGGAAGGCGAAACCGAGCACGGCGGCCAGGACCACGGGGAACGCGAACACCCAGAACACGGCTTCGGGCTGGCGAACGAAGGCCAGCACACGGTGGCGCGTCATCTCGAGCAGTTCGGGCCAGCGGCTTCCTTTCGGGTCGAGATCAGGCATCGCGCAGGTGCTTCCCGGTCAGGTCCATGAAGACGTCCTCGAGGGTCGGCGCGTGGGTCTGCAGCGACTCGAGTTTGATGTTCTTGGTGGTCAACAGTGCCAGCAGTGCGGCGACGCTCGCCTGCGTGTTCGAGACGGTGAGCGTCAAGGCTGCGGCTTCGCGACGCAGTTCGCGCACGCCTTCGAGGCCCAACAGTTCCTCGTCGGTCAAACGGCTGGCGCCGTCGTCCTTGGGGAACAACTCGACGATGCTCTCGGCTTCCAGGCGGCCGATGACTTCCTGGGGCGTGCCCTTCGCGATGACCTTGCCCGCGTCGACGATCACGACCTCTTCGGCGAGGCGTTCGGCCTCCTCCATGTAGTGCGTCGTCAGCAGGACTGTGCCGCCCTCGGCCTTGAACGTCTCGACGACGGACCAGACGCGTCGGCGTGCTTGGGGGTCGAGGCCGGTCGTCGGCTCGTCGAGGAACAACACCTCGGGGCGACTGACCAGAGCGGACGCGAGGCTCAGGCGCTGGTGCTGCCCACCCGACAACGTCTCGACGCGCGCCTTGCGCTTCTCGCGCAGCTCGACCAGGTCGAGCGCTTCGTCGATCGTGCGACCGGTCCTGTAGAACGAGCGGAAGAGCTGCAGCGTCTCCTCGACGGTGATCTTCTCCTGCAGCTTCGTGTCCTGCAGTTGCACCCCGATGCGTTCGCGGATGCCGTTCGCGTCGTCCTTCCACGTACGACCGAGGACCTCGATCGAGCCGGCAGTCGGTTCGGTCAGACCCTCGATCATCTCGATCGTGGTCGTCTTCCCGGCCCCGTTCGGCCCGAGCAGGGCGAGGCAGATGCCGGAGCGAACCTCCAGGTCGATCCCGTCGACCGCCGTGAGGTCTCCGAACCGTTTGACCAGGCCACGCGCGGAGAGCGCGATGGTGGGGGAGGCGTCGCGGGTCGTCATGCCCGGATCCTATCCGGAAGCCCCCGCGGTCGTGGGCGGCGCCTTCTTCCGAACGTGGGGCGCCCGTGCAGCGTTATCCTGTCCTGCGTGGACACCCTGTTCCCCAACGGCACCTACACATACCTCCTGGGTGGCCTTCTGATCGGCGGCGGCATCGGTCTGGCGTTCCTCGTCACCGGACGCATCGCCGGAGTCAGCGGATTCCTGACCGCCGCGCATTCTTGGTGGAGCGATCGCATCGTCTTCCACGCCGAGGGCCGTCGCGAGGAGCGCATCTGGAAGGGCGTGCTGATCCTCGGCATCGTCGCCGGCGCCGGGCTGCACACCGCGTTCCAAGGCGAGGTCTTTCGGACCGACGTCGCGGTGTGGCGCCTGTTGGTCGGCGGCTTGCTCGTCGGCTACGGCACGCGTACGGCGCGCGGTTGCACGTCGGGTCACGGGATCTGTGGATTGTCGAGCCTGTCGAGGCCATCGCTCGGAGCGACCTGCACGTTCATGGGTGTGGGGATCGTCGTCGCCCACCTGGTATCCGCTTTGGGGGTGACGCCGTGAAGTTGCTGGTGCTGTTCGGATGCGGATTGGCGTTCGGTGTCGGCTTGGCCGTCTCGGGCATGGCACGGCCGGAAGTCGTTCTTGGCTTTCTGATGCTCGAGGACTTCGGCCTCCTGCTGACGATGGGCGCCGCCCTCGCGATCAGCGCGCCCGCGTACGCCATCGCACGGCGCTCGCAACGCAAGCCGGCGCTGGGTGACGTCTACGAGTCCTTCCCCAAGAGCATCCAGAAGAACCACTGGGTCGGTGGCGCGATCTTCGGCGTGGGCTGGGGACTCTGCGGCGTGTGTCCCGGCGCCGCCTTCGCCAGCGTCGGCATCGGCAACGTTATGATCCTGGTCGCGATCGCCGGGATGCTGCTCGGCGCCTATCTCCAAGGTATCCATCCATCCTCATGAAACTTCTCATCACGTTGGTCGTTCTCTCCGGTCTTTGGGGTTGTGGTGCAACCGATGAAAGCCCGGATGCTCCTTCGCGCATGGAGGTTCGCACCGAAGCGCTCGAGCCCTTCGTGTGCGGTTCGACCCAACCCGTCCACACCTTCGCGGGGATCTATCTGGCGGGTCAGCCCAGTGGGACCGATTTCGAGCTGGCGGAGGCGGACGGCGTGCGCACGGTGATCAACCTGCGCATGCCCCAGGAGCAGGAGGACTTCGACGAAGCGGGCATCGTCACGGGCTTGGGGATGACCTACATCAGCCTGCCCTGGAACGGACCGGATGCGTTGACCGACGACGTCTTCGATCGCGCCCGCGAGATGTTCAACACGGCCGAGCGCCCGATGATGGTGCACTGCGGTTCCGCGAACCGCGTCGGCGCGGTCTGGATCCCGTGGCGTGTTCTCGATGGGGGCGTGTCGTTCGAAGCCGCTCTCACCGAAGCCAGAACCATGGGCCTGCGAACCCCTGCGTACATCGATCGCGCGCGGAGTTACATCGGTGAGTACGGAGCCCGGTAACCCTCACTTCGATCCCGCATTTCAATGGCAGGAGGCCGGGAGCGATGCAGTCGCTCCCGGCCTCGTGCCGTTCCAATGAGGAATCCGAGTGAGGATCACCGGGCTCCGTATCTCCGCAATCGCACGTTGCGCCATTGCACGTCGAGTGCATCTTCGCGGCCGCCGACGCCGTGGACTTGGAAGCCGATGTGGCCTTCGGTGTCCATCGCGTCGAAGATCTCGGCGGCCGGGATGCCATTGATCCAGGTGCGGATGACCGGGCCCTGCGCGACGACGCGGAACGAGTTCCATTCGCCTTGCCGGAAGGCGCGGCGGGCGTAGGGCGCAGAGCCCAGGTCGTGCAACCAACCACGGCGGCGTTCGTCGTAGATGCCGGCCGAGTAGGCGCGTGCGCTCGGGTCGCATTCGACCTGATACCCCACCAAACCGCCGTCCCGTTCGTCGAAACCACCTAGGACATGACTGCGGATCTGCACGCCCGAGTTCAATTCGGGGTGCACCTTGGACTCCCAGGTCAATTCGAAATCACCATACGTGTCATGGCTCGTCCAGAAGGTGTTCGGCGTGTCCGGGCGGGTTTCGCCCTTCAGGAGTCCGTCCGCCAAGTCGAAGTCAGCTTCACCACCACGCTCGGACCAGTCACCCGTTGCGAGAAGATCGATCCACGGTCCCGCGGTGTCGTCCCGTTCGTCGAGCGGAGTGATCCACACGTTGCGATAGCGCACCGGACCTTCCGCGTCCGAACCGTGGTCTTGGAAACGCAACGGGCCGATCTGCGTGACGCCGTCGGGGCCGGCTTCCTCGCCACCGGATGCGGCGGATCCTGTGGGCGTTTTGACCTCGACGTCGTCGTGGATCAATACGCCGTTCCAGTACGCGGTGATGCGCGCGTTGGCGATCTTCTTGCCTGCAGCGAAGCGCGGCGCGGTGAACCAGACGTCATAGGCCTGCCACGTACCGGGTCCGGTCGATGCGTTCACGTCCGGGACCTTGATGTTGTAGATCGCGCCGGCTTCATTGAGCTTCGGCTCGTTCGGTGCGGGCGCCGAACCGAGGACCTGCAGCTCGTATCTCTGCTGGAAGTACACGCCGCTGTTGCCGGCGCCTTGACCTTCGCCACCTGGCGGGCAGTACCACTCAAGGTGGACGCGCGCGTCGCCGAACTCGGTGGTCGAGACCAGGTCCCCGCTGCCGAAGCCGACCTCGGTGTACGGGTTCGCCGCGAGCAAGTCGTCCTGCGTGTGTTGCGGGTTCGCGACCTTGTCGTTCTTGTGCCGCATCGACATCGGGAAGGCGGACGACACGAGCGACACCGCATTCGCAGGCGGGAGGATGCCGACGCCGATGCCCGTAGGTCTCCCGGCGGGGATCCGATTCAGTGTGTACCAGCACTCCGTCGACCAGAGGAAAGGGGATGCTCCTTCTTCGGAGTCGGGCTCAACGACGCGAATGTGGTAGCAGCGTCCAGGTTCGAATTTGTCGATTTGGAGGTGGATGGTGGAACCGAGGACCTGGTCGACAGTCACCTCGTAGGGAGCGGGCTCAACATCGAAATCCTGAATGTAGGTCTGCGGCCCGACCATCACCACATGCTTGCGCACGTCGACCTTCGGCCCTCCATATTCTCCGGTCGGTGCGTAGGTCCAGGATGTCACTTCATACCGGTCCGTCTCGCCGAGCCACTCGTTCCATCCCGTGAATCCAAGCTCGAGACCGTTCGGTGTGGCCATCACCGTCGAGAACTCGAGAGCCTTACCGCCCGTCGGAACAAGTCTCTGCAACCCGAACTGCGTATCACGCCATTTCCAGTTTCCCGCAGCGCCCATCCCACCGACATACAACGCGCCATCCGGACCGAAACGCATGCGATTGATGCCCGCCTCGAAGCCCTGCGTGAACCGGAACACCGCACCCTGCAGCACCCCATCGACACGCTCGAGCGCCGCGCGACGAATGCCGCCACCCGTGAGCTCTCCGATCAGGATCTGACCTTCGAACGGACCGGACTCGATCAGCTGGATCTCGGTCGGTGAGTTCACGATTTCGTTCTGCGGCAGCCACAACGCCGGAGGCGTTCGCGGGCGATCGCAATACACGCTCGGGTGTCCGCCATCGGGGAAGCGCTCGAGCAGCTTCGTGACCGGATTCGTCCAGTTGTAATGACCGTAGAAGCGCCCCGGAACGACCTCGGCCAGCACGCTCGCCGGCATCCATGCGCCTTGGTTGTCGACGTAGAGCAGCGTCCCGTCGGCGAGCATCCCCAACCCGTTCGGCGTCCGCGCGCCACCCGCGATGACGCGCGTGTTGCCCGTTTCGATATCGACTTCGAGGAACCCTCCGCGCATCGGACCGTTCGGCCCCGCGTTGGTCTGCATGCCTTCCCAGCCGGGCGGCGCCATCGTCGTCGACAGTGCGCAATACAGCTTGCCGTCGCGGTGAACGAGGCAGAACGCGAACTGGTGGTAGTTCCAACCCTCCCAACCCGCACCGATCTCGGTGTGCGTCTCGAGGAATCCGTCGCCATCCAGATCGGTCAACTTCGTAATGGCTTTACGATGCGCGACGTACATCTCGCCATCGACGACACACATCCCAGAAGGCTCGTAGACGTCCGTGCCGATCTCGGTCAGCTCACCGGTGTTCACGTCGAGCGCATAGATCGTGTCGGGCTCCTTCGAGTCGATGTCCGGCAGCACACGATCGTCACGCTGCAGCGGATCGAACGTGCCGAAGGCCAAACGACCATCGGGCAGGAACGCCATCGCCCCGATCTTGGGCTCGAACCCCTCGGGGCGGATCGTCTCGACCGCATAGCTCGGGTGCACGCCGTCCAAGGGCAAGAGGTCCCCGGGCCGCCCGATCTGCACGATGCGCTTCGGGCCGGGGGACGTGACGCGCGTCAGGTCCTTTTCGGTCGTCAGCACATCGCCGGCCACCAGTTCGAAGTTCCCGGTGCCCGCAGGCTTCCACTCGAGCTTCAGGGACCGCGCGCCTCCGCTGTCGAAGTGTTCCAGGAACAGCGCGTGGCGCCCGGCCGACAAGGTCCGTGCTTCCCCGACCTTCGCCGTCGCACCGTGCTGCCCGTCGTGGTCGACGACCACGGCACCATCGATCGACAAGCGCGAGCCATCGTCGCTCGTCAATCGGAACACGTACTCGCCGGCTTCCTCGACCTGGATCCAGCCGGTCACGTGGCTCACGATCGGCGCCGGCAGGTCCGCGAACTCGGCTTTGGAGAGGTCCAGCGCCTCGACCACGCGATCCAGGTTCGGCGTCTGGTTCGCCACCATCTCGGGCAGGTCCCGAAGCTCGGTTGCGACCTCGTAGACCCGCAGCGTCAACCCGGGCTCGACGTCGGGCAAGTCGTTCGGAACGGGCGTGAGCAGCAGGAGCGCGAGGGTAAACATGGGAGCGAGTCTAGCGGGGATGTCGCAGGTTGCCTGTCCCGCGCCCAGCGGGTTCACTTGGCGCGTCCACACCCCCGATTCCCCATGCGCATCCTCTCCCTCGTCCTCCTCCTCGCCGCCTGCTCCTCGACCTCGACCGCGAACCGCCCGCAGCGGTACGCAGGCTTCGAGGGTTACGCACGCGAAGTCACGACCTCGGTTCCCGAAGCCCAAGCCTGGTTCGACCAGGGCATCCAGCTGATGTACGGCTTCAACCACGACGAGGCGATCCGCTCGTTCCAGGCTGCGACCGAGGTCGACCCGAGTTGCGCGATGGCCTGGTGGGGGATCAGCTACGCGAACGGGTTGGACATCAACAACCCGATGATCAGCGAGGCCGAGGCCAAGCTTGCGTACGACGCGGCGCAGACGGCCCTGTCCCTGAAGGACACGGCCTCTCCGGTCGAGCGCGCGTTGATCGAAGCGGTGGGGGCGCGTTACGCGTGGCCGAACCCCGAGGACCGCGTGTACCTGGACGAGGCCTACGCCGAGCGTATGGGCGCCGCCTTCCGCGCGTTCCCGCGCGATGCCGACGTCGGTGCGCTCTACGCCGAGTCGCTGATGAACCTGCAGGCTTGGGACTACTGGACCAAGGACGGATCGCCCGTCAAGCGCATCACCGAGATCGTCGCGACGCTCGAGCACGTCATGGGCCTGAGTCCCGAGCACCCGGGCGCGAACCACTTCTACATCCACGCGGTCGAAGCCTCGTCGACGCCCGAGCGCGCGGAAGCTTCGGCGGATCGCCTGCGCGACATGGTCCCCGGCTCAGGTCACCTGGTGCACATGCCGTCGCACATCTACGTGCGCATCGGTCGTTACGCGGATGCGGCGAAAGCCAACGTGCTCGCGATCGACGCCGACAAGCGCTACTTCGCCAAGGCGCCTGCGCCGGACTTCTACTCGCTCTACTACGTCCACAACATCCACTTCCTCGGCTACGCGTCGATGATGGAAGGACGCAGCGAAGTGGCGATGCGTGCCGCGCGTCAGCTCGAGTCCGAGATGCCGGCCAGCTTCGCGCAGAACTACATGCCGATGGCTGACGGCTTCCTGGCGATGCCGTTCCAGGTCATGGTGCGCTTCGGCCAGTGGAGCGAGATCCTCGAGGAACCGCAGCCCAGCGAGGAGCGCAAGCTCAGCCGCGCGATGTGGTCCGCCGCCCGCGGGTTGGCCTTCGCCGCGCTCGGTCGCACCGAGGAGGCCCGCGCCGAGCAACTCGTCTTCGAACGTGCCGCGTCCGAGGTCCCCGAAGGCTGGACGATGGGTCTCAACCCGGCCGCGGACATCCTCGCGATCGCGCGTCGCATGCTGGACGGCGAGATCCTCTATCGCGAAGGCCGCCTCGACGAGGCTTACGCCGCACTGCGCGATGCCGTGGCCAAGGAAGATGCGCTCACCTACGACGAGCCCCCCGGCTGGATGATGCCGACGCGCCATGCGTTGGGCGCGCTGTTGATGGGCGGCGATCGATTCGCCGAGGCCGAAGCCGTGTACCGCGACGACCTGGCCAAGCAGCCGAACAACGGTTGGGGATTGCTCGGGTTGGAGCGCGCGTTGTCGTCCCTCGGACGCCACGCCGAGGTCGAGACCGTACGCGTCGCGCGCGAAGCGGCGTGGAAGCGCGCCGACGTCGCGCCGACCTCGTCGTGCTACTGCGAACCGGCCGTCGTGCTCACGGACTGAGGTTGCCCACCCAGGGCCTGGGTCAGTTCGCGCACGTGGTCCTGGGTTTGCGCGAGCACCGGGGACAGGGCCTCGGCCACGTCCGGGAAGCCCGCGTGAGCCGCGTCCTGGGAGCGTTGTCGTAGGCGTTCGAGCTGGTTCTGTTCCAGCGCGAGGTCCTGCTCGAGCGCTTCCCGGGCGAGGCTCCAGGATTCGATGGCAGGCACCTCGGTCGTGGGCGTGCCTCCCAGGAAGTCGATCTGTTTCGCCAACGTCAGCGCGTGATCGATCTCCTGGAACAGGTGCGCCTGCAGTTCGGTCAGCATGTTCTGGAGCGCGGCGCCCTTGAGGCTCGCGACGTGTGCGATCGATTGAACGATCGACTTGTACTCGAGGGCCAAGTCGTCGTTGAGGCGTTCGATGAGTTGCTTCTTGTCCATGGGAGTTCGGGTTCGGTTCAGGGGGTGGAGTTGGAAGGTGCCCCCAGGGTGGAGAGGACCCTGGAGGCGGGCGCTGCTGAAGCGCCAAGGGGGGGCCTCCCGGGGGAGAGGCGGGAGAGGCCGAGGGAGAAGCCGGGGTGAGGCGCGAGAGTCGAAAGCCGCGGGAAAGCCCGAGAGGGACAAGCCGCAGAGCGCACGGCCCGTCAGATCCGAGGAGGCACCACGGGAGGTTGGCTCGGAGGTGGCGTCGGGTTCACCTCGGGCACCTGACCAGGGCGCTGGATCGGAGTCGGTTCCTCGATCGGAGCCGGTCGGTCCGGCTTGGTGGGGGGAATGCTCGGAGGCGTGGGCTTCGGATTCGGTGCGGGGTCGTTGGTCATCGGATTCAGGGTTGTGGGCGTGCGGTCGAATTGGGGGTGGTGCGGTGGCTGGCGCCTCTGTGCGCAAGTCGCACGAGGCGCCCACCAAGAAGGCCGCTGGTCATTGCGCGAGTCGGAACGCGGGAACGCGGAGGATCGCCCGACCGATTCGCTTGAGCATGCTCGGAACCGGTTCTTGGGAACCCTCTTCCAGCGCCGAAGGATCGACGTGGGTCTCGACGCAACCCGAGCGGTCCGTGGGGAGGCAACGCACGACGATCGCGGTGCGGTCGTCCTGACCGTCGACGTCCACCAGGTTCTGGCAGAGCTCCTCCGCAGCGCCGTTGCCCTCGAGCACCGCGCGGATCCGGGACTCGTCGCGTTCTCGTACCACACCGTCCGTCACCAACAACAACGTGTCGTTCTCACGCAGTTCGAAGTGCTGGACCTCGGGGTGCACGTCGAGCGTTCGACCGCCCAGCGCGTTCCACAGCACGGGCTGCTTGGCGGGCTCGACCTGGCCGCCGATCTGCGCGCGCACCTCGGCCACGGTGTGGTCCGTCGTCAGGCGTTCCAGGTCTCCCTCGCGATGGAGGTAGGCGCGACCGTTCCCGACATGCGCGATGTAGAGGTCCGGCCAGCACAGGAAGGCCAAGGTGAGGGTGGCTCCCATGTCGGGGCCCGGCGTCGTCGAGCGACGGCGAAGATCCGTCTGCGCGTTGCGGACCGCATCCATCAGGGCGATGCGGACGTCCTCGGGCTCGGCGCCCATCATGTGGGTCCAGGGCATCTCGTTCAGGACATAGGTCACGATGCTGTCGATCGCGACACCGCTGGCGCGGTCGGGTTGCGTGCCGCTCCCCAGGCCGTCGGCGACCAGGAAGAGGTGCCCTTGGTTGTTGCCGTGAACGCGCGTGTCGTCATCCAGCGTCAAGTTCGTGCGATGCAGTCGCAGGGACTTGTTCAGGGTCGCGATGGCGTAGTGGTCTTGATTGTCGTCGTGAGCTCGACCGCGTCGGCTCAATCCGTGGGATTCGATTCGTTGCATGGGATTCCTCCTCCTCTTCGTCGTTCGTCTGGATCGGGTGATGATGGTGATGCTGGTCCTGGTCACGGAGCACCGGCCGTGGCGTGATCACGCGGCTCGGGTCAGGGCGGGGCGGCGCGTGGAAGCGTCGTGATGACGACTCGCCAGGAGTCGGCCAGGCTCTGGAGCGCCGCGCGGAACTCGTTCTTCGCGGACTCCCAGCCTCGGCTGCGGTGGTGGTGCAGAGCGGTCAGCTTCGTGAGGGCGACGTCGCGCTTGTGGCGCAGGGACCTCAAGCGATCGGCCAGCGTCGTGCTGCGGCCGGCCTCCGGTTCGAAGGCTGCGAGCAGGGCGTCCACACGTTGGCTGCGGGACCGAAGTTCCTGATCGGCATGGGCCAGGAACGCGTCCCGGTCCAC
>TARA_R110002073_G_scaffold16626_14_pt1 | contig 17650 bp, 16 predicted proteins | sample TARA_R110002073 | Tara Oceans TARA_R110002073 (sample SAMEA4397174) | marine metagenome | biome: Polar Biome; feature: [DCM] deep chlorophyll maximum layer (ENVO:01000326); material: water (ENVO:00002006), including particulate matter (ENVO:01000060) such as... | depth 40 m
AGTGGGCGAAATGGAAGAGCGCTATCGCAAGATGTCCAAGATGGGCGTGCGCAACATCGAAGGCTATAACGGGCGCGTTCGTGAAGCATTGGCCAAAGGCGAGATGTTCAGCCGCACCGTTCAGACCGGATTTGACGACGAAACCGGCGAGCCGATTTTTGAGTCGGATGAATTCCAGCCCGAAACCTTGCCGTATATCGTCGTAATCGTCGATGAGATGGCCGACTTGATGATGGTTGCGGGCAAAGAGATCGAGGCCTGCATTCAGCGACTTGCCCAGATGGCGCGGGCTTCGGGGATTCACCTGATCATGGCGACACAGCGTCCTTCGGTCGATGTCATCACTGGCACGATCAAGGCGAACTTCCCCACCCGGATTTCCTTCCAGGTGACCTCCAAGATCGACAGCCGTACAATTCTGGGTGAAATGGGGGCCGAACAACTGCTTGGTATGGGCGACATGCTGTATATGGCGGGCGGGTCAAAAATCGTCCGGTGTCATGGCCCCTTTGTGAGCGATGAGGAAGTCGAGGAAATCGTAAACCACCTTAAGGCTTATGGTGCCCCTGATTATGTATCCGGCGTGGTCGAAGGACCTTCGGATGACCAGGAAGGCAACATCGACGCGGTTCTGGGACTGGGCGGCAATACGGATGGTGAAGATGCGCTATACGATACCGCCGTTGCAATCGTGATCAAGGATCGTAAGTGTTCTACTTCCTATATCCAACGCAAGCTGGCCATTGGTTATAACAAGGCCGCGCGACTGGTAGAACAGATGGAAGATCAGGGTCTTGTGTCGCCTGCTAATCACGTGGGCAAGCGTGAAATTCTGGTGCCTGAACAAGGCTGAACGGAACAAAAGACGTGCAAAAAGGGTTGGCTCGGGAACGTGCCGACCCTTTTTCGTTGATGCTTGGTGGGCCTGTTATGAGTAAACCGGGGGCAATTTCAGGCGTGATATCGCATAACAGCATGCAAGCACCTATGTCTTGGTCGAGGCACTGGAATAAAAATAGGAATATACAGATGCGTTTTATCACTACTACGGTTCTTGCCATCGGCCTTGGCCTGGCCGCCACGCTTCCCGCGTCGGCTGAAAAGTTGGCGCTCAACGCGATCTCGGCTTATCTGAACGCGATGAAAACAGCGCAAGGGGATTTCACGCAAATCAATGATGACGGGTCCATCAGTACAGGTACGATTTACATCAAACGGCCCGGTAAGGTCAGGTTTGAATATAACGCTCCTGATTCAGGTATCGTGATAGCGGGTAGCAACACTGTCGTTATCTATGACAAGAAATCGAACCAGGCCGCAGAAACCTATCCGCTGTCCAAGACCCCATTGTCGATAATATTGGCCGCAAATGTGAATCTTGGTCAGGCCAAAATGGTGACAGGCCACGGATATGATGGCACGGCGACCACGATACGCGCGCAGGATCCTTCTCATCCTGAATACGGAAATATTGAGCTCAAGTTTACTGATAACCCCGTCGAACTGCGGCAGTGGGTCATTAATGACAGTAACGGCAGTCAGACCACAGTCGTATTGGGTGGGTTGAAAGTAGGCGGAAACCTGTCGAACAGCTTGTTCGACATTACAAAGACCCCTTCTCCGGTTAATCGCTGATACGCGAAAAGGCCCGTCGCTTTCGCCACGGGCCTTTGTTCTTGACGTAACCCGCCTGTTACCAGCGTGACAGGCGACAGCTGGCAATCTGATATTGGTACATATCGGCCCGCGACTTTACCTTTTTCGCAACACCGACGAGCCAAGGCTTGGAGTTGTAGCTTTGCCGGGCAAATCCGGTATTGCCTTCGTGATACGCAAGATACTGGTTTTCAGCATCTTGCAGTGAGATACCGTTTCTGTCGCGGCTCTTGTTCATGTACCAGCCCATGAAATCTGAGGCATCTTTGATGCGATCGCGTTTGGCTCTGCGCCGGCCCGCTTCGGCTAGGTATTCGTCCCATGTGGCGTCAAGCGCCTGACTGTAGCCGAATGCACTTGATTGCCGCCCCATCGGAATCACGCCAATCACGTATTTGAACGGGGTGCGGGCATCCGCAACGAATTTGCTCTCTTGGTGAATCGTCGCCATTTGGACATGGATAGGCACACCCCAGCGACGCTCGGTCGCTCGGAAAGCTTTGTAATATTCGGGGCGCTCCTTAAGAATCGCACAGGCGTCATCAAGGTCTCGTGGGGCACTGGTCGGGCCACCACTACATGATGCTAAAAGCACAGCAATAATCAGGGCGCAAAAGGTTCTGCTCATCAGCCTCTCGCTATTTTCGTGTTTTTATTGAGGGTAGATTATCAGAATTTCGGTAAAACGCACAGGAAAAGTTATATAACTTGGTCGCAAAACAAGGCTGCGTGGTGCGGACGGAACACAACGAGGGATCACCTCCGGCAGTGCAGCCCAAACAGGCAAAGTCTGCCTAAACTGTGTATGTGGATACAACTTTGAGGATTGTAACAGTTGTGTTCACAGACTGTTTCCGTTGATTTGGGCCAAGGGATTGGACAAAAGGCCCTTGAAGCGACTACTAACGAAAGGTAGGTGCTTCAAATTATGATTAGAACACGCGCAAAATATTTTCTGGGCCAGGTTGTTCGGCACAAAAAACACCCTTTCCGGGGGGTGATCTTTGATGTGGACCCTGAGTTCGCCAATACCGATGAATGGTACAACGCGATTCCGGAAGACAGCCGACCCATCAAGGACCAGCCTTACTATCATCTGCTGGCTGAAAATGATCAAAGCTATTACGTCGCGTATGTCTCCGAGCAAAATCTGGTGGCCGATTATTCCGGCGAGCCGGTAGACCATCCCGACATCCCCGATCTGTTTGGTCCGTTCACCGATGGTGCGTATCCGCTGCATTTTCAATTGAATTGAATCGGCTGGCAGGGTGCGCATTGGCGCTACCCTGCCTGACTGGTTCAATATCCCAACGCACACCCGTCCTTGCGCGGGTCGCTTGCACCTTCCAACAGGCCGTCGGCACGAAGCTTGATCGCCTGCGCCCCGCCGATCGCAACGCGCGGGATTTCAACTCTATGCCCCATTTCGGCAAGCTCCGCGCGCACCTCATCGCTATAGCCGCGTTCCACATTCAGCACACCCTTGTCGGCAAACGCGCGGGGGGCATAAATGGCGGACTGGGCGTCCATACCGAAGTCTGTCAGGTTCGATACAAATCGCGCGTGACCATTCGGCTGATAAGCCCCACCCATGACGCCGAACGGCATCAGTACCTTGCCACCTTGTTTGATCATGCCGGGAATGATCGTGTGCATCGGGCGCTTGCCGCCCTTCAGTTCGTTTACATGGCCTTCCTCAAGGGTGAAGCCCGCGCCGCGGTTTTGCAAAAGAATACCAAATTTATCCGACGCGATGCCGGACCCAAATCCGTGGAATATGGAATAGATCAGCGAAACGGACATGCCGTCGCGGTCGACGACGGTGATATAAACGGTATCCTTATGTACGGCTTCTGAAACGGTTTTCGCTGCCGTCATCGCCGTCCGGGGGTTGATAAGCCCGGCGAGCCTTTGTGCTGTCTCCATCGAGAGCATATGGTTCAGCCTGGATGTGTGATCGGGATCGGCCAGAATGCGATCGCGGGCGTCATAGGCCAGCTTGGCTGCCTCGGCTTCAATGTGCACGCGTGCCGCGCCAAACGGTGCCATCGACGCAATATCGAAATGAGATAGAATATTCATCATAAGAAGTGCAGTTGCCCCTTGCCCGTTCGGCGCGTGTTCAACCACTTCCAGATCTTGGTAGGTTCCCGAAATCGGGTCGCTGGTGCTGCATGCAACGTTTTCAAAATCCGCGGCCGAATGGACACCGCCAAGGCCATTCAGTGCCGAGATCATGTCATCGGCGATTTCACCGGAGTAGAACGCATCCCGACCATCTTTTGCGATCCGTCGCAGCACTTCAGCCTGACCAGGTGATCGGAACAGCGCACCCTCTTTCGGGGGTTGTCCCTTCATCAAATAGTGGTCTCGCGCACTGCCTTGCAACGTATCAGCGTTATTGGCCCAATCAAAGGCGACCCGTGCAGCGACTGGCACACCTTCTTCAGCATAGCGAATGCTTGGTGCAAGAATTGCGTCCAACCCCAGCGTTCCGACCTTGTCAGACAGGTGGCAAAACGCATCTATTGCGCCGGGAATGGTCACGGCGTGCGCACTGCGAAGGGGTACCGTGGTTTCGCCGGCATCGCGCAACAGCGACCCATCCAATCGAGAGGGCGCACGACCTGATCCGTTTAACGCAATTACGTCTTCGCTACCTGCGGGAGAGTATAGAACAAAGCAATCACCGCCAATTCCAGTCATTTGCGGTTCGCAAATACCCAACAATATCGCCCCGGCAATCGCCGCGTCCATAGCGTTGCCCCCACGTTCAAGGATATCGATGGCTGTTTTGGCAGCAAGAGGATGCGACGTTGCGCACATTCCGTTATAGGCAAGGACAGGAGAACGCCCGGGAAGTTGAAAATCGCGCATGTATTAATCGTCCTTGTTGAGTGTGCTTACTCGGAGGAAACTAACGCGTGATTATGTCGAACACCATTTTTTTTGAGAAGGAGGCAGATGGGCCTCAGTGTCGTGTACTGGGTGGGGGCTAGGAAACGCGACACTGAGGGAAGCCATATGCAGCTACAATAAAACTTATGCTGGTCAACTGGGGCGAAAATGTGATTATGGCGTGACCCATCAAAGGTAATAAGGTGCGGCAATCGTGAAGCCGGCGTGAGCAGCACGGACGTTTTTCGTGTTTATGCACGTCCCACTGGAATGCGCATGGTCAAACAGTTCAATGACCCGGTTCGGGAGTAATCCAGCCTATCAGTCAGGAGCTTGATCAGCCCCATACCGAATCCACCTTCGGGAAGGGTTGACGGGTCAAGGCACGGGATGGCGTCAAGCGATGCTCGCAGGGCAGAATGCGGCATCGGTTTTCCCAAATCAGTGAAGCAAAATTTCAACCCGTTCGGCTGATACGATCCATGGACCCGTATAGAGCCGGGGTGCGGATGGTCGTCAAATGCGTGATCCACAATGTTGTTGAGCACCTCTGCCACGATCAGTTCCACGGTGCAAAGCTCTTCTCGAGAAAGATCAAGCGGGGCCAAATTCTCGCGGATTACCAACAGTGCACTACGTATCGCGACATGCGCACCTTCCAGCGTCACCTCAAATGCCAGCGGTAACTGCGACGTGGAAACGGGGCTATGACTGCGCGACCCGGCGTTCACGCGTTCCTCCGATCTTCGACCGCGACGTCCAAAGTCGGATATATTGAAAAGACGCTATCCATCCGGGTCAGGCGGAATACGCGGGCCACCGGCCCCGTTAGCCCGGCCAGTAACAGTGCGCGGTCAGGTGCAAGGTTTTTCATGATGGCGATGATGGCACCCAACCCGCTAGAGTCGATAAAGGTTACCTTCTGCAGGTCTAAGATGACGGATCCTGTGCCGCCACTTGTAAGGCGGCGCACGTGGTCTTTGAAGACGAGCGCAACAGCGGCATCAATCCTGTCGTCAACAACCGAAACCAGCTGTAGCGGGCCTTCAGTTCTGGCTAAAAGTTCCATATGCTTCTTTCAACGAAATGCTTAGCTCACTTAGCGATAGCAGCTATATCTTACCAAATAGTGTCGAGGTTTCAGGGAGAGTAGGGATGAATAAAGTCGTGATAGCGGGTGCGGCCCGTACACCAATGGGTGGGTTTCAAGGCGCGTTGGCGCAAATGACTGCGGCCGATTTGGGCGGGCACGCCATAAAGGCTGCATTGAAAGGCGCCGGTGCCGCGACCGTCGACGAAGTGGTAATGGGCTGTGTTTTGCCTGCTGGTCAAGGCCAGGCACCGGCGCGCCAGGCAGGATTCAAGGCTGGTTTGGGCGAAGAAGTGCCCGCCACCACCATTAACAAGATGTGCGGGTCGGGCATGAAAGCCGCAATGATCGCCTTCGATCAGATTTCAATGGGCCAAAGTGACGTCATGGTCGCCGGCGGCATGGAAAGCATGACAAATGCCCCCTACATGCTACCGAAAATGCGCACCGGCGCACGGTTGGGGCATAACCAGGTCATTGACCATATGTTTCTCGATGGACTTGAAGATGCCTACGACAAGGGTCGCCTGATGGGCACGTTCGCCGAGGATTGCGCTGAAACCTATCAGTTTACGCGATCAATTCAGGATGATTACGCTTTGGCATCACTCTCTCGCGCGATCCAGGCTCAGGAAAGCGGGGCGTTCGACCATGAAATTGCCGAGTTGGATATACCCTCGCCCAAAGGCGATGAACATATCTCTTTCGACGAACAGCCCGGCAAGGCGCGTCCTGATAAAATTCCTCTGCTAAAACCGGCATTCCGTCAGGGGGGCACCGTGACTGCGGCTAACTCCTCGTCCATCTCGGACGGTGCAGCCGCTCTTGTGCTTGCGTCGGAAAAGGCGGCCAATGACCAGGGTCTCGCCGTCCGTGCCCATGTCATGGGGCACACCAGCCACGCCCAGGCTCCGGGCTTGTTCACCACCGCCCCCGTTCCCGCCGCTCAAAAGCTGCTTGATCGTTTGGGTTGGCAAAAAGCCGATGTCGACCTGTGGGAAGTAAACGAAGCCTTCGCTGTTGTCCCGCTCGCTTTCATGCATGAAATGGGCCTTTCGCATGATATCGTGAATGTTAACGGGGGGGCGTGCGCCTTGGGTCACCCGATTGGGGCCTCAGGGGCACGCATTATCGTCACCTTGCTGAACGCGTTGGAAAAACGCGGATTAAAGCGTGGCATTGCTGCCATCTGCATAGGTGGCGGCGAAGGTACTGCCATCGCAATCGAACGCCCCTGATTTCCAAATGGACATATATCCTCGGGGGGCCGGGGGGCAGACAGCCCCCCGAGGTATCATCAAACAAAGGTTTCGCTTATGCGCGTTGACTACTCAACCCTCTCACAAACGATCCACGCATTGACCGAAGGTGAAACCGACCCGGTCGCGTTGATGGCGACCATCGCCTGCGAAGTACATCATGCAGACGACCGCTTTGACTGGACAGGGTTTTACCGCGTGACCGGGCCCGGCGTCCTCAAGATTGGCCCCTACCAAGGCGGCCACGGCTGCTTGGTCATTGCTTTTGACAGGGGCGTTTGCGGTGCCGCAGCGCGCACAGGTGAAATCCAGCTCGTTGACGATGTTGACGCGTTTCCCGGCCATATCGCCTGCGCGACATCCACACGTTCGGAACTTGTATTGCCGGTGTGGGACGGTGCGGAAAAGCTGTTGGGTGTCTTTGATATCGACAGCAACCAACCTGCCGCCTTTGACGCTCGGGATGCGGAGCAGCTTGCGGATATTTTGAGATCCAGTTTTGCCAGCGTGAAATAATGCTGTATTTTTTCATCAAGCCGGTCCAGTGTGAAGAAATGAGGTGTTTTTTCACGGAGCGCTGAGCGCAGCATGCCATATTCCGTCTGTCATACGCGTCTGGGGGCCGACCTGCGTACCCTGCGCAAAGCGCGGGGCCTAACCTTGCATACTCTCGCTGACAGACTTGATCGTTCGGTGGGTTGGCTCAGCCAGGTCGAACGTGACATGTCCGTCCCGTCGATCACAGACTTGCGTCACTTGGCGCATGCTCTTGATGTCCCAGTGTCGATGTTGTTTCGCCACGCCGGTGCCGCAGCCCATGAGGCAGGATTCATCGTGCGAAAGAACGCCCGCAGGCCGATCGGGTCCTCCACGCAAGGGTTGACCGAGGAACTGCTCTCGCCCGACCTGACGGATGACTTCGAGATGGTCCATTCCACGTTCCTCCCCCATAGCCGCATCAAAACAGTCGTCACACGTCCCACCCAAGAGGTCGGGTATCTTGTTTCCGGTGCCCTGGAGATAGAGATCGCCGGAACCACTCACACCCTTGCTCCCGGCGACAGCTTTCGCATACGCGGAGAGCCGTTTCGGTGGTCCAACCCCTATCCCGACCCTGCTGTGGCGATATGGGTAATTGCCCCGCCGGTGTATTGATGAGCTTTGATGCATGGATAGTCTTCGCGCTTTTCTGGGTCGTGTTCGTCACTACGCCCGGGCCAAATGCGGTGAATTGCATCAGCAATGGCATGAACCTTGGCTTTCGCCGCGCCATGGTTGGCGTGTTGGGGATAGTGACCCAAGCCTCTCTGTTTCTGGTTCTTTCCGCGGTGGGGGTCACGGCTTTGCTTACGGCATCGCCAACGGCGTTTTTCGTCGCGAAGCTCTTTGGGGCTGGATTTTTGATTTATCTGGGCGTGCGCGGATTGTTGATGGCGGGCAAACCGGTGGTGATAAAGCCCATGCCGGCGGCGTCTGTATATTGGCGCGCCTTCGCTATAGCGACGATCAACCCAAAATCCGTGGCCGGTTATCTTGCGGCGTTCAGCCAGTTCGTTCAGCCAGAGGTGCCGATCTGGAACCAGATGCTGGTGATCGTTCCCACAGCGCTGGTGCTCACCACGTTCAGCTATACCGGTTATACCGCGCTTGGTGCAGGGCTGGGGCGCGCCGCCTTGGGGGCCGTCTTCAATGTCTGGTTCCGGCGGGTGATGGCGATTTTCTTCATTTTTTATGGCGTGCTTCTGGGTGCATCGACGACACCGGCGGGGCGGGTTTGAAATGCAGATGAATGCGACAACAGCGCGTCGGCGCGAGGCCCCCCAACCCTCCAAACCTGTGCGTGGCACCGTGAAGCGGGCTTGGGGGATGTTCTTTGTATTTACCAACGGATCGTCACAAAAGGAGTAGAGCATGGCTGAGTTCCCTACCACAGCACGGGTTGTCATCATCGGCGGAGGCGTTGTGGGCGTATCGTCGCTCTTTCATCTCGCCAAGATGGGTTGGACAGATTGCGTATTGCTTGAAAAAAACGAACTGACTGCGGGTTCCACCTGGCATGCAGCGGGAAACTGCCCCAGTTTCAGCACCTCTTGGGCGGTAATGAACATGCAGCGTTACTCGCTCGCACTGTACAAGGGGTTGGCCCGCGAAGTCGATTATCCGATGAATTACCATGTCACTGGTTCCATCCGGTTGGCGCATGGAAAAGAGCGTATGATGGAGTTTGAACGCGCGTGCTCCATGGGGCGGTATCAGGGGCTCAACCTCGAAATGATGGACCTTGGCGCGATCAAACAGAAATATCCCTTTATCGAAACCCACGATCTGGCAGGGGGGCTATATGATCCCGACGACGGTGATATAGACCCTGCGCAACTGACCCAGGCGCTGGCGAAGGGGGCGCGCGACATGGGTGCCCGCATTGAACGGTTTTGCCCGGCCACCGGCGTAACACGTGACAACGGTGAATGGATCGTACATACGGCCAAGGGTGACATCCGCTGCGAAAAGGTGGTGAATGCAGCAGGTTATTACGCACAACGTGTCGGAGAATGGTTCAAGCCCTATGGCGGGCGCACGGTCCCCATGGCAACGATGAGCCACCAGTATTTCCTGACCGACGAGATACCCGAACTCAAGGAATGGACCATTGCACAGGGTCATAAGGTTCCACTGTTACGGGATGTCGACAGCTCTTACTATTTGCGACAGGACAAATATGGTCTGAACCTTGGCCCTTACGAACGTAACTGCAAAGGGCACTGGATGACGCCCGATGACCCGATGCCTGACGATTTTTCGTTCCAGCTCTACCCCGACGACCTTGAGCGCCTTGAATGGTATATCGAAGACGCAATGGCGCGGGTTCCGATACTGGGCACGGCTGGGGTTGGGCGTGTGATCAATGGGCCTATCCCCTATGCACCAGACGGGCTTCCCCTGCTGGGGCCGATGCCCGGCGTCCCGGATGCCTTCGAGGCGTGCGTGTTCACCTTTGGCATCACACAGGGCGGCGGCGCTGGAAAAGTGCTGGCCGAATGGGTGGTTGAAGGGCAGACGGAATGGGACATGTGGGCAACGGACCCGCGCCGTTATACCGACTTTGCCGATCAGGACTATGCGGATCAAAAAGCGATCGAAGTGTATGGCCACGAATATGCGATGCATTTCCCGCATCATGCGTGGCCCGCTGGCCGGAACAAGAAACTGTCACCGGTGCATGACCGTATCATCGCTGCCGGGGGGGTGATGGGGGCGTATAATGGGTGGGAGCGCGCCAATTGGTTTGCCCACGCCGAAGACGACCTGTCTCATGAGGCCACCCAGACATGGGATCGCAACGGGCCGTGGGCGCAACGGGTAAGGCAGGAATGTGAAGCTGTCCGCGACGACGTGGGCGTTCTGGATCTGCCGGGGTTTTCGCGTTTCAACCTGTCCGGTGAGGGCACTGCCGAATGGTTGCGCGGACAGATAACAGGCGCACTGCCCAAGATCGGTCGCATGAACCTTGCCTATTTCGCGGATCAACGCGGGCGTATCCTGACGGAAATGTCGCTGCTTCGCCATGATGAGGATCACTTCACACTGATAACTGCTGCGGCAGCGCAATGGCATGACTTTGATGTCCTGCGCCCCGCGGGCCAGGCAGGGTTGCGCCTGATTGACCACACTGGGGATTATTCGACGCTGATTGTGACGGGCCCGCAATCGCGGGATCTGTTTCAAAGCCTCGATACGCAGGCCGACCTGTACGCCCCATGGCTGAGCCATCAGATGGCGCGGGTTGCCGGGGTGGACTGCGCGCTTGCCCGGGTCAGTTTTGCCGGAGAGCTTGGCTGGGAAATCCATGCCGCCAACAAGGATATCCCAATCCTATATGCTGCGGTGATCGGGGCAGGGGCAAAACCCTTTGGCATGTGGGCGTTGAATGCATTGCGCATGGAAAAAGGGTATCGTGCCTGGAAAGGTGACCTGTCGACGGATTACACGGTGCTGCAAGGCGGACTGGACCGGTTCGTCAAGCTGGACAAACCACAGGAGTTTCCCGGCAAGGCCGCTTTGCTGCGCGAACAGCAAACCGGGCCGACCAAGCGTTTTGTCACCTTGGTGATCGACGCTGGCGATCAGGACGCCCCCTATATGTCAACAGTATCGTACAAGGGCGACGTCGTGGGCGAGACGACATCGGGCGACTGGGGTTACCGGGTCAACAAATCGATAGCATTTGCGATGGTTCGCGCCGATCTGGCGCAGGCTGGAACCGAGCTTGAGGTCGATATTTTCGGTGTCCCCCGTCATGCCACGGTGCAACCTGATGCGCCGCTCTGGGACCCGGAAAACAAGCGATTGCGCGCATGATGTCTCACGGCACCTGACCCTAGCATTCCTACATCGCTCTCGCCCCGCGAAATATTGAGGCTCACAATCGTTCTAAGGACACTCAGATATGACTCTTCCTTCTCATGCGCGTGTCGTCATCATAGGTGGTGGCGTGATCGGATGCTCTGTCGCTTACCATTTGACGAAACTTGGTTGGACAGATGTTGTGCTGCTGGAACGCAAGCAGCTCACCAGCGGTACGACCTGGCATGCAGCCGGGTTGATTGCACAGCTGCGGGCCAGCGCCAATATGACCCGCCTCGCAAAATACTCTCAGGAGCTTTACGGGAACCTTGAGGGCGAAACCGGGGTCGCGACCGGCTTCAAGCGATGTGGTTCGATCACCGTCGCGTTGACCGGGGAGCGACGCGAAGAGATATACCGTTCAGCGGCCATGGCGCGGGCTTTCGGGGTGGATGTCGAAGAGATCGACCCCAGTGGAATCAAAGCCCGCTATCCCCATCTAAACACCGACGGCGTTACCGGTGGGGTTTATCTTGGCAAGGATGGGCAGGGGGATCCGGCCAATATCGCGCTTGCATTGGCGAAAGGCGCGCGTCAACGCGGTGCCCAGATTTTCGAGAGGGTCAAAGCCACCCAGGCGCTGCGCACAGGCCGCCGGTTAACAGGTATCGCCTACGAATCAGAGTCCGGTGAGGAGGGCGCGATTACTTGCGACCATGTCGTGAATTGCGCTGGCATGTGGGGGCATCAGGTCGGTCGCATGTTGAACACCAACGTGCCTTTGCAGGCATGTGAACACTTCTACATCGTGTCCGAACCGATAGCGGGGCTGGAACAGCTTCCGGTTCTGAGGGTCCCCGATGAATGCGCTTACTATAAATACGATGCGGGCAAGATCATGCTGGGAGCGTTTGAACCTGTATCAAAGCCATGGGGCATGTCGGGCATTCCCGAAAGCTTTGAATTTGATCAGCTTCCCGAAGATTTCGACCACTTCGAACCCATTCTGGAAGCGGCGGTGCACCGGATGCCAATGCTGGCGGACGCCGGAATCCATACATTTTTTAACGGGCCGGAAAGCTTTACCCCCGACGATGCGTACCATCTGGGGCTTTCCCCCGAGATGGATAATGTTTGGGTCGCCGCAGGGTTCAATTCTATCGGGATACAATCCGCCGGCGGTGCGGGGATGGCGTTGGCCCAGTGGATGGAGGATGGTGCCAAACCATTTGATTTGGGCGATGTGGATATTTCGCGCATGCAGCCGTTTCAGGCCAATAAGTCTTATCTGGTGGAACGCTCAAGGGAAACGCTTGGCCTGCTTTATGCGGATCACTACCCGTTCCGCCAAAAAGTCACCGCGCGGGGTATTCGCCGCTCACCGTTCCATGCGCAGCTTCTGGAGAGCGGGGCAGTCATGGGGGAACTTGCAGGCTGGGAAAGGGCGAACTGGTTCAGTAAGCCGGGCCAGGACGGGTCGTATCGCTACAGTTGGAAGCGGCAGAACTTTTTTGGCAATGTCGCCGATGAACTGGCTGCAATCCGCACGAATGTCGGGATGTATGACATGTCGTCGTTTGGCAAAATCCGTGTCGAGGGGCGCGATGCCACAGCGTTTTTGAACCATGTCGGCGGGGGGCAGTACGATGTCCCCGTGGGTAAGATTGTCTATACCCAGTTCTTGAATGAACGCGCAGGGATAGAGGCCGACGTGACCGTCACCCGCCTGTCAGAGACAGCATATCTTGTGGTCACGCCAGCGGCCACCCGTCTGGCGGATGAAACCTGGATGCGACGGCATCAGGGCGACTTCAACGTCGTCATCACCGATGTAACCCCGGCCGAGGGTGTTTTGGCCGTCATGGGCCCGAACGCCCGAAAGCTGTTGCAGGCAGTTTCGCCGAATGATTTCACCAACGCAACCAACCCGTTTGGCACAGCACAAGAGATCGAGTTGGGCATGGGGTTGGCGCGGGTGCACCGGGTGACCTATGTCGGCGAACTGGGTTGGGAGATTTACGTAAGCACCGATATGGCGGCACATGCCTTTGAAACACTCATGTCAGCGGGGCAGAATATCGGGTTGAAGCTGTGTGGCATGCATATGATGGACAGCGCGCGGATAGAAAAAGGCTTTCGGCATTTTGGTCACGACATCACCAGCGAAGACCACATACTGGAGGCCGGCCTGGGGTTTGCCGTGAAAACTGACAAACCGACATTTATTGGGCGCGACGCGGTGCTGCGCAAGCGCGAGACCGGTCTGACAAAACGGTTGGTGCAGTTCAAACTGACTGATCCAGAGCCGATGCTCTATCACAATGAACCGATCTTGAGAGATGGCGAAATCGTTGGTTTCCTGACGTCGGGTGCATACGGGCATCACTTGGGGGCCGCGATCGGCATGGGCTACGTGCCTTGCGCCGAACAAAGCGCGGCAGATGTCCTGGCCTCGCGCTTCGAGATCGACGTTGCGGGCACGCGTGTCCCCGCCGAAGTATCGCTGAAACCCATGTACGACCCTGCTGCGGAAAGAGTGAAAGTTTAATACTGGTAGGTTGCTCGTAACACGGCTAAGCACCGCGCAAGGAGTAAGCCCATGCGCAACCCAGATACGTTGTCCGCAGGTCAGACAACCCCGAATGAGGACACGCCGGAAGGTCTTGCGTTTGCTATAGGGGCCTACGGCCTTTGGGGTTTTCTACCGCTGTACATGAAAGCGATTGACCATATTCCGGCGGCGGAAATCGTCGTGCACCGGATCATCTGGTCGGTCCCCGTCGGTGCGATGGTTCTGCTCATGCTCGGGCGCACCGCGACCCTGCGCGAGGCATTCCGTTCGCCGCGCACCTTGCTTATGGGGTGCGTCACAGCGTCGTTGATCTCGGTGAATTGGGGAATTTACATCTGGGCGGTCAATTCGGGCCACGCGCTGGATGCAGCTCTCGGCTATTATATAAATCCGTTGTTCAGCATTCTTCTCGGGGCGCTGCTGCTTGGCGAACGCATGGAGCGTTTGCAGGTAGCGGCGGTCGCTCTTGCAGCGGTCGCGGTGGGAATTCTGACGATCGAATCCGGTCGGCTTCCCTGGGTGGCCTTGAGCCTGACCTTCACGTTTGGTCTTTACGCGCTCGCCAAGAAGCGCTTGCCGATTGGGCCAAATCAGGGGTTTCTGCTTGAGGTGTTGATCTTGCTCGCCCCGGCCTTGGCATATCTGGGCTATCTGGTTGTGTCCGGGCAGAACCACTTTGGTGTCGGCGTGCCGTTTGACACATGGATGTTGGTGGGCTGCGGGGTGGTAACGGCGGTGCCCTTGATCTTTTATGCCAACGGGGCAAAACGCCTGCGGTTGTCGACTATCGGAATATTGCAATATATTGCCCCCACGATGATCTTCCTGAACGCGGTACTGGTCTTTGGTGAACCTTTCGGGCGCTCACGGATGATAGCATTTCCGCTAATTTGGGGCGCGTTGGTGATCTATTCGATTTCGCTGTTCAGGCAAATGCGGCGTCGATCGCCGGCGCAATAATGACAAGCCTGGTCCGGGTCCCCGCATCGCATCAAGACAACGCACCCTTGAATGCGAGAAAACCAGGGTCGTTCATCACCCGCTCATTCATCGCATCGCGTAGCGCACCTATGGATTTGTGCGGGCGCATGGCCACTTCAAACTGCGAGATAAGGCCATCGTCATCCAAGGTTATCAGATCAACGCCAACCGCGTCCAAATCGTTGACTTTGCACTCGAATTCCAGAGCCCAGTCGTTGCCAGACCCCATGATCCTACGGTATCTGAAGTTGCTGAAAACCTGGCCGACGTGGCCCAGTACCGCTGCCACGGGTTCACGCCCCGTCCAGGTCTTGTAATAGGTCGGGGGCATAAAGCGCACATCCTCAGCCAATAGCGGAGCGATCTGGTCGGCTTCACCCTTGGCTACGACGTCGATCATCTTGGTAATAGTGGGGTGCATCATCAATCCTTTGCATCAACTGGCTTGAAAACCCATCCTACATCTGAGAGTCACAGCTATGGAAACAGAATATTGCCCGCCGCAGGATCCGTTGGTCATCTTGCATGAAGATGCCGAAGTTTTGCTGGTTGATAAACCGGCTGGTTTGCTTTCGGTACCGGGCAAGGGTCCACATCTGGCGGATTGTCTGATTACACGCGTGCAGACCGTGTTTCCCGATGCACTATTGGTGCACCGGCTGGACCGCGACACCTCGGGTGTGATGATTTTCGCGCTGACACCTTATGCACAGCGGCATCTGGGGTTGCAGTTCGAAAAGCGGATGACGCGCAAGACCTATGTTGCACGCGTCTGGGGCGTGCCAGAGCAGAGTTCGGGAACGATCGACTTGCCGCTGATCGTGGACTGGCCCAACCGGCCGCTTCAGATGGTGTGTCACGAAACCGGAAAAGCCGCGCAGACCGACTGGCGCTTGCTGAAAGACGAAGGCGAAACGGCGCGCGTCCGACTTAGCCCCAGAACGGGGCGCAGTCACCAGTTGCGGGTGCATATGCTAAGTCTGGGACACCCAATTTTAGGCGACCCGTTTTATGCTTCGGGGCCTGCGCTCGATTACCCCAGAATGATGCTCCATTCAGAAGAGCTGCGGTTCAACCACCCTCAGGGCGGCCATTCCACCAAGATCCGGTCGAAAGCCCCGTTCTAAGCCTGCGGGCTGGGTGGAAAAGACCACCCCGCCAGGGATGGCCCATTGTTTCGCAACACTCCGGTGTTGCGCTTCGATAATGTCTGATGCTGTTATTCGGCGGCCCAACCAGAGACCGCTTTGATCTCGGTGAAATCCTCGATGCCGTATAGCCCGCCTTCGCGGCCATTGCCCGATTGCTTCATCCCCCCAAAGGGTGATCCCGCCGCGCGGCCCTGACCGTTCATTTCAACCATGCCGGATCGCAGCTGGCGCGCCAGCCTATTGCGACGCTCGCCGTCCTGGCTTTGGACATAGTTGGTCAGTCCGTACACTGTATCGTTGGCGATTTGTACGGCCTGTTCTTCGGTGTCGAACTTCATGATCGACAGCACCGGGCCAAAGATTTCCTCGCGGGCAATGGTCATATCAGGCGTCACATCAGCAAAAACCGTTGGTTTTACAAAGAACCCCCGGTTCAGCCCGTCGGGGCGACCCGTGCCGCCGGTGACCAGACGCGCACCTTCGTCGATGCCCTTTTGGATCAGGTCCTGGATTTTGTCGAATTGGGTTTGGTTCACCACGGGGCCGATGTGCCGCCCTTCTTCGGATGCCGGGCCAACAGTCACCTTAGACGCTACGGCACCCGCTTCTTCTACGGTTTTGTCATATATGTCTGACTGCACCAACATGCGGCTGGGGGCGTTACACGACTGCCCGGTGTTTTGCATCATATGCAGCACGCCGCGTTTGACCGCCTTATCGTCTGCATCGCTGAAGATGATGTTCGCGCCCTTGCCACCCAATTCAAGGTGAACTTTCTTCAGGGTGTCCGCCGCCGCCTTCGAAATCAGGGTCCCCGCGCGGGTGGAGCCGGTAAAACTGATCATATCAACCTCTTTATGAGAGGACAGTTGGCTACCAACGCCGACCCCGTCACCGTTTACCAGGTTAAAGACACCTTTGGGAAAGCCGGCCTCGTCCATCAGCTCGGCAAAGATCATGGCATCGAGAGGGCTTTCCTCGGATGGCTTCAACACCATCGTGCACCCTGCTACCACTGCCGCACCGACCTTGAGGGTGATCTGGTTCATTGGCCAGTTCCACGGCGTGATAAGGCCAGCCACACCCACAGCCTCGCGGATGATACGGTCGTTGGGGGCATGGTCGCCCAAGGGCTGTTCAAACTTGAATTCTTTCGCAGCCTTGATGAAATTGCTCAGATGCCAGGTCCCTGCACCAACCTGTGAAGTCCGGGCCAAATCCATCGGGGCACCCATTTCGGTGCTCATCGCTTTGGCCAGGTCTTCTGCACGTGCCTGATAGACCTCAAGCAGCTTTTCCAGCAGTGCAATGCGCTTTTCAGGAGGAGTGGCCATCCAGCCGGGCAGCGCTGCCTTTGCTGCGGCAACCGCGGCATCGGTATCAGCCTGATCGCCCAAAGAAATTACCGCGCAAGGTTCTTCGGTCGACGGATCAATGACATGATGATCTTTCGGCGCAGCGGGTGAAACCCATTCGCCATTGATATAGAATTCGCGCTTCTCCAGCATGGAAAACTCCTTTTATCATGCAGTGGCGGGGGCATTCCCCTTCCACGTTGCGCATACCATGTCACCACACTATCGCACTCGCAAGTGAGGGGGTGAAACTGGATGCGCTTACACCTACATAAGTGGTGAGCGACAAACTGAAACCTCAACTTGGAGAATAAAATGGCTTTGCGCATAAACGATACGATTCC
>TARA_R110002073_G_scaffold36582_7_pt1 | contig 17649 bp, 17 predicted proteins | sample TARA_R110002073 | Tara Oceans TARA_R110002073 (sample SAMEA4397174) | marine metagenome | biome: Polar Biome; feature: [DCM] deep chlorophyll maximum layer (ENVO:01000326); material: water (ENVO:00002006), including particulate matter (ENVO:01000060) such as... | depth 40 m
CCAAAGCGATTTTGGAAGGCAAGCCGATCAACGTGTTTAATCACGGCAAGATGCAACGTGACTTTACCTACATCGACGATATCGTCGAAGGCGTGCATCGCGTATCGGAACAGATTGCCCAGCCCAATCCGAATTGGGACAGCAATAATCCCGACCCGGCAACTAGCAAAGCACCTTACCGTGTCTTCAATATCGGCAACAATCAACCCGTCGAACTCGCACACTTTATCGAAGTGATCGAGGACGCGATTGGCATCAAGGCGGTCAAGAACATGATGCCGATGCAACCGGGCGACGTGCCAGCCACCTTTGCCGACGTCGATGCGCTGGAAGACGCCGTCGGATTCCGCCCCAAAACGTCAATCGAAACCGGGGTCAAAGCGTTCGTCGATTGGTACCGCAGCTACTACAAAGTCTAGTCGCCAACTTTTCTCGGACTTCTCTTCCGATTGGGTTTAGGATTTGTAACGGTTATGTCGATCCTAGTGATTAGATGCATTGCCCTGCTCGGTGGTTTTTGGTTCTAAGGGGGCAATGTGTCACAAAGAAGCTGTTAAAGCCGCTGTACTAGCAAAACGCAAACGCTTCAACGCCCCCTCGAAACAAGAAGTTCTCGACCCATGCAACGCCCCGATCAACAATACGTGACTCCACCGTTTCCAGCATTCCCAAGTGTTTCACGGTACGTTCCGCTTGGTTCGATCGCCGACGCGATGACGCGTGTCTGCCGCAGCGTGGATGCCCGTGAAGGCGTCTCGCTGGTCGTCGGACCTCCGGGCACCGGCAAGTCGCTGCTTTGTTCGCTGTTGGTCGATCGCTATCGTCAAACTCACGACGTGGTGATCCTGGGCGAAACGCCGATCGACACCCGAGCAGCCTATTTGCGTCATCTGCTGCATCATCTTGGTGCCGATTACCGCGGGATCGCTGATGCCGATCTGCAGTTGGCATTGGTCGACCGTGTTTGCGACAACGATCCACCCAACGACGGGTTGTTGATCATTGTCGATGAAGCACAAGCGCTCAGCGCCGAAGTGCTCGAGGCGATCCGCATGTCGACCAACATCCAAAGCGGCGGACAGCCTCGCGTGTTTGCCGTTGTGGTGGGCGGAGTCAGGCTCGATGACACACTCGCCGCTCCGTCGATGGAGCCGTTTTCGCAACGTATCGCCGCCCGTTGTTACTTGCACCCCATGAACGCGGACGAGACGCGTCATTACGTCAGCGAAACAATCCAGTGCTGTGGTGCCGATCCTGCTGCGACGATTACCGACGAAGCGCTTGCCGCTGTGCACCATGCCTGTTGTGGCGTGCCGCGTCTGGTCAATCAAATCATGACCGAAGCGATCGATATCGCCGAAGCAGCCGACGAATCTTTGATCACCGACCACACGATCGACCGCGCCTGGGCTCAATTGCAACAATTGCCAAGCCCGATGATCGAAGCACCCGGTGTGAAACAGGAAGGAGCCCCGGTTGAATTTGGCGAGCTCGACGAACTTGATTCAAGCCCATTGGCTAATATCGCATCCCGAGGCGAAGTCGACACCCTCGACGAACAGGAAGCATTGGCTGCGGATGAGTGTGAAACGGACGCTGGAGTCGCCTGTGAAAACTCGGCAGACGTCGCTTCCGAGTCGGATCTGTCGGACGATCATCACGACTTGGTCGCTTCGACAATGCGAGAAAACATGCTCAGTGCCGAGATGTTTTCCGATGGCGACGTCGAAGGCATGACCAAAGGCGAGACTCAATACCATTCGCTCGTTTCGTTTCCGGTTTCGAAAGTAAGCAGCCTTGCCGAACGTCGCGTCACGGTCAAAGACCCTAGCGCGATCTTTGGTGAGTTTGATGACGAAGAAGAGGTTTGTCTCAAAGGCAGTGCGAAAGCCGCCGCTCCGATTCTGGACCAGCCTCCCGCAAGTCAGCCGGTTGGCTCGCAACCGGTCGTGGTTGAATGCGACCAGGATCATGCGACCGAGTTTGATGCCTCGGGATCTCATTCATGCGATTCTTATTGCTCGGACAATCAATGCGATGAGCTTGAATCGATGTTGCATCAAGAGATCATTGGCATCGCCGACATGGCATCCGGCGCAAATTACTTTGCACTGCACGAAGCATCCGAACCGCAGTGGGCGGAATCGCAAAACGAGGAAGTGGCCGATCTAGAATTGATCGCCGACGAAGTCGAAGAATCGCCTGCTACGCTGCGGTTGAATCGCGACGACAACGCGGGCGATGCCGATTCGTGTGAACCGGAAACCTATATCCGCAAGGATCTTTCGGAAGGTTCGCTGCGATTGACCGTTCGTGACGACAGTGATTTGTTGGTCATCGAAGAAGACGTCGATCTATCTCGCTCGCCAAAATCGACCTACTTGGATCGCAACGAAAGCGAAGTGTCGGTTGACTTCCACAGCATGCTGCAGCGGATGCGAACCGGCAGCGAAGTTTAAAGTAGGTGAAGCAATGTCGCTCTCTCAAATCGCTCAGTGGATGATTCAGGTTCGTCAGCAGGACCAGCGGACGCCGGCTTTGATTCTGCCTGAGCGTTTTGGAATGCGAGCGGCCTTTTATGAGTCGCTTGGCAATGCGTTTGTCGACGCAGGAATCCGCCAAGTGCGATTCGACGTTTTGCGTCCGATCGGCGGTCTTTGGCAAGCGACGTCTAACCGCTTGTTTGCGTTTCAGGCGAGCCGGATCAATCGTGTCCTCTCGCGTGGCAATCACGAAGGGCGTCACCTTCATTTGGCCTGGACCGCCGCGATCGCGCGTCCGCAGACCGATGGCACGCCGCGAGACGCTGCTTTTGTGGTGGGGATCGCCGACACCTCAGCCGCGTTGCCCTCCTGGATCACTCCGATCGGAATTTCGGAATCGGCGGCATAGCAGGGTCGCAAATTGAACCAGCGGCGCTACAATCTGTGTTGAAAATTCCGTGGGTGACTGGTCCCGAAGCTCTGTTTCGAGGGATGTTTGTTTGCCTGATTCGTCCCTTTCTGACCCTTCTGATCGCCGTTGTCCGAAGCCGCTAACCCTTTATCGAATCCGACCCAGGATCCTCGCTGCCGCGTGTTGGTAGGGGTGTGCACGTACAACGAAGCTTCGAACATTGCCACGATGATCGAGCGGTTGCGAGCGTCGTTGCCCGAGGCGGATCTGTTGATCGTCGACGATAACTCACCCGACGGCACCGCAGGAATCGCGTCTGATTTGGCTCGCGTCGATCCTCAGGTACGCGTCACTGTTCGCGAGCATGAACGGGGCCTCGGCAGTGCGATTCGTTGTGCGATGTCCGACGCGATCGAGCATTCGTATGACTATTTTTTGAATCTCGATGGGGATCTCAGTCATGATCCCGCCCAATTGCCGGCGTTGCTCGAACGCGCGACTGCGAATTCCGAAATCGATGTCGTCGTCGGTTCTCGCTATGTCACCGGCGGCAAGATCGTTGGATGGCCGCTGCGTCGACGGATCATGAGCCGCATGGTCAATTCGTTTGCCACGCTCTGTTTGCGATTGCCGGTCAAAGATTGCAGCGGTTCGATGCGGTGCTATCGCGTCGATTCGCTCCGCCGATTGAATCTCGGCGATTGGAATTGCCGAGGCTACGCGTTGCTCGAAGAGCTGCTCGTGCTGTTGGATCGCCGCGATGCCGTGATGGCCGAAGTGCCGATCACCTTTACCGAGCGTCAGCGAGGCCAAAGCAAGTTGACGTTCCGCGAAGCCGCCCGCTCGGCGTTCCAGATCTTCCGCTTAGCGTTCAAGTGATCCGGTTTCGCCTTGGATGATCGCTTCGAACGCCGCGATGGTGTTGGCGTCGCCTAGCCGAGTCAGATTCTCTCGCAGGATCACATCTTCGGCGGTGCGAATGAAGCGTTCGTACTTCACCAATTTCTCGCGGTCATTCAAGCTGTTTTGGTTCGCGTCAGCGAGCTCGCGGTACTTGGCATAATCGGGATGGGATTCGATCGCATGGATAAAGTCATCGCTGCGATCGGTCATCAACTCAATCCCGATCGGGTTAAGTGGGTTGGCGAGTGCCGGCCATTTGCCTCGCAGATCGTTGGCGATTTTGCGTCTCAGCGATGCACTGTTGTCGGTGGTCGTGGGACGTGATCGACCGCGTCCGCGAGGCCGACGCTCGTCCTTTTTGCGTTCTGCCGCCTCCAAGCGATGTTCGCCCTCGAGTTCTAGTTGCGCCGACAAACCCTCGAGCACCGCACGGTCCGCCGGAGTGGCGTATTTCAGTAGCTCGCTGTACTCCAGATCCCGCGGCAGCAAGTCGGGATGTTGGTCATCTTGAAAACCACTCTCTTCGCCCAGGAATTCTCCCGAGGTCTTGATCGGCAAATCGATCGTATCGCTTTTCAAAATGGTGTAAGCGTGCGCTTCTTCGAACGAGACCACGCCATCGTTGTCATAGTCGGGCGGGTCGACCGGTTGATTTAGTCGCGTTCGTCCCGCGATCGCCTCCCAGAAATAGGTGCTGTATTCGACGTACGAGGCTTCGTCGATATCGGGAGTGCATCCGGCGGCGGGGCGATCGTGAACGGTGGCAAAGAAGCCACTTCGCTTTTGCGACGAGCGGCCTTTGTCTGGATCCCCTTCGTTGTACACCAGCCGAGCGAAACCGCCCGCGTGACACTGCACCATGATCGTCACCACGCTGACCCCTTCGGGCAATTGGTCCAGCATTTTTGACAGCTCGCTGACCGTGATCTTGGTGTGGTTCCACAGCGAGATCGAAGTGTTATAGGGTTGATTGCGAGTCTGGCTTTCGCTGCCGTGGGCGGTAACGTACAGCACCAACCGGTCACCCTTCTGCATCGTCGAACCGACGTCATCAAACCACTTTTGGATATTTTTCGGCGATGTCGAACCGCGGACGTTGTCGATGCTATGGTTGCGGTACGACAGTCCAAGGTCGCGTTGGCTTCCAAAAAATTCAGCCATCAACTGATTGGCCTTGGGAATCGATGTTCGATCGATCACTTGCAGGTCGTCGTCAGGATGGTCGCCATCCGAAAAATAGATGTCGTTCTCGTTTTCATCCAGACCACGATCCTTCAGCAATCGCTGAAAGAACAGCACGTTGCGTTCGAGCGAAGCTTGGTTTCCCGACGGCGAGTAGCCGCCGCCAAGCGTCAGAAAGACATCCGCTGCCGTCGCCGACGCCGAAGTGGCAGACGAGGAAACGGCCAGAATCAGACCAGCCAAGGCGGCACGACGCAGACATCTCATCAATGGATTCCAAATGGAGGAATTGTCGTAGCGGATCTAGCTAAAGATCCACGACGCAGGAGTGTGAGTTCCCGTCTTAAGGTTTGGCCAAGTCGATGGCAACCAGTTCTTTGTCGTTACGCACGTAGGCGGTTTTGTTGGCGTAAGCCGGATGGCTCCATACGACTTTGCGTCCGAAGGCAGTTTGCGTGGGCTCGATCACTTTCACTTGCCCTCGCGAACGATAACCATCGGCATCCATGTCAGCGACCGAAAGATGGCCGTCTTCGCCAAACAGGAAGAAGTGTCCACTGGGCGTATGCCGTGTGACGAAGGCGGTTCCGGCATTAAGACGTCGTTCGTGATCGGGACGAACCGGTTCGTAGGTTTGCCAAAGTCGCTCACCATCTTCGACCTTCGCAGCCACCAACGCCCCGAGCGTTTCATCGGTTCCAAACATCAACCCATCGTGAATCAGGGGCGTCATGGTGGAAACGCTTAAGGACGTTTTGGGGGCACCTGCCCATAGTTCGCTGACCGCCGGTTTGTTTGCGTCGAGTTTCAACATCAGTGATTTGTCTTTAATTCCGCTGGCGAACAAGTACTCGCCACTGCGTTGAGGTTGGCTGATCGACATGCCGTAATCGGGAACCAGCGGGACGGTCCAATAAGTCTCGCCTGTTTTCGGATTCAGCGATGCTACCGCTTGCGGATGCCATGCGATCAACTGAGTCGTGCCGCCCGCCTGGATGATCGATGGCGGACAATAGCCTGCGTCGGTGCTGGACAGAGCTTTCCATTTCACCTCGCCCGTGCTTCGGTCAAATGCGACCACGGCTTGTCCCTCGCCCCCCACCATCGTCACGACCATGTCATCGGTTACCAACGGATGTGCTGCGAATCCCCATGTCGGAGTTTCGGCGTTGAATTTTTTAGGCAGGTTGATGTGCCACTTGGGCTTTCCGCTTTCCGCATCCAGAACCGCCAAGTCGCCTTGCGCCCCCAGGATGGCAACGATTCCGCCGACAACCGTCGGTGTCGCTCGTGGACCCACGGGGTAGCTGATTCGGTAGCTACATGGATATTCATATTTCCAAATTTGTTTACCGGTGGTGGCATCAAGGCACAGCAGTCGTTCGGTCCCTTCGAGTTCCGGTTTCGCACCCGGTTCTTCGACCAACGTTCCCTTGGTCCGTTTGTAATCCATCAGGTAGATGCGGTCGCCGACGACGGCCGGACCCGCGTAGCCACCTTCGACGGGAACACGCCATTTGATCGGCAGTCCATCGGCGGGAATCGAATCGACTACTCCCGTTTCGTTGTAATTGCCGTCACGGGTTGGGCCCATCCATTGCGGCCAGTCGTCGGCCGAGGCAAAGTTCGCAGCCAGCACGCTGGTTGCAGCAAGCATTAACAGGGATCGAATGGTTATCGCTGCAGTGTCCAGAATCATTGCGTCGGGTCCAAGAGTTGCGGAGCAAAAAGGGGAGGCATGCATGCCAGTCGCGGGATGAAAGCGACTTGCTAGATTGTCAGCGACATTCTAAGCGAAATAAAGTACCGAGGGCTGAAGTCAAAATTGCAGAATCAAGAATCTTCGACAAGCGACTCTATCGTCGTGCGTAGTGGACGAGGCAACGAGTCCATCGCAAAAAACAAAAAAAGGAGACTCGTCGCCTCGTCCACTACCGGAAACGCGAGATTATTCGCTCCTCTAACGGGCGTAACGCGGGTCGGTTTTACGGATGATTTCATTGATCCCTGTTTGATTGAATCCTTTGTAGCCATCGTCACGCTGCAGGATTTCTAAGTGCGAACCGATGCTGCCCGATTTGCGGAACCGCTCGGCTTGCTTGGCCGTGATCACGCCTTCACTCGCCGCTTGTTCGATCCGCCCGTCCGCAACGGGCCACATCTCTCCTTGCGTAAACGCCTGTTTCAGGAAATCAAAATCGGTGAACGGAGCCATCGTTTGGATGCCTCGCTCGGCCAATTGAGTGCGTGCGGCAGCAAAATCGAATTGGCATTCCAAGTGATGCATGCCCGCTTGCAAAACGGCTTCGCCGTGCAGTTTGCACCACAGCCCGACGGTACCAAGTTGATCGCGGGGCGGCAACGGTTCGTGAGCAAAATCGCCCGACACCTCCTCGGCGGTTAAATCGACGTCGGCAAAAATGACCACTCCGGTTGCGGGTTGCTCTAACACCTGGGCTCCCCAGCCCGCTTCGGCACCTCCGTAAAACCGTTCACGACACTGAAACCCAAGTTGTTCTAATAGCGAGATCAAGCGAGGAAAGTGTTTGCGGCTGCTGCGGTAGGTGTGGTGGTCATGATTGGCCCAGCCGAGTCCAAGTTCGTCTTGGCGTGATTTTTGAACACGCGCTGCCCGGTTGCGGCTTTCCCAATAACGGCGTTCGGCGGCAAAGAACAAATCGCAAGTGCGATCCTGGCCCAGGTCCTCTTTGGCCGCCGCAACCAGTTCGCTTGCATGGGCAAAGCCCTCTTCGTCCGTCGCAAAGTCACGTTGCCGTAACAAGAACGCTTCCTGGTGTTTCAGGATCGCATCGACGTTGATCTCGGCCGCTTCACTCGGTTTAAAACCGACATCCCCGTGCCGCTCGGCCACCCAAAACTCAGTCGACTCGGTTTCCGAAACGCACGCGAGTCGAAGTGACGAATAGGGCTGTCCTTGGATCGGATTCGTCACACGATGAGCGACGAGGAAATCGACTACCGATTCGACTTGGATGGTCAGTCGTCGTTTGGGGAAGCTCCCTAGCACGACATCAGGAAACAAGCCGTCGGGGTGCTGCCAAATCGCGTCGCCAGGTTCATGTCGTAATTGGAAACCTGATTGCGACAGCAGCGATTCGGTTTCCACGGAAAACGGCAGCGAAATGTGATCGAGCCAATCGCTTAATCGTGTCCCGGTTTCCTCTAACATCCGTGTCTGCAAGTTGGCGACAAAGCGATTGTCACGCACAAACTCTTCGGTCCATTGATCGATCCGCATGGCGGCTTGTGGCTGACATTTCCAATCAAATTCCGACAATGATGATTTCGGCATGGTCATCGGGCTCCGCTTTCAGCAGGGGAGGAACACCACGACCCAATTCGTGATCGTCCTTCTTTCATTGTAGCATCGCCGAAATGTGGGATAGGCATCCTGCCTGTCATCGAAAAGCCGCTAGTGCAAGATCGCCTGGGCGACTCGCAGGCCGCTGTTCATCGCCCCTTGGATACTCGGCGTTTCACGGTGATCGCCACACACAAAGACGCCTTCGCGAGCTGTCGTCACCGGCTGCATCACGGGATCAAGTGTTAGTTTCGGCAGCCCGAATGGCACGTGATAGATCTGCAATCGCCTCCATTCGCCGGCCTGCTCGCCAAACCACTGAATCAATTGCGGACGGAGTGAGTTATCCAAAGCGTCGGGATCGATGTTTTGATTCAGTTCGGTGCTGACCGAGATCAGGTGCTGGCCGCTCGGCGCGTAGCGTGGTGCGACGTTGGACATGACTGCGGCGGTTTGAATCGGTCCCGACTCGTCACCTCGCAGTAGCAAGCGTCGTCGGCGAAGCGGGGCTTCGGTCGCTCCGTAATAAACGGTGGTGGTTCCAGACCACTTGGTGTCCAGCGATTCTTCTCCGAGTAGACTTGCCGCCGCACTGCTTTCGGTGGCGATCACGACCTGCTTGGCCCGCAGCGTGCGACCGTCGGTCAATTCGACGGTCGTTTCAGCAGCCCCAGGCTGTAGTCCCGCAACGGGTGTTTTCAGTTGCAGCGTGCCGCGTGGCAATCGGTCAGTGAGTTGTCGTGGAATTTCAGCCATCCCGCCCGCAGGAACCGAGACGTGGCCTTGGCTGAACATGCGAAAGACGAACTCAAGCATCCGGCTAGGCATTTCAAGTGATTCATCCAAGTACACGCCGCCAAGGAAGGGGCGAAAGAATTGGTCAATGATGCGGTCCGAGAATCCATTGGACTTCAGTCGTTCGAGCGTCGTCGTTTGCTCTCGGGTGTAAACGTCCTCGAGTGACCCCGCGCGGCTGGCACTGCGAAGTTTGGAGATGCGACATTTGTCTGCGAGCGACCCAACGGTGTTTTTGGCGGTTGCGGCGATGTCCAAGGGACGTCGCCATGGATCACTCAGCAGTGCAAACTCACCGTTTTGCCGTATCAATGCTCCCGGAGAAAAATGACACAACTCGAGCTGTTTGTAATCGAGAAGTTCGCGGCAAGCGGGATACGCCGTCAACAACACTTGGAAACCATGATCCAGGGTGAAGCCGTCGATATGATCGGTGCGAACTCGGCCTCCGGCGCGATCACTCGCCTCGAGCACCGTGATCGAGCGTCCTGCCTCAGCAAGCTTGACCGCACACGAGAGTCCCGCCAGCCCCGCGCCGACAATGATGACATCGTACGAATCGCTTGCTGTTGCGTTTAGCATTGAGTTGCTTTCGGAAATTGGGGAGTTCGACTGAATGCTGCATCTTGACAGAAAACACGTTAGGCCCAAGTCAAGTTTCACTGCAGCAGGAGAAAATATCGCGTGGCGTCTCCGGCGCCGGATTGCACGGACGTCCCGAGACGTCCGGCTACAATCCGAAGTTCTCAAACGTAAACCGGATGGCAGCTTGAAAGCCTATTCCACATTTTTGAACTTTTTATTGCGTTTTGACCTAACGTGTCACCGCGGATGCGATGAAGTAAGTAGCCGAAAGTGGCACCCCTTCAAAATCAAAAACACAAAATCATAAAACATCCCGCGGAGTTTGATCATGGCTAAGTTTTACGTTCAATCCGGAAATTTGCGTACCGTCGTTCAAGCAGAATCGAGCCGCAAGGCTGCCATTTGGGCCGTCCACGAAGCGATGCAGCAAGTTTTGCCCGTCGACGACGAGCTTTCTCACTCAAAATCGGATCGCGAGGGTTCGGAAATGGGCACCGTGATCATGTTGGCCAAACGGATCACGATCAGTGAGCGAGGCTTTGATCGCAGCGACGCCGTAGTCATGTCGACTTTGGAAGTGATGAACCAGTGGAACCAAATGGTCACCACCCTCGATCGACTCGAGCAGATGATGCATCATGCGGCGTAGCGTGTGTGCCGTTTCGGGTGCTGGCAACCTGCGAATCGATGGGAAGGTAATCGCGAGGTGTAGTGCCCTCGCTATTCTTTTCGCAGGTAGCCGGCACTGGTTTGAAAGAACCGGCTGCGACGGACGACCGGTTGAACTTGGTCCTGGGAGGATTCTTTCAAATCCACCAAGTTGGCTTGGCAGTAGCGACATCCGACTTCTTCGAGATGGAAGCGGATGTAGTCATTCGGTTCGGCATCAAGTGTGCCAAGAATGTATTGGCCTAGTTCCGAACGTGACGGACACGACAATCGTTCGCGTCGCCAAATTCCCGCGATCGTATGCAGCCCTGCAGCGTCACGCCCTTGGATTTCGATCAACCGTTTGCGTAGCGAGGCGTCGCTGCGTAACGCTTGCTCGAGTTCCGAGCTGCGGTTCGCCGGCAACGCTTCGTCCAGAAAAGCCGCTAGTTCCGAATCGGTGAACGCGTTCATGGTTGCATGCTCGCTGTTGGGAATAAGGTCGTAGCGAAAGTCGCCAAGACTTTCGACGATTCGGGCGTGAACGAAACTCTTGGCGAGTTTCGCTACCCCAAGTCCTACCCGGGACGCAGCTCTAACCGTCGAATCGGCTCAGGCACAGCGTGACGTTTTGTCCGCCGAAGCCGAAGCTGTTGTTCAACGCGTAACGGATGTCCGCTTCGCGAGCGACGTTGGGAACGTAATCCAAATCGCAATCGGGATCGGGGTTTTCTTGATTGATTGTCGGTGGCAACACTCCGTCGCGAATTGCCATCAAGCAGACAATCATTTCGGTCACGCCGGCTGCCGCAATCAGGTGTCCCATCATGCTCTTGGTGCTGCTAACGGGAGTGTTGATGGCGTTTTCGCCGAACACTTCTTTGCACGCTTTGGTTTCGACTTTGTCGTTCACCGTGGTGCTGGTTCCGTGCGCGTTGACGTAACCGATGTCATTGGGGGTTAACCCAGCGTCGGCGATTGACATTCGCATCGCCGCGATCCCGCCATGGCCATCTGGTGGAATGTCGGTGATCCGGTACGCATCGGCGGTGGTTCCGTAACCGGCGACTTCGCCATAGATCGTGGCACCGCGACGTTTAGCGGCTTCGAGTTCTTCGAGCACGACCATGGCCGATCCTTCACCAAGCACGAATCCGTTTCGCAAACGATCAAACGGACGGCTGGCCTTGGTCGGTTCGTCGTTGCTTTCGCTCAGCGCGGTCAGCAAGTTGAATCCGGTCACGCCGAGCGGATGGATCATGCTGTGCGTTCCGCCGGCGAGCATCACGTCGGCATCGCCACGGCGAATGATTTCGGTCGCTTCACCGACCGCTTGGCTGCTGGCGGCACAGGCGGTCAAGCAGTTCAGGTTGGGGCCTTGCGCGTTGAACATCGCGGCCAAGTGAGCCGCGGGCATGTTCGGTTCTTGCTCGAGTTCTTTGGCGGGATCGAGCAGTTCGAGTCCTTTGCCGACGAACTTGGCTGCGTCATAGGTGCCGCTGGCCAATGCCGCGGACATCATACGGCTGAACGTTTGGAAGTCCTGGTTGCCTTCGCCACTGCCCATGTAGACACCGAAGCGAACCGGATCGGTGATCGAATCCATCACGCCGCTGTCCTGCATCGCTTGCTTGCCCGCACCGATGGCAAAACGAGTGTGTCGGCCGCGGTTTTCCCACTGTTGGATCGACTCGCCTACTTTCGAGACGTCCCAATTTTTGACTTCCGCACTGATCTTTGTGGGAAAGCCGCTGGCGTCAAACAGCGTTGTTTTGGCAACGCCGCTTTTGCCTTCTTTCAGCCCCGACCATACGGTCGCAGCGTCATGGCCCATCGGGTTAATCATTCCGATACCAGTGACGACGACTCGGCGACGCATGGGGAAACCTTGGGTGTGGAGAGTGAAAACAGGAAAATGAACAGAACAGAGAGGTAAAGCAGATTGACTTAGAGGTTGTCGTAGACCGGAACTGGAGTTCCGTCGGGTTTCACCGCGACGTGGAAAAAGTTCATCAGTCGCAGCATCGCCTCGAGGTCGCCCGGTCCAAATAGCGGTCCGGAGGTAAAGCGATCTTGGTCTAAGAACGCGAACATCAAGTCGATCTCGGCGTGCAGTCGCTCGTCAATGTGGCTGACACAGGTCACCGTGGCACCGGTGTCCTGCAGCGATTCAACTTTGACGTGGTATTGCAATTGGTCACCGGTTCGCGCCGGTTCATGAAAGATCGCCTTGCCAACTTTGGCCAAGACACATCGCTTTTCGAAGCCATAGTACTCGGAAACCAAGATGCCGCCGAGTTGGGCCATGCCTTCGATCACGAGCGTCGGGGGCAGCACGGGGTAGCCGGGACAATATTCGTCCACGACTTCCTCGTCCAGCGAGACATTTTTGATGCCGCGGGTATGACTGCCACTGACAAACTCAGTAAAACGATCGATCCAAAACCAACGCATCGACGACTACGCTCCGACTTTGGTTTCGACGTAGTTGCACAAATCGCCTACGGTCAACAGGTTGCCGAAGTCTTGAACGCGTGGGTTCTTTTCGAATTCCGACAGATCGGCCCAAGGCATCCGTCGCTTCAGTTCCGCCATGCCTTCGGCAGTGACCACGCCATCTTTGACGTATTCCGAGTTGGTCAAAACGTCTTCGGGCGAAAGTTCTTCACGAGGGATCGTGATGTCGAACGCTTTTTCGAGCTTGAAGACGATATCAAGAAAGTCGATCGACTCGGCACCCAGGTCGCCGACCAAAGTCGCTTCGCGAGTCACTTCGTCATCATCGACACCCAGGGCGTCGATCAAGGCTTCTTGTACTTTTTCGAAAATCTCTTCTTGGGAAAGTGCCATCGAGTGGATCCTTTAAGGGCTGTTCACATAAACGGAGCGATAGGGATGCGTCATTTCGAGACGCGTAAATATTGTTTTTCAAGTCACTCGGGGGGCCTGGCATCAATGGCCGAGCGTCGTGGCGACTCGTTCAAGCCTAGCTCGCAGCATCGGCGGGAATCAGATCAATCGAGCCAAACAGTTCGTCAAATTGCTTTTTTGCACGCTGGCGAACGTCTTCGTCGGTCTTTAATCGTTCAGGATCATTGCAAGAACGACGCTCCAGCACCAGACGAGCGGAAACGGTCGTGCGCCCCTCTTTCTGTGCCGTTGCCTTGACCGTGGTCAAGTTGCCATCGTTTTTGACCACTTCTGCGTTGATTTGCAGTGTTTCGCCAGGCGAGAGGAAGTCGCCAAACTTAACGCCGCGGACCTCTTTCAATGTGACCAACGCGCTCTCGAATCCGTCGCCGGTGCGGATCATCCAAATTGCCGCTTGGTGCAGGGCTTCGAGCATCATTACCCCCGGCATGACCGGAAAACGGGGGAAATGGTCCAGCAAATATTCTTCATCGGCGTGCAGGGTTCGCTCCGCCGTGATTCGGACTCCAGGTTCAATGGAGGTGATTTTGTCGAGTTGTCGGTACTTCATTTTCCGGTCATTGGCGGGTGTGGGTTCGCCATAAAATAGTTTTCGGGCTGTTTTGCCTCAACCTTAATTACCGCTGTTTCGCCCCTGTTTACTCCGAATTCGTCGATTCGACGACCGGGGTTGGGCTCGGATTTGCGGAATTTGCCAGTGCGGGTCCGCCAAGTTCAACAGTCTGTTCAGCGGTTTGTTCACTGCGTGGGGCAGCCTGTTCACTGCGTTTGGCGGCCTGTTCACTGCGTTTGGCTTGGGCAATCACCAAAACGCCCGCCACCAGCAATCCGACTCCGACTAACCGCAGCGGCGATGCCGAAGCCTGTGGATTGCCCATCCATCCGTAGTGATCCAGTAAAATAGCCGCCAATGTTTGTCCTGTCATGATGGCGGCAAACCACGGAACCGAGCCAACGCGGGGGACAAAGTACAGCGACGTGGTGACGACCACCACTCCGATCGCACCGCCCGACCAGATCCACCATGGTAATTGCCCCGGCGTCGATTGAAATGACGGAGGAAAAACACCGGTGAAAAGGCACAGAATCAATAGCAATGCTGTGCCGACCGAGAATGAAATTAACGCCGCCTGGTAGGGGTGCGAGACCACCTTGCCAAGCGATCCGTTGACGCTCGGTTGTACGCCAAGCACACAACCTGCGGCGAGACCGACGAGAATCGCGACCCAAAGCATGCCCACAGCGTGTTGCACCTAGCAACCCTTTGCGGTCTGGACCGCTTTGGCGTTGTCGGATGATTGGCTGTTTTGAGCCGTATCACGACGCTGAGGGCCAGCGACTTCGGGACCCAAATGCTTGATTTGATTCTCGGCGTCGACAAATACCAATCGCGGCCGATGCTCCGCCACCTTGTCTTCGGGGACCATCGTGTAGGTCGCCAAGATGACTCGGTCGCCTGGGTGCACCAAATGGGCTGCCGCGCCGTTCATACAAACGTCGCTCGACCCGGGGATTCCCGGAATCGCATAGGTTTCTAGCCGAGTGCCACGAGTCACATTCCAAACGTGCACCGATTCATAGGCACAAATGCCAGAAGCTTCGAGCAATTCGGGAGGGATCGTCACACTGCCTTCGTAATCCACATCGGCGCCCGTGACGGTCGCGCGATGGATTTTGGCGGAAAGCAGTTTGCGAAAAGGGCCTGTCATCGTTTTACTCGCTCAGATACGGCTCAAGCAGTTCACGTGTCTTCGTGTCATCGATTGATAATTTTCCGAAACCGAGCACGCCCCCGGCATCGATGGATGCTTGTTGATGTTCTTCGTAATTGGTCACCAGCATGACGGGGACCGAACCTACTTCGGGATCCGCCTTGATCGCTTTCAAAACTTCCAATCCGTCGGAATAATCGCGATCCAGTTTGCGATTGACCGTGACAAGATCGACTTTGCGAGTGCGAAGCGTCTCCAGCGTGTCTTCCAAGCCGTGGGTTTGCACCACCGAGGCTTTGAAGTTCGAGGAAACCATACGCCGAATCGAATTGAAGTCTGGACCGCAATTTCCGCAATCCACGAGCAACTTAGACATCATCAAACCAATTTTATGCAAGTCGGGTCTCGGCGTCCTGCCCCCCGAACAATCGGGTGTCGGCGGACGAGGTTACCGAGACTGAGAAACTTTAGAGATTAGCCATGTCGAGAAGCACGGCAAGGCGGTTGCAAAATGAAACAGTCGCAGCGTCCTCTTTTCCCGAGGGGCTGCGACTTGCATTATGGCACCCGATTTCACCGCTCAGCCGAGCTTTGGCCGAACTTCACATCCTACGCAGATTATTCGTCGGTCTTTCCGATCGCGAATAATTTGTCCTTCGTGCTGATGTAAATCGTGCCGTTGGCGGCCACAGGAGTGCTGTACACACTGGTTCCCATGTTGATTTCTTCGACCGGTTCCTTGTTGTCAGGACCAAATTCAAAGACCGCAACGTCGCCATCCTCGTCTCCGATAAAGACGCGTCCATCGGCGATCAGCGGGCTACCCCAGCTCTGGGCGAACATGTCATAGGTAAAGTAAACGGTGGGCGTTCCGTCATCTTTGGGCTTGGCGTTCAAACAGTGCACCAAGCCTGAGAAGTCGGCGATGTAAAGAATGTCATCTTTAATGGCCACGGTACCGCAGCTGCGATGCATCTTTTCTTCGAAGTCGAATTCGCCGTCGTCGTTCTGGTCCGCCATGCTGTAGTGCCACACCACGGCCGAGTTGGAATTGTCCACCGCTGCTTCCCCGTTCTTCGGATCCACCGCTTGAATACGACGGTGAGGAATCGGAGTTCGCGATCCATCGGCTTCGATCTTAACCGCCAATTGAGGCGAAACGTCGCCTCGTTTGGTCGGGTCGATGCACCACAAATGGCCTTCGCCTTCGCCATGCTCGGGGTCTTGGCCGACCGCGATGTAGACCAATCCGTCATAGGCAACCGGAGTGGCGATCAAGTTATTGCGAGTGCCCTCGCCGCCAAGGATCCATTTGGTTTCTTTGGGGTTGGCGTCAAATTCCCACAGCAACTCGGGTTTGCCATCTTTGCCTTGGTCGGCCCGGTAGCTGCGTAAATAGCCGTCGCCGCCGGCGAACAAGACTTGAGGCACGCCTCCAAATTCCGCCACCATCGGGCTGGACCATTGTCCGTGCAAGATGTTGGTTCCCGGAGCGTTGTCGGTCCAGTAAAGTTCGCCGGTGTTTTTGTTCAAACAGATGAAGCTGGCTGCATCGGGGGCTGGCAGATTGATGTGCGATTCATCTAACCCGTTGCTGGTGTTGACGAACAACAAGTCACCGTAGGCGGTTACGCTGCAGGCACACATGTTGTGCTGGCTCGAACCAAGTTCGCTCATCATGTTGTAAACCCAGATGGTATCTGCATCGCGTTTGTCATGGACGCCGAGCGTTTTGGTGAACATCAGCTTCGGGCCAATCGCTTTGACGGTGATCGTTCGCTCGACCCCACTGAACTTGCCATTGATCGCCCATACCTTGCCTTCGGTAACGGTTTTGATCTGGGCATCGCTTTCGAGAGCTTCGCCCGCTGTTTCAAGCAATTCCTTGGCGGCGTCCGACAGTTTGCCTTCGCCCAATGCGGCCAGCGTGTCGGCGTACGGTTTGGCACCGGGGCCCGCGTTCATGATTTCGGTGACGTTGGCAACTTCGTCCTTAACCGGACCGTCGTCCTCGCCATCGTGGAAACCTTCGGTGTCAACGCAGCGGACTTCGCCACGGCTGGTGACGAACCAAAGTCGGTTGCCTTCGACCATCGAGGCACAGCAGATGCCTTGCAGCGGCCAGTCGTGGACGCGGCCGGTGATCAATTTTTCGCTGCTGTGTTGCCACAGAAATTCGCCGTTGGATTCGTTGAATGCCAGCAAACAGCCAAGGTCGACGGTCGATGGGTAGCGTTTTAGATAACCCGCTCCGTTATTGGTTCCGACAAACACTTTGCCGCCCGAGACGACAGGGTTGCCGTAGGTTTGGCTGCCCAGGTTGGCGTACCAACGGATGTTTTCGGATTTCTCTTTGTCCCACTCGCCCGTCTTGCGGTCGAATTTACCAATGTCCCAAGACTCGGGAAGATTTTTGACGTTGGGCGTGTTGTTACGCAAACGGGTGCCGCCCCATTGGGGCCAGTCGCCGCCGGCGCTGAGTACCTTTTCAGGTGTGATACTTTCGCGGGTGTCCGCTTTGGTGCTGACAAGTGTCTTGGCCGCCGGTTTGGCTGCATCCGAGTCCGTTGCTGCCGCCGCACCGTCTTCGGGTTTCGCTTCGGGTTTTGTTGCTTTGGCCTTGGGTGCTTCCGGTTTTACCGCAGGAGCCGCTTCGACGGGGGCCTCTTTGGCAGG
>TARA_R110002073_G_scaffold57441_4_pt1 | contig 17633 bp, 16 predicted proteins | sample TARA_R110002073 | Tara Oceans TARA_R110002073 (sample SAMEA4397174) | marine metagenome | biome: Polar Biome; feature: [DCM] deep chlorophyll maximum layer (ENVO:01000326); material: water (ENVO:00002006), including particulate matter (ENVO:01000060) such as... | depth 40 m
GAAGCCGTCTCGGCGTTTCAGGCCCAGGGCAAGACGGTGATCCTGATTTCCGGCGACGTGCCGGGGGCGGTCGGCGCCATGGCAGCGCGGCTGGGGATCGCCGACTGGCGCGCCGAGGCGCTGCCGCAAGACAAGGCCGATGCCATCGAGGCCCTGCACGCGCAGGGCCACAAGGTGCTGATGGTCGGTGACGGGCTGAACGACACGGTTGCCCTGGCCGCCGCGCATGTCTCGATTTCTCCCGCCACGGCGCTGGACGCGGCGCGCGTGGCGTCGGATATCGTGCTGCTGGGGACATCGCTGGCGCCGCTGCCGGACGCGCAGCGCATCGCCACCCGCGCCGTGCGGCGCATCCGCGAGAATTTCGCCGTTTCCTTCGGCTACAACATCATCGCGGTTCCCATCGCGCTGGTCGGCCTGGCCTCGCCGCTGATCGCGGCCTTGGCAATGTCGGCGTCCTCCATTACCGTGGCGCTGAACGCGCTAAGGCTGAAATAGCGCCTGAACAAGAGGCCTGAAATGGAAATCCTGGCACTGTTGATTCCGGTTTCCCTGGCCTTGGGTCTGGGCGGGCTTCTGGCCTTCTGGTGGACCTTGCGGCGTGGCCAGTATGATGATCCCGAAGGTGATAGCCAGCGTATCCTGCGCGGCGATTACGACGATCACCCCAAACCCTGAAGTCCGTGTGACGGGGTGAACCCCGCCCTACTCCCTGCACGCGCGGGGTTGACCTTTGGCGGTGCTGATCCCTTATTACCCATCAACCGGAGCACCAACCACAAGAGGACGCCCATGTCGTTTACCCTGCCTGACCTGCCCTATGCCCATGATGCCCTTGCCGCCAAAGGCATGAGCGCCGAGACGCTGGAATACCACCACGACCTGCATCACAAGGCCTATGTCGACAACGGCAACAAGCTGATTGCGGGCACCGAATGGGAAGGCAAGTCTCTGGAAGAGATCATCACCGGCACCTATCAATCGGGTGCCGTCGCGCAGAACGGGGTCTTCAACAACGCGTCGCAGCACTGGAACCACATGCAGTTCTGGGAAATGATGGGCCCGGGCGGCAACGCGATGCCGTCCCAGCTGGAGCGCGCGATCACCGACAGCTTCGGCTCGGTCGCCGAGTTCAAGACGCAGTTTTCCGCTGCGGGGGCCGGTCAGTTCGGCTCGGGCTGGTGCTGGCTTGTCAGGAACGCCGATGGCGGACTGGCCGTGACCAAGACCGAAAACGGCGTGAACCCACTGTGCTTTGGGCAGACCGCGCTGCTGGGCTGCGACGTGTGGGAGCATTCCTACTACATCGATTTCCGCAACAAGCGCCCGGCCTACCTGACCAACTTTCTGGACAATCTGGTCAACTGGGAAAACGTCGCCTCGCGCCTGTGACGGCCGACCGCTCCCCATGGTGACGGCCTTGGCCGTCACCGCATTTTCCTGCGGCGCACCCGCTCGCATGTGGATGGGGATTTGCAGGTGGGGGCTTTGCCCCCTCTTCGCCGCCGGCAAAACCGGCAGCGAATTCACCCCCAGGATATTTGACGCACAAAGATGAGAAAAATTTGAATAAAATTGTCCTTCATCTTTCTTCAAATACTCAAAGACCCTGATCCTTCAGCCGCGCGGACAATGGTGCAGGATGCGGCCGATCGTGTTCATCAGGATCTGCGCCGCCAGAATTGATGTGGAACCGGTGGGATCGTAATCCGGGGCCACTTCGACCAGATCCATGCCGACGATCTGGCCGCGCTTTGCCAGCCCGTCCAGGAGTTCGAGGACTTCGTAATACAGAAATCCCCCATGGCTGGGCGTACCGGTGCCGGGCGCGATGGAGGGATCAAAGGCGTCGATATCCAGTGTCACGTAATACCGCGCGTTGGCGGGGATGCGTTCCAGCATACCGTCGATGCCCAGTCGGCGAAACTGGCGCACCGACAGGATATCAGACCGCATGGCGCGCGCATCCTCATACCCGTCACGCGCCGTGGATGAGACATTGCGGATGCCGATCTGGGTCAGCCCGGTGACATAGGGCTTTTCGGCGGCGCGGCGCATGGGGTTGCCATGGCCGTAGCGCACGCCGTGGCGTTCATCGACAAAATCCAGATGCGCGTCGATCTGCACGATATGGACCGGGGCCTGGTCGTCGAAGGCGTTGATGCAGGGGATGTTGACTGAATGGTCACCGCCCATCACCACCGGGATCGCCCCGGCCGCCAGGATCTTGCGCACGCCGTGTTCGATGTTGGCGTGGCTTTGCCGCGTGTCGGTGTGCACGATGTCTGCATCGCCGATATCGATAATGCGCGCGCCCTCCAGATAGGTGATGTCGTCCTCGTGGTCATAGGCCCCGGCATGGCCGAAGGAAAAGAGCGTCGAAGCCTCGCGGATGGCGCGCGGCCCCATCCGCGCGCCTGAGCGCCATTGGGTGCCGAAATCGAAGGGCGCGCCCATGACCGCGACATCGGCGTCAATGCTGTCCCAATCCTGCACATAGGGATATTTGCCGAATGTGCAGATGCCGACGAAGGGCAGATTCAAGCGGCCGGACTCGTAGCTGTTCTTGGACATGAGGGAGCCTCGTTGGTTGGGGGCGTCGCCCCCTCTTGGCCCTGCGGGCCAATTCACCCCCAGAGTATTTTTTTTGAAAGATGAAATGGAAGAAGGCTTATCGATAGGTTTCGTCGTCGCTGGGGAAGGCGCGGGACTTTACTTCCTGGGCATAGGCCGCGACGGCGCGGTCCATCATGCCGCCGAACTCGCCGTAGACTTTCACGAATTTCGGGGGGCTGGGGTTCAGGCCAAGCATGTCCTCGAGCACCAGGATCTGGCCGTCACAATGCGCCGAGGCGCCGATGCCGATGGTCGGGATGTCGATGGCCTTCGTGATTTCCACGGCCAGCGGTTCGACCACGCCTTCGACGACCACGGCAAAGGCGCCGGCACCCGCTACGGCGCGCGCGTCGTTGATGTGGTGTTCCCAGGTGGCCGTGTCGCGGCCCTGGGTCTTGAACCCGCCCAGCACATTGGTGGATTGCGGGGTCAGGCCGATATGCGCCATGACCGGGATGCCGCGATCGACCAGAAAGCGGATCGTTTCGGCCATGCGCGCACCGCCTTCCAGCTTCACGGCCTGGCATTGGGTGGCCGTCATCACCTTGGCGGCGTTGCGAAACGCCATGTTGGGCGATTCCTCGTAAGTGCCAAACGGCATGTCAACGACGATCAGCGCGCGCTGCGTGCCGCGCACCACGGCCTTGCCATGGGTTATCATCATGTCCAGCGTTACGCCGACCGTGCTTTCCATCCCGTGCATGACCATGCCCAGGCTGTCGCCGACCAGGATGAAATCGGCGTATTTGTCGACGATGGCGGCGGTATGCGCGTGATAGGAGGTCAGTGAAACGATGGGTTCGCCGTTCTTGCGCGCGCGGATTTGCGGGGCGGTGATGCGGCGAATGGGCGCCTGATCAGACATGGTTTGGGGTCCTTTCGTCAGGGGGTAACGACGCGTTGGTCGATCAGCAGGACGGAGCCGAATCTGACGGCCAGCAGGATCACGGCGGGGCCGGTCAGCGGGCCGGAGAGGCTGCGAAGGGTGCGCGCGTCGCGGATATCCACCGATTGCACGTCGGCGCGGGGTTCGGCCCCGATATGGGCGGCAACCCAGGCCCGCAGGCGAGACGCGGTAATGCCGGTTTTCGCCATGTCCTGGGCCTGGAACAGGGCGCGCGACAGGATGGTGGCGGCGGCGCGGTCATCGGGCGTCAGGCGCACATTACGAGAGGACATCGCCAGCCCGTCGGAGTCGCGCACGGTGGGCACGCCGATGATGCGCACGGGGATATCCAGATCGCGGACCATTTGCCGGATCACGCAGAGCTGCTGGTAATCCTTTTCGCCAAAGCAGGCGGCGTCCGGCTGGACGATGTTGAACAGTTTGGTCACCACGGTGGCGACACCGCGGAAGTGCCCCGGGCGCAGCTTGCCGATCAGGATCTTCGCCAGATCGGTGGTTTCGACGATGGTTTGCGCGTCGGAGGCGTAGACTTCAGTGACTTGGGGCATGAAAACGGCGCTGACGCCGGCGTCATTCAGCATCGCCAGATCGCGCTCCAGGTCTCGCGGATAGGTGCTCAGATCCTCACTGGCACCGAACTGGGTGGGGTTCACGAAGATCGAGGCGACGATGCGGTCGCCTTGCGTGCGCGCGCGTTCGACCAGCGCCATGTGGCCGGCATGCAGGTATCCCATGGTGGGCACCAGCACGATGCTGCCCCCGGCCTGGCGCCAGCCGCGAACCGTGTCACGCATGGCCGCCTTGGTGGTGATAACCTGCATTCATGCCCCCCGGAAACGCATGGCATCCACTGGTGATACCGCCTTGCCGAAGGGGCGGCAAGCAATCAGGGGCATACGCAAAGGCGCGGATCAGGGCCATCGGTAGGCCGGCGGCAAGGCACCTTGTCCGGATGCTGCCGGATGCGGCGCCTGTGCGAGGCCGTGTGCCCAGCCGTGTATCGGGCCGATCGGCGCCACGGGTCGTTTTCGCGCGCACTAGTGTCGGGTGCATTTCACCGTCCGCGCAGATTTGCTGCAATGACGGGGCAAACCCGATCCAGCGGAGAGTCGCGCCATGAAAACCCATGTGAAAGCCCTTGTTGTCGGCGGCGGTGCCGTGGGCACGGGCATTGCCTATCATCTGGCGAAGGCTGGTTGGGACACCATGCTGGTGGAGCGCGATGAGCTGACCTCGGGTTCGACCTGGCACGCGGCCGGCTTGCTGCCACTGTTCAACATGTCCTATGCCACCACGCATATTCACAAGTATTCGGTGGATTTCTACAAATCGCTGGAGGCCGAGACGGGCCTGAACGCCGGATTCGCCGTGGTCGGCAACCTGCGCATGGCGCAGACGGATGCGCGCATGGATGAATACATGCTCTATTCGTCTGTCGCGGAAACTGCCGGGGTGTATCATGAATTCCTGACGCCCGCGCAGATCAAAGAGCGCTGGCCGCTGATCCGCACCGATGATCTGAAGGGCGCGCTGTATCATCCGCAGGACGGCTACATCAACCCCGCCGATGTGACGCAGGCCATGGCCAAGGGCGCGCGCCAGCACGGCGCTGTGATCGAGCGCAAGATCCAGGTGAACGGCTATCGCTGGACCGGCTCGGAATGGATCGTCTCGTGCGAGCGGATGATGGAGCAGGGCGGCAATCTGGTGCCGTCGGGCGAGGTGTTCGATATCACGGCAGAGCATGTCGTGACCGCCACCGGCAACCATGCGCAGCGCACCGCGAAACTGCTGGGCATCAAGATCCCGGCGATCCCGGTCGAACATACGTTCATCGTGATGGACAAGGACCCGGCGCTGGTCGAATGGCGCAAGACGAACCCCGAACACCCGGTGATCCGCGATGCCGATGCGCAATCCTATGTGCGTGAGGAACGCGGCGGCTGGATCCTGGGCACTTATGAGCGCGGCGCGCCCGCACGGTTCGAATATGCCGTGCCCGACAGTTTCCGCGCCGATCTGTTCCAGCTCGATCTGGAGCGGATCGAGGAGCAATACGCGGCGATGATCCACCGCATGCCCTCGTGCGAGGAAAGCGGGTTGAAGGACGATTTCAACGGTCCGATCTGCTACACGCCGGATGGCAACCCGCTGGTCGGCCCGGCGCCGGGCCTGCGCAACATGTGGCTGGCCGAGGGCTTCAGCTTTGGCATCACCGCCGCCGGTGGCACGGGCTACTACCTGGCGCAGCTGATGACCCAGGGCGAGGCCGAGATCGACATGGCGTCGCTGGATCCCAAGCGCTACGGCGACTGGATGACCACCGAATACGCGGCGCGCAAGAATGAGGAATGCTACGAGCACGTCTATATCCTGCACCACCCGGATGAGGAACGCGAAGCCTGCCGCCCCTTGCGCACCGGCCCGGCCTATGACCGCCAGAAAGCCCGTGGTGCGCAGTTCGGGCAGGTGAACGGATGGGAACGCCCGAATTACTTTGGCCCGCTGGATGCCACCGACAGTTTTGACCATGACAGCCGCAGCTTCCGCCGGGGCGACTGGTGGCAACACGCCGAGGCCGAAGCCCGCGCGATCCGAGAAGGCGTCGGCATGATCGACGCCAGCGCCTTCACCAAGCATCTGGTGCGCGGGCCGGGCGCGACCGCATTCCTGGATCACTTCACCTGCAACAAGCTGCCCAAGGTCGGGCGCATCAACCTGACCTATGCGCTGACCGGCGCGGGCACGACCCGCACCGAATACACCATCGTCCGTCTGGCCGAGGATGAGTATTACCTGGTGTCCGCCGGGGCCTGGACGGCCTATGACAGCGATTTCCTGCGCAAGTCGGCTGAAGATTTCAGGACCGCGCACAGCACCTGGATCGACATCCATGATGTCACCACGCAATGGGGCGTGTTTGCCGTGGCCGGGCCGAAATCGCGCGACCTGCTGGGCAAGCTGATAAGGGACGCCGATCCGGCGACGGCGCTGTCGAACAAGCGGTTCCCCTGGCTGTCGATGCGCAACATCGAATTGGGCATGTGCCCGGTGCGCGCCGTGCGCGTGGCCTATACCGGAGAGTTGGGCTGGGAACTGCACCACCCGATCGAAATGCAGAATTACCTGTTCGACCAGTTGATGATGGCGGGCGAAGATCTTGGCCTGAAACTGGTCGGCGCGCGGGCGCAGAACTGGCTGCGGCAGGAAAAATCCTATCGCGCCTTCGGCAATGAGTTGGGCCGCGATGCCACACCGCTGGAAGCCGATCTGCCGCGCTTCATAGACCAGTCCAAGGACTTCCACGGCAAGGAAGCGATGAACGCCACCGGGATCCGCGCGAAATGCGTGACGGTGCTGATCGACGGACCCTCGGACGCCGATCCCTGGGGGCGCGAAGTGCTGCTGGTGGATGGCCAGAAGGTCGGCCGCCTGACTTCGGGCGGCTGGTCGGTCGCGTTTGGCAAGCAGATCGGCATGGGCTATGTCCGCCCCGATCTGGCCGAGGCCGGCACGAAGCTGAAGGTGCGCATGTTGCGCCAGGAATGGGATGCCGTGGTGGTCGAGGACAGCCCCTATGATCCCACCAACGCGCGTATCCGCATCGACGGGTAACCGCGCCAGATGCCGGCAACGAAAGGGCGCCATTGCGCGGCCCCTTAACCGCTGGGGAAAGGGCGACCGTGAAGCAAACAAAGCTATCGTCAGAGGCTGACGCGAAATCCCCGGCGGGCGCGGATATCCGCTTCATCATGGATGGCCCCACCGGCAACATGATCCATTCCACCGTGCCTCCCGGGCAGATCAACCGCGCCACTATTCATGCCACGGTCGGCGAATTCTGGCACGTCTTGCAGGGCGAGGGCGAAATCTGGCGGCGCGACGCCGACGAGGAACGCATCACGCGTCTTGCGCCCGGCGTTTCGATCGACATTCCGGTTGGGACGGCGTTTCAATATCGCAATACCGGCGATCAGGACCTGACGTTTCTCTGCGTTTCGATGCCGCCCTGGCCCGGCGACCATGAGGCTTCCCACATCGAGGGCGCCTGGGAACCCACGGTGTAGGCCCCCTCAGGCCCCGCCCGACAGATCCAGCTTCAGCCGCAGGAAACCGCCACGCGTCAGGCCGCGCGGCTCGGGGTGGAAGCGAACGATCTGATCCAGATGCTGCTGCGCCGCCGGGCCGGTTTCGAACACCACGCTGGTATCTGGCATGGGCACGAAGCGCAGGCTGCCGTGCGCGTCGTTCAGCAAGCTGTCGGCGCGCGCGACGTGCTCGCGGACGATATCGCGCGCCACGGCCTCGTCCGCCAGAACCAGGTTCGAGGCGCGCGCCCCGGAAAAATTTCCGGCCCCGCCGGCGCGGTAGCTGTTGGTGCACAGGATGAAGCGCGCGTCCGGCTCCAGTGCGGCGCCGTTCAACGTCACCGACACCACGCGGTGCGCCTTGGCGTCGATGAGCACGCCATTGGCATCGAATCGGGCGGGCTGTGACAGGTCGATCACCACATCCAGCGGGTCGATCACCTCGAAATTGTAGCCCGGAAAGTCAGGATCCCGCAGCACGGTTCCTGTGCTGCCCGGGCGCACGCGGTTGAAGGCAGAGGCCGATCGCTCCAACCAGTCGAGGACCTGGTCGCCGGTCAGGCACAGCGCCGCGATGGCGTTGGGAAAGGCGTAAAGGTCCGCGATATGGCGCAGGGCCAGGGGGCCTGCCGGGATATCGGTATACCCGGCGGGGCCGCTGCGGCCGCCGGATTTGAAGGGCGCGACGGCGGACAGGACGGGCAGGTCGCGCAGGTCCGGATCGGTGAGACGAGCGGCGACATACTCGCGCTGGGCATCCGCCACCACGCGCAGCGAATCCATCTCCCCCAGATGCGCGAAATAGCTGTGCAGCGGCTTGTGCGATGTGCCCACCGGGCGGCGAATGGCGGCCAGCGTATCGGAATGGGCGCTGGCCACGACACTCGCCAGTTTCTCGGCTGTCGTGTCCGGCCGGGGCCGGGGCGCGGCCTTTGGCGAGGACGACAGGGACCGCACCTCGGACCGGGTGCCCAACACGTCCCACCGGCCGGCATCGCGGGTCAGCAGCAGGTCGATCACGCCGATATGCGCGCCCCAGCAGCCGCCCATCACGGCGGGCTTTCCGGCGATCGTGCCGGCGGTGATATCGACATCCGGCAGGCTGCCAAACACCGGAGACGGAAAGATCAGGTGGCTGTGCCCGGTCAGCAGGGCATCGATGCCCGGCACCCGCGCCAGAGGAACGGCGGCGTTTTCCATGCCATGGGTGTGGCGCGCGCTGCCAATCCCGGTATGGGCCAGTGCGACGATCAGATCCGCGCCCGCCTCGCGCATTTCCGGAACATAGGCGCGCGCGGTCTCGACGATGTCGCGCGCGTGCAGGCGTCCGTCCAGCGCGTGATTGTCCCAGTCCACCACCTGCGGCGGCGCAAAGCCGATCACGCCGATGCGGATCGGATGCTTGCCGCCCAGGTCGTCGCTGACCATGCGGTCGATCAGGGTGTAGGGTTTAACCAGCGTCGTGTCGCGGCGTGGATCGGCGCCGCGCTTTACAGCCAGGTTGGCCGAAACCACCGGGAACGCGGCGGCGCCCAGCGCCTTCATCAGGAACTCCAGCCCGTAATTGAATTCGTGATTGCCCAATGTGATCGCATCGAAATCGAGCGCGTTCATCGCGGCAATGACGGGATGCACATCACCGTCCCGCAATCCGCGTTCATGCGCGACGAAATCGCCCATCGGGGTGCCTTGCAGGAAATCGCCATTGTCAAAAAGCAGGGCGTTGGGCGCCTCGGCGCGGGCCTGTTCGATCAGGTTCGCGGCGCTGACCAGTCCGATCCCGTCCCATGGCCGGTCGGCGTAGTAATCATAGGGCAGAAGATGCAGGTGCAGATCCGTCGTTTCCAGCACCCGAAGGTGCACGGCGCGTTGCCCTACGGACAAGCCGCCAAAGGAACCGGGATTAAACAACGCTTTGCCTCGAACGTTCACGGTTACTGCCCCACTGCCGCCGGACGCTGAAAGCCGAACATCAGACGCGCAGTATACGTCTTTGGTAATGCGAGTCATAGATGGCACAAATTGGACGAAACGCTGTCTCGCAAAAGGCAATTAAGCACATCTTATGGTTGCAACACAACAGACCGGCAGAGTTTTCCGCGGCAAGCCGGGTTTTTTCCGCGCCTGATTGGTGCGATAAACCGGCGTTGGAAAAAGGGGACCCGCCGTGCAGCGTGATATCGTGTTTTCGGCTGAATGGGACGACAGGGCCGCAGAACTGCGCGGCGATGCAAAGGCTTTGCGCACCCTCAGGGCGGATGCCGCGACGCGTGTCCTGCCGGTCTGGCGCGGGCGCCCGCTGGTGGCGGGAACGGGGCAGGGTGCGCTGGGCTGGGTGCCGCCCGGCCACGCGGTGCTGGCGCAGGCCAAGGATGACTGGATCCTGCTGGGGCGTCATGACGGCGCGGTCCGGTTTGCCGCCGACATGTCCGGCTGGCGGCCTGAAAATCTGGATCAAACGGCAATGGCGGCGTTCTATGATCCAACCGAATATCACCACCCTGACGCGCCGGACGACCACCTGTTCGCCGAACTGCGGGCGGTGATGACCCGGCTGTGCCCGGCGGATGCGGCCATGGCTTCAACGGCGCGCGGGGTCTTGAACTGGCACCGCTCGCACCGGTTCTGTTCCAGATGCGGGCAGCCCAGTCAGATCAGCATGGCCGGGTGGCAACGGGTTTGCCCCAGTTGCAGTGCCTCTCATTTTCCGCGCACCGATCCTGTGGTCATCATGCTGGTTCTGCGGGGCAACAAGCTGTTGCTGGGCCGCTCGCCCGGGTGGCCCGAGGGGATGTATTCGGCGCTGGCCGGGTTTGTGGAGCCGGGCGAATCGCTGGAGGCCGCCGTGCGCCGAGAGGTGTATGAGGAGACGCGTATCACCGTAAGCTGCGTGCGCTATGTCGCCGGTCAGCCCTGGGCCTGGCCCAATTCGCTGATGCTGGGATTCGTCGCGCAGGCCGAGAACGATGACATCACCATAGACCCGGCGGAACTGGACGATGCGCTCTGGCTCACGCGTGAGGAGATGGTCGATGTCATGGCGGGCCTTCATCCGACCATTCGCCGTCCCCGATCCGGGGCGATCGCCGCCGAGCTCGTCGCGCGCTGGCTGGCCGGCACCTTGTTTTAGGAATTCCGTTTCATTCGGCCCATATTTCAGGAGGCACCCTTGCGCATCGAAACCAGCCGGGATTTTCAGAAGACCCGCGCGCGTGTTCTGGCCAATTTTCGCAACCCAGCCCGGGTAGAGACCGTGATGCGCGATGTCGGCGCGCAGGTGACGCGCATTGCCGAGCCGCCCGCTCCGGTATGGGAATGCTCGAAGATCTGGAAGGACGAGCCGCGCGCCTTCACGCTGCACATGACGGAGACCGTGCGCGACGAAACCGTCACCTATCTTCTCTCATCGCAACTAGCCGATGTCTCGGTGACGCTGGATTTCTATGACCTGCCCGAAGGCCATTGCCGGGTGATCGGCGCGGCGACGATCACCACCAGAACCATGGTGGCAAAGCTGGCGCTGCAATCGCTGCGGCTGGTTCGGGGCCGGGCCGAGGACCGTGTCGGGCGGTTCATCCGCGCCATCGGGCGGGGTTAAGCCGCCGTGATTGTCGCCTGAACGGCGCGCTGCCAGGCACCATAGCGCGCGTCGCGGTCCGCAGCGGTCATCGCCGGGTCAAAGCGGCGTTCCAGCGCCCAGCTTTTGGCGAACTCCGCCTGTCCGGGCATGATCCCGGCGGCATTCCCTGCCAGCCAGGCCGCCCCCATTGCCGTGGTCTCCAGCACCGTGGGCCGATCCACCGGGGCGCCCAGAATATCGGCCAGGAACTGCATGGCGAAGGCGCTTGCGCTCATCCCGCCATCGACGCGCAGCACGCCCTTGTTCGCCTGCGCGCCGCTGCTGTCCCAATCGGCGCGCATCGCATCGGCCAGATCGCGGGTCTGGAACCCAACGCTTTCCAGCGCGGCGCGGGCAATTTCGGCAGGGCCGGAATTGCGCGTCAGGCCAAACACCGCGCCCCGGCACTCGGGCCGCCAGTAGGGCGCGCCCAGCCCGGTGAATGCCGGCACGATAATCACCTGCTGCGAGGGGTCGGCGGCCTCGGCCAACCCCTGCGTTTGCGGCGCGCTGTCCACGATCCCCAACCCGTCGCGCAGCCATTGCACCACCGCCCCGGCGATGAAGATCGAGCCTTCCAGGGCGTAGGTCACCCGCCCGTCGATCCGGTAGGCGATGGTGGTCAGCAGCCGGTTTTGCGACGGCACCAGGGTTTTGCCCGTATTCATCAGCGCAAAGCACCCGGTGCCATAGGTGGATTTCATCATCCCCGGCTCAAAACAGGCCTGACCGATGGTCGCCGCCTGTTGGTCGCCCGCGACACCCAAAATGGGCAGCGGCGTGCCAAACAGCGTGGTTTCACCGAAGCTGGCGTTGCAGTCGCGCACGTCTGGCAGCAGCGCCATGGGCACGCCGAACAGCGCGCACAGATCGGCGTCCCATGCGCCGGTGGCGATGTTGTAAAGCATCGTGCGCGCGGCGTTGGTGGCGTCGGTGGCGTGTATGCGCCCGTCAGTCAGACGCCAGATCAGGAAGCAGTCCACGGTGCCCAGCGCCAGTTCGCCCCGTTCGGCGCGCGCGCGGGCTCCCGGGACGGCGTCCAGTATCCAGCCGACCTTGGTGGCGCTGAAATAAGGGTCCAGCAGCAGGCCGGTGCGCGCTGTCACTTCGGCCTCATGCCCCGCCGCTTTCAGGTCGGCGCAGAAACCGGCGGTGCGCCGGTCCTGCCAGACAATCGCGTTATGGATCGGCTGGCCGGTGGCGCGGTCCCAGATGATCAGCGTTTCGCGCTGGTTGGTGATGCCGATGGCGGTGGCCGGCCCGCCCTGCTCCAGCGCCGCGCGGCAGGTTTCAAGCGTGGTGCGCCACAGGTCCTCGGGATCATGTTCCACCCAGCCCGATTGCGGGAAATGCTGGGGAAACTCCTGCTGCGCGACGGTCTTGATGCTCAGATCGGCGTTGAAGATCATCGCGCGGGTGGATGTGGTTCCCTGATCGATGGCAAGTATGGTCATGGCGGCCTTCCTGTTGTCTGCGCGATGGTGGCGACCACGCGCGGGGGCGTCAAGCCATGGCCCGCGTCCGGGGCGCCCGAGGGGTGACAAGCGCCCGGCCATCTGGTTTGGTCGGCGCAACAAGGGGGGCGCAGATGACCGACAGTTTCCAACCCGTATCGGGCTTTGTCCTGCCGCGCTTTGCCGGCATTCCCACCTTCATGCGTCTGCCGCATGTTCCGCTGGAGGATCCGCGCATCGCCCGGGTGCAGGTCGGCCTGATTGGCGCGCCCTGGGACGGCGGCACCACCAACCGCCCCGGTCCGCGCCATGGCCCACGTCACTTGCGCGATGCCTCGACGATGATCCGCGCGCAGCACGGCATCACCGGCATTCGCCCGTTCGAGGCTCTGAACTGTGCCGATCTGGGGGACGTGGCGCCGAACCCCGCTGACGTGCAGGACAGTCTGGCGCGCTTCACCGCGTTCTATGACCGCCTGCGCGACGCCGGGGTGATTCCGTTGACGGCGGGCGGCGATCATCTGTGCACCCTGCCGATCCTGCGCGCGATGGCGAAGGACCGGCCGCTGGGCATGATCCATTTCGACAGCCACACCGATCTGTTTCACAGCTATTTCAACGGCTTCTTGTATACCCACGGCACGCCGTTCCGCCGTGCCGTCGAGGAGGGGCTACTGGACCCCAAGCGCGTCTGTATGATCGGCATTCGCGGCACCGCCTATGACAGCGAGGACCGCGATTTCGCCGACAGCGTGGGTATCCGCGTGATCCCGATCGAAGAGTTCCACAAGCGCGGCGTCGAGGATGTGATGGCCGAGGCCCGCGCGATTGCCGGCGATGGCGATACCTATGTCAGCTATGACATCGATTTCGTCGATCCGGCCTTCGCGCCCGGCACCGGCACGCCGGAAATCGGCGGCCCCAACAGCTGGCAGGCGCTGGAATGCGCGCGGCTGCTGGCCGGTGTCAGGATCGTCGGGGCGGATCTGGTCGAGGTCTCGCCACCCTTTGACCCTTCTGGCGCGACCGCGTATCTGGGGGCATCGCTGATGTTCGAAATGCTGTGCGCAATTGCCGTCGCACCCCGGTAAAGGACCCGCCCCATGACCCGAAAAACCGCCCTCGTGACCGGCGCCGCGCGCGGCATCGGCCTGGCCACCACCAGGCTGTTCCTGGACATGGGATGGCAGGTCGCCATGGTGGACCGTGACGCGCCGGAACTGAAGATTGCCGCCGCCGGACTGGACGGCGTGGCGGTGTTCACCTGTGACGTTTCGCAACCCGATCAGGTGGCGGCGCTGGTGCCGGATGTGCTGGACGCGTTCGGCGGCATTGATGCGCTGGTCAACAACGCGGGCGTCGCGGATTTCGGTCCGATCCAGGAGACCGATTTCAAACGCTGGCGCCGCGTGATGGCGACCAATCTGGACGGCGTGTTCCTGATGTCGCAGGCCTGCATCCCGGCCTTGAAGGACACCAGGGGGGCCATCGTCAATGTCGCGTCGATCTCGGGCTTGCGGGCGTCCACGTTGCGGGTGGCCTATGGCACGTCCAAAGCCGGGGTGATTCACCTGACCAGGCAACAGGCCGCAGAGCTGGGCGAGCACGGTGTCCGTGCGAACTGCGTCTGCCCCGGGCCGGTGCGCACCAAGCTGGCGATGGCGGTGCACAGCCAGGAGATCATCGACGCCTATCACGACGCGATCCCTTTGAACCGATATGGCTCCGAGCGCGAGATCGCCGAGGTGATCGTGTTCCTGTGCTCTGAAAAGGCAAGCTATGTCACCGGCCAGATCGTCGCCGCCGATGGCGGCTTTGAAAGCACTGGCGTCGGCCTGCCCGCCTTGCGGCGCTGACCGGCTTCATCTTGCCCCAAATACTCACGGGGGTTCCAAGGGGGCGCGTGCGCCCCTTTGGCGAGGGGGTGCGGTGGGCGAGGAGCCCCCCGCACCCCTCTACACGATCACGTCGCTGGCCTGTTGCGCGCCCACGCCGAACACCCGCTTGTAACGCGCGACCTGATCCGCCGGGCCCATGGCCTTGCGCGGATTGTCCGACAGTTTGACGGTGGGCCGCCCGTTGGCGCTGACCGCCTTGCAGACCAGGCTGAACGGCGCCAGCCCGTCGCGCGCCGCCAGCCCCCGGAAATCGTTGGTCAGCAACGTGCCCCAGCCAAAGCTGACGCGGACCTGCCTGGCGAATTGCCGGTGCAGGGCTCTGATCTTGTCCACGTCCAGACCGTCGGAAAAGATCACCAGCTTTTCGCGCGGATCCTCGCCGCGCTCGCGCCACCAGCGGATCGAGGTTTCCGCGCCGGCCGCCGGATCGCCGCTGTCGATGCGCATCCCGGTCCAGCCGGCCAGCCAGTCGGGTGCGTTGCGCAGGAATCCATCCGTGCCGTAGGTGTCGGGCAGGATGATGCGCAGGTTGCCATCATGCTCCTCGTGCCAGTCGGCCAGCACATCATAGGGTGCGCGCGCCAGTTCAACGTCCGATTCGGCCAGCGCGGCATAGACCATGGGCAATTCATGCGCGTTGGTGCCGATCGCCTCGATATCGCGGCGCATGGCAATGCGGCAGTTCGAAGTGCCGGTGAACGCGTCGCCCAGCCCTTCCATCAGCGCCTGCACGCACCAGTCCTGCCACAGGAAGCTGTGCCGCCGCCTGGTGCCGAAATCGGCCAGCCGAAGCCCGTCGATGCCGCGCAACTGCTCGACCTTTTCCCACACGCGGCTCATGGCGCGGGCATAGAGAACCTCCAGTTCGAATTTGCCCATGTCTTTCAGAACCGCGCGGCTGCGCAGTTCCATCAGGACGGCCAGCGCGGGGATTTCCCACAGCATGACCTCGGGCCAGGCGCCTTCGAAAGTCAGTTCATACTGCCCGTTGCGCTTTTCCAGGTGATAATCCGGCAGGCGCATGGTTTCGAACCACTCCATGAAATCCGGGCGGAACATCTGGCGCTTGCCGTAAAACGTGTTGCCGCGCAGCCAGGTGCTTTCGCCACGGTTCAGCGACAAGCCGCGCACATGGTCCAGTTGCTCGCGCAATTCGCCTTCATCGATCAGGTCGGCCAGCGGGATTGCCGATGATCGGTTGATAAGGCTGAAGGCGACCGTGGTATCGGGCCGATTTCGAAAGATCGACTGGCACATCAAAAGCTTGTAGAAGTCGGTGTCGATCAGGGACCGCACGATCGGATCAATCTTCCAGTTGTGATTGTGCACACGGGTTGCGATATCGACCATGTCGGCCCTCCTGGCGCTGGGCGCGTTTGCCCATGCATACCGGGAACGGGCCCGGGCTGGAAAGCCCGAAAACGGAGGAACAGGATGCAGTTGGAGTTGCCGAACATCGGCGTTCTGGGCGCGGGCGCCTTTGGGACCGCGCTGGCCATCGCCCTTTCGCAAGCCGATCGGGCCGTGAGGCTCTGGGCGCGCGACGCCGATCAGGCGCGCCAGATGCAGGCCGCGCGCGCCAATGCGCGCCGCCTGCCGGGCGCCCGCTTTCCCGATGGGCTGAGCGTGACGGGCGATATTCAGGGTCTGCGCCGGGTGCCCACCGTGCTGCTGGCCGTGCCGACGCAGCAATTGCGCGCGGTGCTGGAGGCGCAGGCCGACGCCCTGACCGGGGCGGTTCTGATTGCCTGCTGCAAGGGCGTCGAACTGGGCACCGGCATGCTGCCGACGCAGGTCATTCAGGATGTATTGCCCGGAGCGCAGGTCGGCGTGCTGACTGGCCCCAGCTTTGCCGACGACATCGCCGCTGGAAAACCGACCGCGCTGACCCTGGCCAGCGCCGGCCCGCACCGCGAAAGATTGCAGCGCGATCTGGCCACGCATCACCTGCGGGTCTATCTGACCGACGATCTGATCGGCGCGCAACTGGGCGGCGCGTTGAAGAATGTTGTCGCCATCGCCGCCGGGATTACCATCGGCGCGGGGCTGGGCGAAAGCGCGCGCGCCGCGCTGATGACCCGAGGCTTTTCCGAGATGAACCGGCTCGCGCAGGCGCGCGGCGCCCATGCCGAGACCCTGCTGGGCCTGTCCGGTCTGGGGGATCTGGTGCTGACCTGCACGTCCGACCGCTCGCGCAATTACCGCCACGGGCTTGCCATCGGGGCCGGGCAGGTGCCGGATGCCTCGGTCACGGTCGAGGGGGTCAAGACCGCGCAGGCGCTCGCGGCCGATTCCGGCCCGGACACCCTGCCGGTGACCTGCATGGTCGCGGCGCTGTGCCAGGGCACGGTGTCGCTGGATCGGGCGATGGATCTGCTGCTGTCGCGCCCCTTGCGCGCCGAGCGGGGCTAGACCAGCGTCACGCCCGCCTTGCTCAAGTCAGTCAGGGCGGCATCCAGCGACCCGTCCAGGTCGATCGCGCGGCAGGCGTCCAGCCGCACGGTAACGCCGTATCCCAGCCTTGCCGCGTCGATGGCCGAATAGGCGACACAGAAATCCGTGGCCAGCCCGGCCAGGGTCAGTTCGCGGATACCGCGCTCTTGCAGGTAGCCGTGCAGTCCCGTGGGCGTGGTCTTGTCGTTTTCGAAAAACGCGGAATAGCTGTCGATCCGCGGGCGAAACCCCTTGCGGAGGATCAGGTCGGCGGGGTCGGTGTTCAGCCCGGTATGAAACCGCGCGCCCTCGGATCCCTGCACGCAATGCGTGGGCCACAGAACCTGCGGGCCATAGGGCATCTGCGTCAACGAAAAGGGGTCTGCGCCCGGGTGATTGGCGGCAAAGGACAAATGGTCCGCCGGGTGCCAGTCCTGGGTCAGAACCAGCGTCTTGAAACCGGCGGCCAGCGAGTTGATCGCGCCGACGACCGCGTCGCCATCGGTCACCGCCAGCGCGCCGCCGGGGCAGAAATCATTTTGCACGTCGATCGCGATCAGCGCGTGGTGGGCGGGGTTCATGGCGGGCCTCCTGCGGTGGCGGTTGCCCGGGGATATG
>TARA_R110002073_G_scaffold5624_3_pt1 | contig 17629 bp, 5 predicted proteins | sample TARA_R110002073 | Tara Oceans TARA_R110002073 (sample SAMEA4397174) | marine metagenome | biome: Polar Biome; feature: [DCM] deep chlorophyll maximum layer (ENVO:01000326); material: water (ENVO:00002006), including particulate matter (ENVO:01000060) such as... | depth 40 m
ATACAGCGGATGGCAGAACAAGGGGGATGACGATTGCAAAGATACACAAGCCGAAAGGTCTAAGGGGAAATCGATCCGCCACACCGATGAGATAATGGCTGCGGTGGGCCCCACCATTGACTGGAAATAGCATAGAGAAAAAACGAGGGTTGGCGTGTTGAAGAATAGTCGCGAATACAAACTGTCATCGAAACCGAGCAAACGTGCAACCTTGATGCCAAAACGGGCGAAAGAATTGTTGCAGATCCTTCCGGCATCACGCTCGTTGCAGTCTGGCCGGTAGGCATCAAGGATGCGAAGAATCGCCAGCGTTACTTCACGGTGTCGTGCCGCGTTCTGTTAGCGGAGCGTCGCGGCCGAGCTATTGATTTTGTGAGCCGCTCGCGAGTGAGCGGCCGGGTTTCACGCACTCCCCCGTGCCTTACGTCCAATGCCGTCTACTTTGGGTAGCGTTCGCGGCACACGCCGTCCGGTTGCAGCGAATAAAACATTCGATTTTGACCGGGCGGCTTGCGCCGCACCGCTACGAAAACCAATCGTTTCGTGCCAAAGTAGAAGGCACTGGGCCCCGCGCCGCGAGCGCTAACGCAGTCGATGGTTCTTGCAAACTAACGCAGCGATTCTTGCTGCAGCGTGTGCCACAACCGAGTGATTTTGTCCGACGCACGACGCAGCAGTGGATCGGTCTTGCGGTTCAATTCCAGCTCGACGCGCAATCCGGCGGGCAGCACGTTTGCCGCATGTTCGTCCAGCCGGATTCGCCCGACGAAATGGGGTTCCAACAATCGGAGGTCATGATCGGAATCGGAGTTCGTCGCGGCGATGGGCGATTGCACACTCAGCGGTCCGCCTTCGAGTGATGACAGCGATGCGACCCCAAGCCGGTCGGTCGCTCGAGGTTCGAGCTTCTCGAAATAGGCTTTCGCATGACGATGATCGTCGTACCGCACCAAGACATCGTTGCCCACGGCAGGACGCGCCTGTTCGATCTGCGATTGGCTGACCACCGCGATGACCTCTTTGTCCTTCGGCAGTGCGACGGTTATCAACAAGTCGCCCTGACGGACAAACTTGCCAACACTCTGCTCGAGTCCTCGAGTCATGACTTGTCCGTCACGCGATGCGGTGATGCGAAGTCCCTCACATTGCTTGGCGATCTGATCGTGTTGTTGTTGGATCGATTTCAAATGTTCTTGCAAAACAATCCGTTCGCTCGTTTCCTTCTTGTCAATCGCTTGCCGTATTTTGATTTCGATCTGCTGTTGTTCGATCTGCAGTCGATCACGATGGTTCGTCAACTCGCGATTCTCAATCTCGATCAGCAAATCGCCTCGGAGCACATGGTCTTGATCACGAACGTGAACGTGTCGAACAAAACCATCGACACGGCTGCGAACTCGCGTTTCGGGTGCATACCGGACGACCGCCGCCGCTCGAGACGATGTCGGGATCGGTATCCAGCCAACCACCGCTACAGCCCCGGCCACCAATCCAGTGCCAACGACAGCGGCTCGGCAGAACGAAAAGAAATCGGCTTGCAGCAATTTTGCGGCGTTCTGAGCATGTCGTTTTGCCGGACGCAGAAACCACATCCAAATGCCAGACGCCACCAACACAATTCCGGCACCCGAGAACATCGTCGAAGCGGCAAGCATCAAGGTCGTACAGATCGCGATCCGCCAAAGCAGTGCGGCAATTCCATAGACCAACACAAAATGGCGACGCCATCCATGCAGCGAACTGCTCGGCGGTGGCGTCCCCACCAAAACTCGGCGAAACCACTGCTCGACAACCTGCGACGACGCGGAATATAGGTTGGGGATCTCTAACCAATCCGACAAAATATAGTAGCCATCGAAACGCATTAATGCATTCGCGTTAAACAGCACCGTCGAAATTCCCGCAGCAAAGATCAGCCGATGCAGCAAGAAGGCGAGCGACGGAGAATCGACCAAGGACCATGCGATCATGGCGGCCGATGCGATCACAAGTTCGACATACATTCCCGCCGCGGAAACCGCGATCCGCGCCCACTTGCTGTTCAATCGCCAACAACTTGTGACATCCACGTAGGCCAAAGGAGCGAACAGAACGAAGACCACTCCTACCTCGCGTGCATTGGCACCTTGCCGATGGCAGACGACTGCGTGAGCAAGTTCATGAATGATCTTCAGCGCAACCCAAAACGAAAATAACCAGATCCAATTCGATCGACTCCAAACCTGAGCCGACTGAGTCCAAAAACGGTCCCACTGAAACGCCACGCAAACGCCGCCGCCGAGGATAAGCAAGATCCCCAACACCATCGCGGCCGGAGAAAAAATTGCACGCAGCGATTCAGCGATCGCCGCGATCCAGCGCTGCGATTTCAGCAACGGCACTTTCATCCAAAAGGGATTCAGCGATGAAAGCGAGAATCCCGCATCGGTTGCCCGCGATTCCGCATCCCCTTTTCGCAGCGGCGAATCGCCCTCGGCAACGTACCCCAGTTCGTTCTCGAGCAACCAGTACACGATCGATTGAGCTTGTTCGGTGGTCGGTGCTTGGCTGCCCAGCGTTGCAGCGGCGAGCCCGCACGCTTGCGGGACCGTGGTCTTTCCGTCTAACAACGACAAAAAGACGTACTCTTCATAGCCCACATGAAAGAAGCGATGTAGCGAAGGAATCTCGATGCGATAGGCCGTTTGTCCATGCTGTTGGATCGGCCAGAAACGCAAATCGTCGGCCAGCCGGATCGGTTGCTCGGTCAAGTCAATCGTGTTCGGATCACGTCGTGACATCGGTTACCACCCGACCATCGAACGTAGTGAAGCGTACAGCCGATGGAACAAAACCCATCCTAGCGGATGGCGATCACTTTTAACCCAGGCATGACCACGCATCCCGGGACGCATCACGTGGTCGGGATCTTGGATTTTGGACTCGGCGATGAAGACGTTTTGGTGGTTCTTCAGTTCCGCTTGCGGATGCACTCGCTCGATTTGGCCATCAACATGGTGCCCCGGCAACGCGAGCAACGTTACCTGAACCGGCATTCCAGAATCGACATAAGGAAATTCGCGTTCGTCGACCGCTACTTCGACCATCATCTCGCCCAGCGGTGCAATCTCGAATAACGCGTCCCCTTGTTGTAGCGGCGCCCCGACACTTTCGTGATGATCGCCGCTAACGATCACCCCATCGATCGGGCTGCGGATTTCCAAGTTGCCTCGATGATACTGCAAAAGCTCCATCTCAAGAGTCAAACGCTCGGACTCGAGTTCCGCGATTTTACTGGCTGCGAAATCGTGCTGCACCACATGCCGATTCCGCTGTTGTTTGGCGCCGCTTAATTCGGCACGCAGCCCCGCAAGTTTGTATTCAATTTCTCGCGCATCGATACTGGCAACCAATTCCCCTTCGCTCACTCGATCCCCGGGGCGAACGTACGATTTTTCGAGTGGACCATCGATCGGCGAGGCAACGTAGCGTCGTGAAATCGGCTGCAATTCACAATCGCATCGAACATGGTAATGAACGGGAAAACATAGCAACCCGCCGATCACGATCGATGCGTACAATGCCATCCGCCCCCGCAGGCCATTGCCAAGATCAGCGAGGCGTCGCGTGACACGTTCAGCCCGACTAGGCGTACAGCGCTCGATCGATTGCAGTTTACTGAGCACGGGAAAACGCAGGACGTCGAGCAGGCGTGTGGACATTGCGGGATCAACATCATCATCCACCACAAGCAACACGCCGCGAACATCCCCCTCGTCGTCGGTCAAACAGACGCCCGTCAGCCGATCGATCTCGGTTTCGCTAACGAATTGCGATACCGCCATCAGCGCGTGACGATTTGTGTGATCGGTGATCGGCCAATAAGTCCAGTCACCTCGCACCGCAATTTCGTCAATCGCGGCGTTGAGCAGTCGGCCGGAATCCGCTGGCCGTGACGATTCCGACGCAGGGTGATGTCCGACAATCTGCAGCGGGCCTAACTTGGCGTTGTCCGAACCAAGCGGCCGCCAAGCCACATGCACACGTGATGCCGAAAGTGTCTCGCTGACCTGTTTCGCGACATCTCCAGCGGCATCATTCAAATTGGATCGCGAATCCAACAGCAACTGCAACTCAATGGCAACAGACAACACACGCAATCGGTCATCGATCAAATCCATCGCGTTAGCATCGTCGGAATCGATCACCGACCGACGTTCGCGCTGTCGCGTTGTGGAATCGCCAGGGCGCAGCAGTCCCGGATCGCCCAATGGCGACGACGAAACGTACGGCTGGTTCGGCGGTTTACCCGACATCAAGACAAGTCCAGCGAAAAACTAGTGAGCAGAAAAACCAATCGATGGCGACGCGGCAGCGTGACCTACGCGAGGCGTACGGTCGCCGACCAAGCCATTGTTATCGGCGGGGGTATCGGTGTATTGCCAGCGAGCAACGACGCCGCTTTGCAGCTGGCGTTCACGGTTGGGGATGCGGATTTTGATTCGCACCGAACCGCTTTCCGCGTCGGCAACGGGCGAAACATATTCGATCACCGCCGCCGTCGGCACCGCGTTGTGCCCGACCAACAGAGTGACTTGTTGATCGACCGCCATTTGGGCTGCTGCATCGAGTGGAACCGAAAAAACGGCTTTCAGATTGTCAAGTTGAACGATCTGCATGACCACAGGATCGGTAGGCGAAACGAATTCGCCCTGATCCTTTCGGATCTCGACCACGACGCCAGAAATCGGCGATTCGATGCGGCGCTGTTTGATCTGGGCTTTCACACGTTCGTATTCGAGACGTCGCACCTCGAGTTCTTCGTTGATCGATTGCAAACGAGATTTGGCTTGCTGGTACTCGGTTTCACTACGATCAAGTTCTCGCACCGAAGCGTTGCCTCGTTCTCGCAGTTCCTTGTAACTGGCCAGTTGTTTTTGGCGACTTTCCAGTTCCAAGGTGGCCCCCAGACGTGAGCCGGTTGCGTCTTTAGCCGACTTCGCCACCTCGAGCGACGCCTTCAGCACCGAGTCGTCGAGTTGAGCCAGCAATTGAGTCGGATAAACCTCGTCGCCTTCGGTGACTCGAATTTCGGCGAGAATGCCAATCTCGGCCGCCGGTACGTCAACGCGTTTATAGGGTTCGGTGAAACTTTCCGCTTCTGCCGCCCGTGAATTCGTTGACGATAGGGTGCACGTTGCCAGCACCGCCAATGAGATGTAGTGGTGAATATTGTTCATTGTCTAAGTTCCATTTTCGACAAAGACGGGCAGCCAACGATGGTCAACCGCTCGCAGCACCGAATATATTATTCAAGTTTTTCCCATAGTGGATCTTGTTACAGATCCGCTGTCTCAGGATCTTTAACAAGATCCACTACGGTGAGTTTGTCGCCGCAACAGGGTTGCGGTTTCGTTATCTTGTTTCAATAGTCGCAATCGCAGTCCGGCCTCGCGGCGTTGTTGATTGGATTGGGCGGTTTTCAATTGCCGCTGGATCTTGGGTATCGAGTGCAGGTCGCTCGGATTGGATCGCACCAGCAACCTCGCGATCCACGGCGCATGCAGCCGAATCAAATCATCTTCGGCCGAAAGATAAATCCGGGCCGATCCGGGATCCCCACAACGGGCGCCTCGTCCGATCAGTTGTCGATCGACGCGAGCGAGTCCACTTCGCTGTGTCACGATCACGTGCAACCCGCCGAGTTCACGCGAGACGCGGTCCAGCGCGATGTCAGTCCCGCGTCCCGCCAAATTCGTAGCAACAGTGATCGCCCGCGTTTTCCCGGCCTCTCGAATCACGCTGGCTTCGTCTGCGTCTTGAACTCCGTTTAGAAGTGCGAAGGTCAAACCTCGCTGTTCCAGTGCGTCGGCGACGGACCTACTTTCGCTGATCGCCGACGTGCCAATCAACACAGGGCGTCCGAGTTCATGCAGTTGATGTGTCTCCTCGGCAATGGCCTGCCATTTTTCGGCCATTGTTCGGGTAATACAGTCGGGGTGCATGACACGGCGAGTGGCGATCCGCAGCGGAATCGGCTGGACGGCCAAACCATACACCGATGCAAATTCATGCTCGCAACCGCGAGCGGTACCGGTCATCCCGGCAATCGATTCGTAGTAACGAAAAAAGCGTTGCCGTGTAATGCGGGCCAATGACCGAGTTTCCGCGGTGATTGGCAGTCGCTCGGTTGCTTCGGCCGCCTGGTGTAGCCCACCGGACCAGGTACGATCATCAAAAATTCGCCCGGTCGATGCATCCACGATTTTGATCCTTCGGTCGCTGACGACGTAGTCGACATCCCGCCGATAAAATTCTTTGATCCGAATCGCCAGCGTTACGTATTCATGCCAAGGACGAACGAGTTGCGGATGCACCGCCATTTCACGATTCTTGTAGACCGTCTGAAAGCCAGACTCGGTTAAATGCACCACTCGCTGAGATGCATCGACAACGTAATGACAATCGAGTTCAAGCCGTTTCGCAACGACGCAGGCGATCCGGTGCAGCTCCGCATCGGTCGCCTGTTGGCCACTACCGCTGCTAAGAATCAACGGGGAAACGGCATCGTCGATCAACACGTTGTCGATCTCGTCGATGATTGCGGCATGCAGCGGTCGCTGAATTCTTTCGCTTGTGTGCAACCGGTTGCGAATTCGGTTATACAGCGAGTACGAACCATCTCCGAGTGAAATTTGGTCACGTAAATAGTCGAATCCAAATGCATGAGCGGGACCATAGGTAATATCCGCCTGGTAAGCTTGGCGGTTCACCGATGGATCGGCCTGTTCCTTCAAAATTGCGGTCGTCACCCCGAGTCGCGAAAAGACGGGATCGAGTTTTTCTTGATCTCGCTGGGCCAAATACGCATTCGGAGTGATCACGTGGACGCCACGCCCGGTCAGCGATTTCAGATACGCCGGCAGCACTCCGGACAGCGTTTTGCCTTCGCCGGTCTGCATTTCCGCAACCGCATCCGATGCAATCACAAATCCGGCATGCAGTTGGACGTCAAACAGTTCGATCCCGAACGTTTGCCGAATCGATTCGATCACCGCAGCGGCAGCGGACGTAAACAGTTCTTCGCTGGCGGATGCATGGCTAGCGGCGGGTTGTTGTTGGGCTTGGCGGGACAGTTCCCGGGCAGCCAACCGCAACCGATTGGTATGTGATACCAATGCGTCTACCGGCGCGTCCTTTAGCGCGGGCGAACGCTGTCGTGCTGCCGTAATCTGCTGGCGCACCCAATCCTCCGAGCGAATCCGTCGTGCGGTCACTTCGGCCTGCTTCGCTCGGCTGGTAGGATTCCAAAACGAAGCGATCATGGGCCTGCCTCCGAGTCCCCATGCATTCCGAACCAACTGCCCATCAGCGTATCTTCGTCAAACGAATCGCCGCCATACATTTGATCGGGGGAATCGCGGTCGACATGAGGTTCGGGGGCAGCGTTGTTTGCCTCTCCCGATACATCTTGCGTCGAGAAATGATCGAATCGAAGCAACATCCCCATCGCCTTACGCAGATTCACCCACGACATGACATAGGCGACCTGGGCGTTAACGTAGGCACGTTCTTCGTCGGCCAGTCGTTCTTGGGCATCCAACAAGTCGTCGATCAACAAGACGGCGGATTCGTTAGGATCGGGCAATAATTCCCACCGCTGTTGCAGATAATTAACCTCACGCTGCTGTGCCACAATCGATTGTTGTTTGACCATCATTTCGGCAAACGCCGTTTGCGTTTCGCGGGCAGCAATCTCGACTTCGGCGAACGCCACCTCGGTGGTTTGCTGGAACTCGAACATCGCACGCGTCATCTCCAGACGATTGCGATTCAGCCGCGCACGGCTAGCACGGTTACCCGCGGGCAGTTCGAACAAGAATCCAGCCGCGTAGCTGGGGCGTCCATCACTAAATTGATTTTCAAACGCCCTCAGCGAACTGCGGTTGCCGTCGAGCCCCGCGACGTAGCTGCTGAGAATCAAATCCAATCGCGGCAGCACTTGATTACGCGCTGCGCCGACACGCGCCGAGGTGGATTGGATTTTACGAATCGATTGATTGATATCCGCTCGATGTTCGAGCGCGGTAAAGACCGACTCGCGCAACGACAATTCCACCGGGATCGTGAACGGTTGATCTTGGGGTGTCAGTTCTTGGTGATGTGCGAATCGCAGCTGTTCGCTTCCGGTCAACATACGCAGCCGCGATTGGGCATTACGAATGCGAGCTTCGGCGCGGATCAGATCCGAACGACGACTTGCGACGGCCACGCTTGCTCGCAAAATTTGCCGTTGTTGAGAATCGACTCCCTTTCGCGACAGCAGAATTTGGTGCAGATGGTTTGCCGATTCGAGCAAACGGCTGCGTTGCAACCATTCAGCACGTGCTTGGAACAGATCCCAATAAGCGCGGGCCACGTCGACGAGATGGTTTTCCAAATTGGCTCGAACCTCGGCATTGACCTCGCCGACTTCCAAACGAGCCAGCAAAATGCGAGTTTGATTGAAGGTCGTTCCGCGGTCTTTCATCAACGGCTGAGTAAAGCTGAATTCGAGCCGGGTGGTGCCTTGAGGATTCGGCGTCAAAAATGTCGAGTTATTGGCTTGGTATCCCGCCCGCTGCGACATTTCGAATTGACCACCCGACCTCGTTTTTCGGCGAACGCCCGCAGCACCGCTGAGCGTTTCGTCGCGGAATCGATCCGAGTTGTCGCCGGTGGTTAATTTGCTGCCCACCGGGTCGCTGGTGTCGACAAATTTGGATTCGACGAAACTGAGTGAGTCGAATTCGGCATCGGCAATCGTGATTTCCGTACGTTGAATCTGAGGCTCGGTCAAAATCGCTTGGATGTACGGTGAGGACGCCAATGCCATCTCGATCAGCGAATGGATATCCACCGCCATCGTGTTTTCCGCCAATCCGATCGAATGGCTGAGCGGAGTTTCCCACCACATCGGTGCAACCGGATGTACCGGCTGTCCCGCGAAATCGCTAGCAAACTGGTTGGGCACAGTATCCGGCAACAACGTGGCTCGGGCTCGATAGGGATCCAGCGAGCTAACGGCATGGTTTTCGGTAGCACTTTGCAGCGTATCGACACGAAAATCGATCGGATATTGGGCATCGACCGAGGTGCATGTGATTGCAGCGACAAGCAACACCCACGATCGCAATGCAATCGGGGTTAACGAGCGACACCCAATTGCTTGGATGCTCTGTTTTCCAGTCGTTTCGTTGAACATTTTCATACGAGTCTGGTGCACTCGAGTTGCCCGGAAATGAAATTTTTTCTCGTCGATGATCGCTTCGGCCGTCCTGTGTGATGTCCAGTGGAAATCGACGGAATGATCCCACCATCCCTCTAGATCGGCACAACTAGCAGATTGGAAACAGACGGATGCACCGAAAAACGAAGGACTTACCGTGTACGACGTTAATACCTGCGTTGACGGAATAATCGTCACACCTTAACTATCCACCCATGTTTATCTTGCCGAGCAATCCCGTCCTAACCGTTAGTCGTCGGGTAGCTTTTTAATGGTCAGTAAGCGTTACAAATCAAAAAGTCTCGACTCTACACGTAACCTCACGAGTAACACCCGATGTCCTTCCGAACTCGCAATTGGTGGCAGCAATCTCTGTTGACGCTGGACCAGTTGACGGTTTGCACACGCAATATCGTGCGAGGACCGGTTTCACGTCGCTCGTGGCAGCGAGGACTGGAACTTTCGCCGCTCGAGCCGCGAATTCTATTTAGTGCCTCGCCGATCGACGCTGCTGCCATGGATGCGGCGGACGATTCCGCAGTGATGGTGGCAGAGGTTGCTCCAGCCGAAAGTGAATCCTCGTCACTCGATACGACCTCGCAAAACCAGGCGACTCAAGCCGCGGTCGAGATTGTCGTGGTCGATTCACGCGTCCAGGATCTCCAGCAATTACTGGAAGACCTTGGCCAGTCAGAGCGAAACTTCGAAGTTTTCGTGCTGGACGCACAGCGGGACGGCGTGGACCAGATTAGCGAGATCCTTTCCGGACGTTCCAACGTTTCGTCGCTTCACATTGTCTCGCATGCCGAAGATTTTGCCGTTCGTTTGGGCAATGTTTGGCTCGGCAGCGAGAACCTCGACGGGTACGCTGGGCAAATTGCAGGATGGAATTCATCGCTCAACGTCGATGCCGACATTCTGTTTTACGGATGTGACCTGGCATCGGGTGAAAGCGGCCGCACGTTGATCGATTCGGTTAGCACGTTAACCGGGGCCGATGTCGCGGCCAGTGATGACGAAACAGGGTACGCCAATTTTGCTGCCGATTGGGACTTGGAATACCGCACCGGAGCAATCGAGTCGGAGGTCGCGTTTAGTTCCGAACTGCAGCAGAATTGGATTGGCAAGCTCTCCACAATCACGGTCAATACGTTTACGGACGAAGTCTCTGCAAACGGTTTCACCTCGTTTCGCGAAGCGATTGCTCTGGCTACAGCCGGGGACACGATTGTTTTGGGGGCAGGGACTTACAATCTGACCATCGACACTCTCGAAATTAGCAAGAATCTAACCATCACCGGAACGGATGCTCGATCGACGATTATCGACGGTAGCGCCCTCGGCAAACGCGTCTTTGAATTACAAGGAACCAGCGTTGTCACGATGTCGTCGATGACGATTCAAGGTGGCAACGAGGGTAGTGGTGGCGGTATCTACGTCAATGATTCAAGCGTGTTGAACCTATCCGACGCGTTACTGCGAAATAACACCAGCGACGATGGAGGGGCGATTCACGTCCACGGAACCGCAAACTTGCAACGGGTGCTGCTGTTCGATAACAACGCGTCCGGCAAGGGCGGAGCCATCAATTTCCATGGCGCCGACGGCGGAACGCTAACGAATGTGACAATCAGCGGCAATACCGCTAACAACGATGGCGGTGGCCTGTATACCGACACGAACATCACGATCATCAATTCGACGATCACGATGAACACCGGTGACAAGGGAGGTGGGATCGTTAACAACGGCGCCGTCGTGACGATCAGCAATACGATCATCGCGAATAACACCGGGATCAGCGGCGATCCCGATGTCATGGGTGATTTTTCCAGTGATGGATCCAACTTGATTCAAACGGTCGGTACGGCAACGGGATTTGGTGGCGACATCACGGGGACGAACCCGAATCTCGGGGCGTTGACCAATAATGGCGGTCAAACCGACACGCATGCCATCACCACCAGCAGTGCGGCATACAACGCCGGGACGGCAACCGGCGCCCCCTCGGTCGATCAGCGTGGAGTCGCACGCGATGGATCGATTGATATCGGAGCCTTCGAATACTCCACGCTTGCCAACAACGCACCTGTGTTGGACAGCACCAAGAGCCCAGCGTTAACGGCAATCAATGAGGATGCGGGTGCTCCGTCTGGAGCGGTCGGCACGCTTGTCTCACAACTCGTGGACCTCTCGTCGCCATCGGGACAATTGGACAACGTGACCGACGTGGATGTCAGTCCTTCGTTGGGCATTGCCATCACGGCCGCCGATTCTACCAACGGAACTTGGTGGTATTCGACCGACAATGGTTCGACCTGGACAACACTTGGTGCCGTCTCGGGCGTCAGCGCCAGATTGCTTGCGGCTGACGCAGCAACGCGGTTGTATTTCCAGCCCAACGCCAATTGGAACGGCAGCATTGCCAACGCAATCACGTTCCGTGCTTGGGATCAAACGCAGTACACTGTCGACAGCTTGGCAGACACGTCGGTAAACGGGGGTGCTACGGCATTTTCTGCGGCGACCGACACCGCATCGTTGGTCATCTCTGCAATCAATGATGCTCCTGAAAACAGTCTGCCCGCCACTCAGATCGTCATGGTCGGGCTCGCCAAGACATTTAATGCCGCTAATGGAAATTTGATCTCGATTAGCGATATCGATGCGAATTCGGGATCGCTACAGGTGACGCTTAACGCGACCAAGGGTGTTGTCTCGTTGAGCGGCGTCACGGGCTTGTCGTTTACGGAGGGCGATGGAACCGCCGACATCACAATGACGTTTAGCGGAACGATAGCGGAGATCAACGCGGCGCTTGATGGACTGAGTTTTACCGGCACAGCCAACGGGGCCGGCAGCTTGCAAATCGTGACCAACGACTTGGGCAACACCGGGATTGACGGTGCAAAAAGTGATGACGATACCGTCGCCATCAACATCAATCCATTCCTTACCGTTCTGGATCAATTCAACAGCAATACCTTTAGCGGCAACGACGGCGCCGTGGATTGGAGCAACAGTTGGCAAGAGATCGGCGAGAGCAACGGAGTAAGTGCTGGGAATGTGCAGATTGTCACGAAATTCGGAGCCCAGGGAATTGAATTTTGGCAGAGCAGCAAAGGAGCGATGCGACAAGCGAATTTGACTGGTGCCACGACGGCCACACTCAGCTTTGACTATGCTCGTACTGGGCTGGATGATGCCGGTGATTTTATTGTAATCGAAGCCTCTTCGAACGGTGGCGGATCATGGAGCGAACTCGATCGCTTTGCAGGCCCGGCGAATGATGGTGCACTGCAGTCGACGAGCTACGACATCAGCAGCTTCATTGCGAGTAACACGCAGATTCGTTTTGTCACCAATGGCATGAATGCCACGGAATCGCTGTTCGTCGATAACGTGCAAATCCAATACAGCGTGGTCGGTCCGGTGGGCGCAGTCGCCGACACCGACCTGGGGGCGAACGAAGTCGATGAAGATGTGGCCAATGGAACCACGGTCGGCGTGACCGCTTTCGCCATCGACCCTAGTGACACCGTGTCCTATTCGCTCGATGACGATGCCGGCGGACGTTTCGAGATCAACAGCACGACCGGAGTGGTGACCGTTTCCAATGGATCGCTATTAAATTATGAGGCCGCGACGTCTCATGATATCACCATTCGTGCCACCAGCAGCGACACATCGACCACCACAGAAACGTTCACGATCAACGTTTTGGCGGTCAATGAAAGCAGTCCCGAGATCACATCCAACGGTGGCGGAGCGACGGCGAGCGTCAATGTCGCCGAAAATCATACTGCGGTGACAATCGTTGTTGCCACGGATGCCGATGCCCCGGCTCAAACACTGACCTATTCGATTAGCGGTGGTGACGACGCGGCGAAATTCACCATCAATAGCTCGACCGGCGTGCTGAGTTTCCTCGCCGCACCTGACTTCGAAACCCCCACCGATGTTGGTGGTGACAATGTGTATGACGTCATTGTCGAGGTAACCGATGGCACGTTTACTGACAGCCAAGCGATTTCCGTTACCGTCAATGACTCGGTGGAATCCGACAGCATTCTGATCAGTACCGACCAAAACGTAACCTCCAGTGGGGCTCCGGGACTATCGGCATGGGATGCAGGAGAAGTGATCGAGTTTGGCAGCATCACTACCCTGGATCCCGTTGCGGGAACAACCAGTGGTAGTTTTGCGAGCCTGTTTAATCTGACTTCGTTTGCTCAAGACGGCGCGGCCGACATCGAGTCGCTGCACTATGTCACCGAAGACATCACGATCGGAAACACCACCACGTATGGTCTGCAAGCAGGGGATGTGCTGTTCGCCACACGTGATATCGAGACGCTGATCAGCACCAACACATTGGCGGTCACTCGCAACGACTTGATCGTCTTTCGGCCCGATGCCGCAGGCGATTACAGTTCGGGAACCTTCACGATTTTGCTAAAGAACCCTGTCAGTCTCGGCTTTCATGCTGTGACCTTGATAACGCAAGACACCGTCGTCGGCGACGTCACGTTATCTAAAGGCAGTTTCTTGCTTGCTCATACCGACTCGCTTCAACATCACAAGATCCAGTACTACACGCCCGACAATGTCGGTGCGATTAGCACGACTGGGACGCTGCAAACCTTGATTGACGAAACCTCGATCTTGAGCGGTCAATTGCAGGGATTGGACCTGATCGAAACTAGCGTCACTCTCGGTGGTCACACGCTGAATGTGGGCGAGATTCTTGTCTCGGTAAAAGGCGGCGGGACGGTCGGCAGCAACAATGTTGTCGTGACCGGCAATGATATCTTTTCCATCTCGGTAACGACGACCGATCTGGGGTCTCCCGCATCCAACTTCACCGCCACGTTGGTGCTGGACGGATCGGACGTCGGATTGGATTCAGCAGCCGAAGAAATCTTCGGTTTCTCGTTGGCTTCGCCAACCTTACCTCCAAACCAAGCCCCGGTGATTACCAGTGACGGCGGAGGTGTCAATGCAGCAGTAAATGTGGATGAAAATACCTCGACCGTGACCACGGTTGCGGCATCCGACGCGGACTTGCCGACCCAAACGCTCAGCTATTCGATTAGCGGGGGTGATGATGCGGCCAAGTTTACGATCAATAGTGCGACGGGAGTGCTTAGCTTCATCGCGGTTCCCGATTTTGAGTCTCCGACCGACACCGGTGGCAACAACGTCTATGACGTGATTGTCCAAGTCAGCGACGGATCGCTAACCGACACACAAGCGATCGCGGTGACTGTCACGGCGGTGAACGACAACGCTCCGGCAATCACCTCCAATGGTGGCGGTGCGAGTGCCGCGATCAATGTGACTGAAAACACCACTGGGGTGACGACGGTAACAGCGACGGACGCCGATTTGCCCGGCCAAACGCTTACCTACTCAATCAGTGGCTCCGATGCAGCCAAATTTACGATCAACAGTTCAAGTGGTGAGTTGAGCTTTATCGCGCCGCCCAATTTCGAGGCTCCGACCGACACCGGCGGCGACAACATCTACAACGTCACCGTTGAAGTCAGCGACGGAACATTCACCGACACCCAGACGCTCGCCGTGACCGTAACCGATGCGAGCGAAACATTAACTGCATCCAGCGAATTTTTGGTCAATGACGAAACTGGCGATCAACAGGTCACCAGCGCCGAGGACCGTGGCAATCAACGGGCGGTGTCGATGGCCGCCGATGGCAGCTACGTCGTTGTGTGGACCAGTTTGAATCAAGACGGATCGGGCAAAGGCGTTTACGCCCAAAGGTTTGACGCCAACGGAGCGGCGATCACGACTGAGTTTCGCGTCAACGAAACGATTACCAACGATCAACAATGGGCCAGTGTCTCATCCGCGTTCGACGGAACGTTTGTCGTGACGTGGACGAGCAACCAAGGAGCAACCGGGGACGACATTTATTACCGGCGGTTCGCTGCCGATGGCACGGCACTGACCGGCGAGTTAGTCGCAAACACCAGCACATCGGGAACCCAAAAGAATTCGATTATTGGGATGAACACCCACACCGGTGAATTTGTGATCGCGTGGCAGGGCAACGGAACCCAGAGCGGAGAGAGCGATTCGGCCGGAATTTTTGCTCAGCGATTTGATGGTTCTGGATCGGCAGTGGGAACTGAATTTCGCGTCAACTCATCGACGGGCGGAACCCAATACGACGCTGCGATCGCAGTCAACAACGATGGTGACTTTGTGGTCGTTTGGGACGATTCAAATGGAGTTCATTTCCAACGCTTTGACGACGACGCTAATGAACAGGGTGGTCAAGTCACCGTGTCGGGCAGTACGTTCGCTGGCAACGCCGCCGTGGCGATGCACAGCGACGGCTCGTTCGTCGTCGTGTGGCGACAATCCGGAGCACTCACCCCGAGCGATGTCTACCTGCAACGCTATAGCAACACCGGATCCACGCTGGGCAGCACGCAGAGCGTCGCCAGTACAGGAAGCTTTGACCAAGTCGATCCATCGATCGCCATGGACGAAAATGGAAAGTTCATCGTCGTTTGGGAAGGCTATGGGTCGCAGTCGGGACAATCCGATTCGTCCGGAGTTTTTGGCCAGAAGTATTTTGCCAATGGTAGCCAAATTGGAAACGAATTCCGAGTCAACGAGAGCACCTCGGGCATTCAGAGCAAGGCTTCGGTTGCGATGCTGGACGTCGATAATTTTGTCGTCGTTTGGAGCGGGGCAGGAGATCAAACGGGTGAAGTCGACACCAATGGCGTCTTCGCTCGCCAATATGGAACGGCGGGTGTCAATGCCGCTCCTACCGTCACGCTGACCAATAAACTTGCTTCGTTGGCGGAGAATGCCGACACGGGTTCGAGTATCAAGATCTCGGATATCGTGATCGCCGACGATGGCAACGGTACCAATGTGCTTTCGTTGTCCGGTGATGACGCTGCCATGTTTGAGATCGTCGGCGGTAACGAATTGCACTTGAAAGCGGGTGTGACGCTCGACTTTGAAACCAATCCCTCACTCGATGTGACCGTCCGTGTGGATGATGCACAGATTGGTGTTACGTTTGAGGATTCCGATTCACTTGCCATCGCAATTACAAATGTCAACGAAGCCCCCACGATCACGCTGACTCCCGTCGTCACGACGATCGCCGAGGATACCGACACCAGTTCCGGCAGTATTAAAGTCGCGGACATAAGCATCACCGATGATGGAACGGGTACCAATGATCTTTCGCTGTCCGGTGATGACGCCGCCATGTTCGAGATCGTCGGCGGTAACGAACTGCACTTGAAAGCCGGTGTGACGCTCGACTTTGAAACCAATCCCTCGCTTGATGTCACCGTGCGTGTCGATGACGCGTCAATCACGGGAAATCCCGATGACTCTGCCGCCTATTCTGTTTCGATCACCAATCAGAACGACGCTCCGACGATCGGCGGAACGGCCAACCAAACGATGAACGACAACGCTACCAAGGCGGTGTTTGACAGCGTCACGATCGCTGATGTGGACGGGGACAATGTGTCGATTACCGTCTCACTCAGTGGCGGCAATGCCAACGGATCCTTTACCACGGCTTCGCTCGTGGCCAGCGGGTTCAGCGACGATGGCGGCGGTGTGTACTCGCGAACGGCTTCCACGGCCGCAGCGGCACAAATGGCAATTCGCCAATTGGTGTTTGATCCGACCGAAAACCAAGCTGCGGTCGGCACCGCGACCTCCACTACGATCACCATTACCGTGGCCGATGCGATCACGGATCATTCAAAAAACATTGTCGTGGACGCCACTTCCATTAACGATGTCGCCACAGGACAACCTGTCATCGCCGGAGTCGCGACGCAGGGACAGACCTTGTCCGCCAACACCAGCGGCATCGCGGATGCGGATGGATTAGGCAGCTTTGTCTATCAATGGACGCGTGACGGCAGCGTGATTGCAGGTGCCACCTCGAGTACGTATACGCTCTCGGCTGCGGATGTCGGCCGTGCGATGCGAGTTTCCGTTAGTTTCACAGACGCCCTCGGATCAGCCGAAGGACCGCTGGTCAGCAACGCGACCACAAACGTCGTGGGCGTCAACACCGCTCCGGTGATGACCAACACGCAGGTCAACGTGGTCTCCGGTCAACGATCGGAATTTGGGTCCGGCGTGTTCCGAAGCAATGCGGTGGATATTGATGGCGATCCATTGACGGCTGTGTTGGTGACGCCACCTGCCAGCGGCAGTTTGACCGTCGACCCAAGCGGCCAATTTGTCTACACGTCGGACTCAGGATTTACCGGAACGGTTAGTTTTCAGTGGAAGGCAAACGATGGCGCCAGCGACAGCAACGTTGCGACGGTGGTGATCAACGTGCTTCCCGCAGCGATTCCTCTG
>TARA_R110002073_G_scaffold64719_14_pt1 | contig 17627 bp, 6 predicted proteins | sample TARA_R110002073 | Tara Oceans TARA_R110002073 (sample SAMEA4397174) | marine metagenome | biome: Polar Biome; feature: [DCM] deep chlorophyll maximum layer (ENVO:01000326); material: water (ENVO:00002006), including particulate matter (ENVO:01000060) such as... | depth 40 m
TGAGAATTGGTGTCCAGCCGCGCCCCGCTGGTCATTTCATCGCCGATCGAAATCACTTCCGCCGTCAATTTTAGCGGAGCAGGTTTATTCGGGGGGCTGCCGGGGTTCGCCAGATTGCTCATCAATCGATTCTTCCAAAGGTGCGGTTGGATGCTCGATTGTAAGGGTGATTGCCGTTTTGGACAGTTGCCCAAGCAAGATTACGCGATTGCGGAACCCTTCTTGTCGCTCGAAAAACATCCGCTGCGTGATTTCGAATTTGGGCAGCTCGTTCCCCGCAGCACTCTGCTGTCCCGGAACACTTTGCACTGCGGAAACACTTGGCGAAGCCGAAGCTGCGGGAGACAAGGCGGGTTCGATTTCGAAATACCACCAAACATGCGAGCCTTCGTCTTTCCGTCCGACCCAGTGGATTTTTGCCTTCGATAATCCAGCGGCTTTTCTCGTTTCCGGTTTGCCGTCACCGATCGGGCGGATCTGAAACGTCTTGTTCAAATACCGGACGGCGACGTTTTCGATCTCTTGCGACTTGTCCGCCTGCTGTTCGATCCATTGTTGGTCAAGGATATGAAGCCGCAGTGCGACTTCGAAGCGTTTGCTGTCGCCGTTCCACTGGACTTCGCTGACGGTTTCGTGGACCGGGTGCAGCATCACCAGGAACAGCAGTGCGTGGAACATGATCGATCCGAACATTGAGGAGGAAATGGACTTAGGCCGAAGGTTTTTTGCGAGGCGAGGCTTTGGGCCGCGAGTGAGGCGTTTTGCTTGACTTGGTTTCGTCCGCCTGTTCGCCGGAGGAGCCCTTCGCTGATCTGGCCTCCGTTTTTACCTCGGGTTTCCCATCCTTGTCATCATCCTTTTTATCACCCGATTCTTTTTCGTCCTTCGGCTGCTCGCTTTTCTTCTCGGCTTCGGACGTATCGACGTCGGGCTTGAGAGCCTTTTGCATCGGGTTTTTGCTCTTCTCGCTCTTGTACAATTTGAAGCGACTCGGAACAAGTCGAGGCGGCCAATAGTTATTGGATTCCTCGGCGTCGGCGGTTTGCTGTTTGGGATCCAATTGCAAACGAGCGATCTCTTTTTCGGTGACAAACAACTTGTCGACTTGTTTGCTGTTGCTTCGCCAAATCTGAGCCGGAATGGTCACCGTTTCGCTGGTGTTGTCCGCGTAATGAATGCGAATGATGATCGGCATTACCAAACCACCGACGTTTCGGAACGTGACGACGTAAAAGTTTGTTTTCCGACGCAACAACGCACGCTCGTCCGCTTCGAGTCCGTCGAGGAACTTTTGGTACGCTTTGCGATCCGACTCTTCGACTTTGTGTTCGTCATAGTCGGGGCTGTTATAAAAGTCTTTGAGGCCCGGTTGCAGATCGATTCGTCTGGGCAGGTCGACATTGCGATCTTTCGAGATCGAAGGTTCCTTTTTGTCACGTTCTTGACGTTTGATCTCAGCGTTGATTTCCGGATCGCCGCTGTCAATTTGATAGAGCCGAACGTCGCTGATCGCGATGTCAACATGATCGGTGCTGAAGAACCAACCTCGCCAAAACCAATCCAAATCGACGCCCGAAGCGTCCTCCATCGTGCGGAAAAAATCGGCTGGGGTGGGGCGTTTGAAACGCCATCGCAACGCGTATTCTCGGAATGCAAAATCAAACAGCTCGCGGCCCATGACCGTTTCCCGAAGGACGTTCAATGCGGTCGCCGGTTTACCGTAGGCGTTATTGCCAAAGCTTAAAATTTCTTCGCTGCCGGTCATGATCGGACGTTGGCCGCCACCCTTCATGTAGGGCACCATCTTGGCAGGTTCGCCGCGACCCGATGGATAGTCCTCTTCCCATTCTTGCTCGGTCAAATATTGCAGAAAGGTATTCAGACCTTCGTCCATCCATGTCCATTGACGTTCGTCGCTGTTGACGATCATCGGAAAGAAGTTGTGGCCGACTTCGTGAATGATCACCGAGATCAAGCCGTACTTGGTTGCCTTGCTGTAAGTCCCGTCGTCTTCGGGACGCGGTCCGTTAAAGCAAATCATCGGGTACTCCATCCCATAGACCGGACCATTGACGCTGATCGCAACGGGGTAGGGATAGGGAAACGCATAGCGTCCGTAGACTTCAATCGTGTGAGCGATCGCTTCGGTCGAATACGTGCTCCACAGCGGATTGCCCTCGTTGGGATAATACGACATCGCCATCACGGGGTTGTCTTCCCCTTCGACTTCGACGCCCATCGCATCCCAAATGAATTTGCGGCTGGCGGCGAAGGCAAAGTCGCGGACCTGTTTGGCTTGAAATGCCCACGTCTTGGTCCCCTTTGCACGACTTGTTTCGTTCGCTTTGGCCTCTTCGGGAGTGATGATCATCACCGGTTTTTCGGCGGAGCGCGATGTTTCGAGTCGTTCGATCCATTCCGCTTTTAAGACTTCGTCGACGTTTTGCAATTCGCCGGTCGCGGCGACGACCATGTCACTTGGCACGGTAATGCGAACGTCAAAGTCACCCAATTCGAGCGTGAATTCACCACGTCCTAGAAATTGTTTGTGTTGCCAACCGGTGTAGTCGGTGTAGGCCACCACGCGTGGATACCACTGAGCAATTTCGTAGATATAGTTTTCGTCTTTTTCGAAAAACTCGTAGCCGCTGCGAGCACGAATGATTTTGCTATCGACGATGTTGTAACTGTATTTGACTTTCAGCTGAGTGGATGCACCGGCTGCGAGTGGCTCCGGCAAATCGATCCGCATCATCGTTTTGACAATCGAATGAGGCAGCGGATGGTCGTCGCCATCGGTCACCGATTTGATGTTGTATCCACCCTCGAAAGTCGAACGAGCCAACAGCGAACGAATTGCATTAAATTCGACTCGCGAGTGCATCGACGGCGCCGGAGCGGTGGTGACCGCGTCCGAGTCGGGCTTGAAAATGTTTTGGTCCAATTGCAGCCACACGTAGGACAGCGTGTGAGGCGATTGGTTGTGGTAGTCAATCGCCACGGTGCCGCGAATTCGTTGGTTCGCGTCATCCAGTGTGACATCAATGTCATAGTCGGCACGCTGTTGCCAATAGCCGGGGCCAGGGGCCCCCGAGGCGGTTCGCGTACTCGTCGGCGTCGGCAGCCATGAATCGATTTGGAAGAACCGATCGGTCGAATCGCTGTGCTTGGAATTCGGCAAGAATTGGGCGTTCGCTATTTGCCAACCGAACAGAATGGTGGCGATTAAGAAGCTGAATCGGATCAGCGGGTGAGAGATTCTCAAGATAGTTTTCACTGCGGCAACATCGTGATTGCGAGGAATCAGGTGGCGATTTTTGACCTAGTTTAACCAGCTTGCCAAGATTTGACGTGGGGCTGCGAAAAATTGTTTCCACATTCATCGCCAGCGTGATGGATCCTACCCACTACGACGTTCGACGGGCGGTTTTCATAGCGGCGCGGCTAGGGGGCCAAGGCGGGACTGCTAAGACTTTGCGGTTGACGTCGATTGAGGGTGAGTTTTTCTTCCGCCCTATACTGCGGTTACCTCTCCCCCAACGAAGGATACTGCTGATTTCAAGTAGCGGAAGTCGTCAAGACTTTCGTTCGATTGACGTAGGCCCCCCTGAAACGCTTGACGAGTTCCGCTGCGAGAGAATGCGTCACCGCGTTGGCCTAAACGGCTGATATAAGAGCGGTGATGTCGTGCTGATTCAGCAGCCCAGCGCAAGCCGCCCGGTCTGGTTCGACCGTTTGGCTCGCTGCAACCGTTCGCTCGTGCTGCACTGCTTCCAAAGTCGTTGGGCGAGCTTAGCTAAGCAGGCCGGCCAAGTCGTCAGCCAACAAATCGAGCACGTCGTCATCATCATCCGTAGCACTGGTAAAACCGGTTGCCACGGAGGCGTTCGCCGTTTGCGAATGGGTCGGCCCATCGACCGAAACCACCTTGCCGTTACCGCTGGACAATTCAGCAAAGACCGAATCGGTTACGGGGTCAACGGATTGTGACGAAGCAGTCGTTTGAAGCATCGCGGTGGCGACTTGTTCGCCCTCACCGCTGGTGCCTGTTGGTTGCACGCGACGACTCAGTTCGTTGATGACTTGAAGTGCATCGAGCGCGGTTACCGCTCGGTCACCATTGACGTCCACGTAATAAGAACTGACCAGTAGCGATTCACCTTCAGCCGCCGATGGCAACGCTCGTGCCATTTCGTTAATGACGTGCAACGCATCAATCGGAGTCACTTGACCGTCATTATTGACGTCCGCCGGAAGTCGCGTGTTCTGCAGAGGCGATTCGCCTTGCCCGCTCGATCCCACCGTAATGTTCAACGCTTCGTAGCGAATTTGCGAGGTCGGTACCGGGTCGTTTTCCTGGAATAGAAGCGTGTCCTGGAACGGCGATGCATCCGCGGGTGATGCGGCAATGATGCTTTGGCCTGGGGCGATCGCATCAAAGAACACCGTCGCCATGCGAGTAGGGTTCAGACTTGGGAAGTTGCTCGGGGTCGCGTTGGTTTGACTGCTGACACTTCCAAATTCGTCAATGATCCCTGGCCGTGCTGCCGTTCCAACACCGGCTGCGGCGTTGAAATTGCTGCCAAAGGTAACATCAAAGTTGAATCGGTCGCCGAGGTTTGTATTTGCCGGACGAATCGAATCGGAATCGTATAGCATGTCCAAGAAGCCTGCGAAGACAAACGTGCTGTTGCTTCGCAGATCTTCGAGATTGACCTGGACACCAAAGCGATCGCCGACGCGAATCTGGCTGCTGCTGATCGGTTGACCGCCTGCGTTGACCAGATTCAATCCGACCAGCACTTGGTCATCGGCATTTGCATTTCCGTACGCCAAGGTGACTTGAGCGGTACTGCGAATGCCTTCGTTGGTCACGATCACATAGGTGAATTGGTCAAATCCGGACGCCGTTGGATTGTTGGTCGGACGATAATTGAAATAGTCGTCACTGAGATCGTTTGGCGTATTGTTGTTATTGACCGTGATCGTGCCGTTTTGCGGCTGCACGGTGACGCCGAATTCCTGCAGCGTCTTGCCGGCAAATTGATCATTGTCCAAGACGTTCAATCGAGCCGCGGAGGTCGATGAAGCCGAAATCGTGGCACCGGTCGAATCAACGCCTTGCATGAACGCGTCATCCACCGCGGAAACAAACGTTCCATCGCTCGCGAAGATCACAAATTCATTTTTGCCTAGTCGAAGCTGGCTCGGCGTCAAGGCAACGTCTTGTCCAAGCAGCACGGTTTCACTTCGAGGATCGTCCGCAGGGTCGGCCGTGAAGACGGCGACGCCTGGCGACAAGGCTTCAAACGTGATCGTGAACAACTCGGCTTTGCCGGTAAACGGAGTCGGGTTATTGACGATCTGGACACCACCGACATCATCGATCAAGCCTGGCTTCTGCGAATTTCCTTGTTGGAAAGTACCGCCTGAAAACAGTGGGCCAAAGCTAATGTCAAATGGAAACGCCGGGTTGGCGGTAGAGGCAACTGTTTTGACCAATTCGTCGGTGTACAGCAAATCCAGGAACGCCGATGCAACGCCTTCGGGGTCACGAGCGTTAGCAAGGTCAAGCTCGTCAACCAACACACGAACACTGAATCGATTCGCGGTCGGGTCGGTCGGATTGAGTTGCAGATTGGTGATCGGGGTGTTGTTCAGCGGGTCAAAGAACTCGATCGAATAATCGACGAGGTCATCGGCCTGCGATCCCGGCAACAGATTGATTGTGACTTGGGCACTCGAGGTCGAACCTGCTCCGTCTTGGATGCTGTAGGTGAACTGTTCGGTGCCCGCAAAATTGCTGGCCGGTGTGTAGCGGAGCGATTGGCCGCCGCCGATGATCGTGACCGTTCCTCCGGCACTGCCCGGCGTAACGCTGGCGATCGACAATCCGCCCGACAGGCTGGCGACGTCATTGTCCAGCACGTTGAGGGCACGGTTCTGCGAGCCTTCGGGAATGCTGAAGGAATCATCGATCGCGATCGGCACATTCGATTGGAACGTGACATCCACGGTCACCGTGGCTGTGTAGAAATTGTTGAAGACGTCACTAACGGTGTAGGTAAAGACGTCGCGTCCGGTGAAGCCGTTTTGCGGGGTATAGAAAATCGAACGCCCACCGTCGTCATCGGCGATTCGTACCGATCCGCTGGTGCCGTTGTTGTTGAACGAGACAATCGTCAGCGGGTTTTCGGCGGTTTCGAAATCGTTCGCCAGTACATTTAGTCGTACCGGAGGACTGTTTCGAGAAACTTGCAAATTCAAATCGTCATTGGCGACACTGTTGGTCGGCAAAATGCTGACGCGGATGTCTTCCACTTCGCCGGTTTCTGCAAAGCCGCCCGGGCCGAGACCACGAGTTTGGCTGAGCCGGAATCGAGCGTAGGTCGAACCGATGACCGCGTTACTTGGGACTGCGGCACTGACCGTTTGAGTCGCTCCGGTTACGCCGCTAGCGACCGTGATTTCGGGCAATCGTTCGCCGGGCCCGTTGAAGGTGCCGTCGCCGTCAAAGTCGACGAAGCCTTGCAGGTAAGCGGGGCTGCCGGTGGTATTGGTGACGGTGACTGCAAATTGACCGGTCGATCCCAATCCGAATGGGGTCGCTTGACGGACGCCATCTTCATCATCGCTGCCGTTATTGTCGTCGCCATCGGCGGCAACGCTCGGTTGTCCATCGAGTTCACGGTCCACCGACGCGCCGATCGTCAAACCGGTCGTGATGCCGTGCGCCGCACCGCCGACTGCTTCGGTCGTCAGATAGGTGTCCGGAGCATCACCAAAGTCGCGTGATGGCAAGTTGCCAAAGTCTTTATCAAAGACGGCCGAGCCATCAAAGACAACGGTCCATTCGCCGCCAACCGGGAAGGTTTGAACAAAACCGGCTTCCACGACTTCGCGAATGGTGTAAGTTCCGGGGCCTGGGAAATTGATCGAATACGATCCGTCCGCTTTGGTGATTGCGTTAGGTTCGCCCAGGTCGGGACGGTCGTCGCCGTCCAAGTCCAAGTAGATGTAAACGCCTGCGATGCCCGGTTCATCGGGATCACGCAGACCATCGCCGTCATTGTCGCTGAACTTCGTTCCGGTGATATCGGCACGGACCTGAGTAAATCCAAAGTCAATGCCGGAAACGCCATTAAGCGTAACAGTAGTCGATCGAGACGTCGGAGTACTAGCCACGAAATTGACGGGCGCCATGGCAATGACGTTGTACGTTCCAGGAGCCGCCGTTAACGTGAATTGGCCGGATGCATTAGTAACAGCGGTGGGTTCGTTTGAATCTGCTACTTGGTTGCCATTGATATCGGCAAACACGGTAACGCCTGAGAGACCTTTGTCACCGTTTCCGTTACCATTCCGATCCAAGTCGTTAAAGACTCGTCCGGTGATTCCTCCACCGCGTTGCCCGGTGGACAGTACCCATGATAATGCTTGGGGAACAAATTCGGTCCCTACGTAATTTTCGGCCGGATCAAATTGGTCGACGACGAATTCAATTTCGGTGTCATCGGGAGTACCGAAGATTTGGTCATTTCCCACACCCAAATCGAACTCAGGAACGCGAGGCCCCACACCGTCAACCAATGACCCGACATTATTGTTGCCGTTAGTGTGTTCAATTCCAAATGAATGAGCTGCTTCATGAGAAGCGGTCACCGCGATAGTACGAGCGATCGCGTCAAGCGCGGAGGCATTGGAAGCGAGATTAAATTGAGTGGAATACGCAAGCACCAAGTCAAGAGGTGCTAAGACAATTTCACTTGGATTGAAGTTTCCAATATCGCCGGAAGGAGAAACCCCGAGTAATCCACCACCTACCGGTCCTAAATCCGCGTTCGTGCCGCCGATAACGACTCGAGTGACGAGTGGATTGTTAAAACCAGGATCGGGATCTTCCAAGCTGTTGCGAATCTCGATGCCGTATTGTCCAGCAATCCCCGTGGCATCAAAGTCCCCGTTGGATCCGTTGGTGGCAATGGATTGAAAGTGCAATTCGACTTCTTCCACGACCTGGCGAATCAGTCGATTGGTCGAGGCAACATCGAAATCGTCAATGTTCAGCAATGCAAGTGAGTCTTGCAGACTTGGGATGTTGACGAAGCCGCCGGTGGGGATGATGCGACTAAATTGGTCGGCCGCATAGAAACCACCGTCAAAATCGAGATACAGAATCTGTTGCTGACCCACAGCGAGCGACTCTGTTACCGGTCGATAGGTCCGCAGCCCATATGTATACGCACCAGGCGAGGCGCTGGGAGCCGCGATGAAGTAATAGCGGCCATCCTCGGGGACAACTTGTGCTGCTGCAGCATTGCCAAGGGTTTGCAGTGGCGAATTGAACGTGTAGCCAAACAGCCCGTTGTTTACATCGGTGCTAAACCACAATCGCCCGTTGTCGTCGTAGACAGCAATGGTGTCGACTGAGCCACGCACCGAGATGTCAAATATATCACCGGCTTTCAAATCGACCGCGTAAAAATCGAGGTCGGTCCGAATCAACCCCGTCTGGGGCATGATTTCGAAGTTGGCGTTGCCCACCAAGTCAATTGTGTTCCGTTGTCCGGCGGCATTGCCGAGCGGCAGCAGTTGCGCGGATTCAAACGAGTCATTCTGACCTCGTGCATTAAACGCTTCGGCTTCGATCGCCGCAAATGCTGGGACAGTACCAACATTGCGTGGTTCAGGATACTTGCCTAACGCGGACGTGACGATTGAGGACAAAGCGTCCCCTGCCATCAATTGACGTTGTTCGAGTCCTTCGAGCATTAGCGTTCGTTTACGCAGCCCCCGTGATGCCAAACTGCGTTTGGCTCGTTTTCGAGAGGCGCGGGTGGGTTGGGGATCGCTAGATGTCGATGCTTGGATCGATTCACTGCGTTTGATCATCGAGGGTCTCTTGCCAAACGTTCTGCCAAGGGATTCACGTGACAATTCCGGTTTTGCCACGGTCTGCCCAAGGGCGTCAAATCAATGACGCTGCGAGGTGGATGTATTCGTCTTCGGTCGTAGTTGTGCCGCTTTTCTCCGCAAGCCGCTTGTCATTCTAATTAGTCCGTGACTGGGATCAGCCAAAGACTAAGAGCGATCAATTCGTCGGAACTCTAAATTGCTTGGGGGCGCTTTAAGCAGCATCGGTTATTGCGACTGGGCGCCATTGGCTATTTAGTGAACGCCTTCCCATTCCGAAACATAGTCACAATAGGAAAGAGAACGCGAATGAGAGGGGCGTAGGGGAAAAGGGACGAGTTGCGATTCTAATTGCACCCTTAGACGTGTCAACGAAACGCTGCACTTCGGACGCGTCATTCGCAACGGAAGTTCCGGTTGCCCCGAAAAATCGGTCTAAATGGACATCCGCCAAGCCTTGCTCGCTGAGAATGCCTACTTCAAACGGGTGGAAGGCAGGCTGGATGGAGACAGATGTTCAGCGGTTTGCGGCGTTTTCGAACTGGTTTGACGCGAATCGGCTTCGCAACCAAGCGAGAGCATGCATGCAAAAAAAAATCCCGCGAACGAATTCGCGGGATTTTGATAATCAGGATGCAGTCGTTCCGGTGGCACTACCAGATGTATTCGGCACCGACCGAGAAACCTTGGATCACCAATTGGTCCGTTTGGTTTCGGTTCGGTCCTGGGGTCGATCCGGGAAGCGAATCCGAGAAGTTGCGGATGTTTTGGGCGTCCAGAGTTCCGAAGCGGACATCGTCCACTGCGATCACGTGGTAAGCCGATCGAAGCGTCCAGGAATGACTGAGGCGATACAGCAGCGTGGCATCCAATTCAGCCATCACGGTGGTGTCTTGATTGCCATCGTTGAACTGTACCGAGCCTGGGGTGGCACCGGCGGCTTCGGAGTTAAAGGCGAGGAACGAATTACGTTTGACATCGTTCTGCATCCAAGCTCCCTTGGCACCGACGCCAAGATTGATTCCGGGCATCACGTTGTACCACAAGTCAAATCCGGCTTGCGGGCCAAACAATCGGTTCTTGTTGCGGTCGCTTGAGGTAAAGAAGCGTTGATCCGTTCCGGTACCATTGTTGTCCAACCCGATCGTCGAGTAGGTCAGGCGGTCGTCGTAGCGGATGTGGCGAAGACCCACCAACCACGAACCTTGAAAGCGGCAGTAAGGACCGACGGTGCGGCGGCGATAGTTCAATTCAAAGCTGTCGAAACTACTTTCCGTCCCAATCGATTGGCTAAGCGATTGATCGGTATCATCAAATCCGCCTGCAGGTGTGACACCAAAATCGCTAATCACCGAGAACAGTTGAGCGTTAGGGTCGTTGACGGTGGCGCGTCCGTCCCACTCTTGGCCACCCATGTAGGTGAATTCCAGATTGCCACCCGCTCCGAAGATGAACGCGGCCGACAATCGCATCCCGGCTTCGAGATCATCGCTGTCGGCGTCACCGATATTTAGAACCGGAGTGCCGCTGATACCTTGAGTGGTGATGACTTGGTTTCCGTTGCCGTTGTTATGGCTGAGAAACAATCCTTCGACCGACAGGTCGTACCAACGTTGCGCACATTTGCCAGCGTCTTGGTAAGGCAGCAAGCTGCCAATCGCACCTCGCAAATAGCCACGGCCCCAGAACTGGCACGCTTCGCAGCCATCGCCACGACAGAACATACACAGGAAGCGTAGGTTGGTGCGTCCCCCACAGGCTCGGCAGCCTTCGCGGCCGCAGCCGCCGCAAGCGGTTGCGTTTTGGCCGATACTGCCTATCAGTCCGCCGCGACCGAGCATACAGCAACGACCACATCCGCAACCCCCGAAGATTCCGAGGTCACATTCTTCGTCGTCGTAGCCACAATTGCCGCCACAGCCGCCATCACAGCTGCCTCCGCAACTGCCATCACAGCCGCCAAGCATGCCGCTGCCATACGAGGTATCACAACCACCGCTATCGCAAGCGGGGCCGTTAAAACCGACGGGCATCACGCCGCTCTGCATGCCCAGTGGCATCGCAGTCCCGTTGTACATCGTCGGCGGCACCATGCCCGCAGGCGTGACATAGCCGCTGCCGGCATAGTCCATGTCGGCTTGCACCACGCGGGGCGGTTGTGCATTGGCTTCGGGAAGACCAGCCCAAAACGCAAAGACCGCTGTGGCAAACAGAGTTAAACAGGTCGCTTTTATTGGAATCATTCGGTGCATTGCAAACGTCTCCGCGGCAATCGCCGCCTCGCTATCGGCCGGTATGGAAAAGCCGGAGTGTCAAAAGCGGGAACGAAGCAATGACGGGCCACTCACTGGACCGCTGCTATCGATGACCGTTGCCGCGACCCTCGCCGCAACAGCCTCAGGTAGAATTGATCCCTCTCGACGCGCTATCGCAGCGATCAAAATCAAGCCCACCTTTTTCCCCCTCGATTGGCTTTGAAGCAATTCATGCCGTACATTGAATCCTGAAAAATCACGATTCTGGAACGTTCGACATAACTCCTTCACGCGGATTTATCGGCACAACCGGACGCCAAGGTTTGGTTATTCCGGCAGATACGTTCAGGAAAAATTTTCCGGTCAATACCAATCATTGCTATCAACCGCGATAGCGTGGGACTTTTTCTTCGCCACGATTGCTCCGCCGCAGCGAAGAATCGATCAACGAAACGGCAGATCTCGGCATGAGTCATCTCCCTTCCTCGCGCTGCGTGTCTTCCTCGACCACCGAGTCGGTTCGCGACATCCTCGCGCGTCTCGGACCACCGCCCCCCGACATCGCCGACATCTGGTGCGAACAGGCCCGAGCGATTGCCGATGACATCGCTTCACGCACCGGACAGCCGCTGGCACCGATCGATCTGGCGGATTGGTTGGTCGATCCGCACGGTACCGTCGGAGTTCGCTGGAGACCATCGACACGCGAAAACTCGGGCCCGGATCATCCGATCACCTCGGTGTCCGCTGCGGCCGACACTGTTGACAACATTGACACCATTAACGAGAAGCGGTTAGCGGAGTTTCGCAACCAGGTTTGCGGCGAGTTGTCGCCACCGCAGCCGACACACGATCCGCCAACAACATCAAGTTTGCCCGTGCATGTCAGCGAGATCCCTGACCAAACAAGTCCTGACCAAACAAGTCCTGACGACGCAAGTCCTGACGACGCAAGTCCTGACGACGCAAGTCTGGGCGACACAAGTCTGGGCGACGAGGCGTCTGCTGACGCTGAATCCAAAAAACGAAGGCGTCGATCGCCGGTGCCCACGCGGAATATTGCCTTCGCGGTCGTGGCAGGCTGTCTGGTTTTGCTGGCGGCATGGTGGCTAACAGGGCGTTCGTCAATCTCGCCCGATTCGGCCGACACCCAGGTGACCGCCACGCCGGACGCGGCTGGATTGACGCCTCGCGTTCATCAACCCGACGCAGCTTCGTTTGGTAACGGAACAAAATTCCCCAACGAAGCAGACGCAAGCGATGCGTTACCGCCGCAGACACTCGAGTCGTTTGCGATGACGGATCCGGCGGCCGATGTGGATCATTCGCTGACGGAATCGACGTCCTTGTTACCGTTCGATTCGTTGGTTCCGGCCATGAACCCGTCCCATTTCGAGACATCGCCGCAACCCCAACCCGTCGACGCATCGTCCTCAACATCATCCGAACAGAATTCGCTCGCTGACAAAGATTTTTCTGCGGCGGCTTCCCTTGATGAATCGTCATTGTCAATCCGTGTTGGTGATGCGGATGTTCCCCAGGCTGATGCGTTAGCAACTCATCCCGAAAACGAAGCACCCGAGTCGCCGCAAAGCGTGCGGACGGTCAAAGTGCAGTCGTTTCAACTTCCCGCGATCGACGAGACCGCGGTATCACAGCCGATTGGGGATTGGCCAGTCACCGATACGGTTCTGGATCGGCTTGCGCTCGAATTCCCGCTGCCGATTTCGATCGCAATGAAACGCAGTCCCGCGGCGACCGCAAATCCCGCTGCTGTATTTGATCTTCTCGATACTCGTAATCAAACTTCGCTGGCGCTGCTCAGTCGTCAATCTGACGGACTTGCGTTTCAGTGGCAGGACACCGCCAAGTCGAGTTCTCAATCCCGTCTGCTGCTGCACGGTCGACTGCGAGATACGACCGGCAACGTGATCTATTTTCGGCCGCGAATCGAGGCGGATGCGTGGACGTTAGCGTTTGACAAATCGGATTTTCATCCCAGTTGGGACTTGGATGGATTGCTGCCACCGAAAGTTGCGAGGTTGAAAATTGAGTTTGATTTGCCAGACGAGGTGGAAGAGGCATGGATCGAACCGATTGATCCGGCGTCGCCGCGACGGACCAGCGGGATTGCCGTGTTGGCGCTCAAAGACAACGAGAATGTGCGAGTCGGACTCCGGTTTGACATCAAGTGCACGACCAAATTGGCGTGTCAGATTCGCGTCGCCGGGCGACTGGACCCCGCCTTTGCTTGGCAAACGTTTACCGAAGCGGGGTTGGCGGATTTTGCCAACGTGTTGCTCAGCCAAGCGGACCTCGTCCAGCAGCAGATTGCCAACGTGGAAGCGATCTATGATCGCGCCGACACCGATGGACGGCGGATCCTGCGGCCTCGGCGGACGGCGATCAAGTCCCACGCGGAACAGTTGACCGAGTTGTCGCGACGTGTTGCTGAATTGCAATCTTTGGTGGCTCTGTTACAAACATCGGCGAAGCTTCGGTTTCGAGTTTCCGTTCAGTGGTCCGATAGTGAACAAGTCATACTGACGCAACAGGAGTAGAAAAGATGCGATGTTTCTGGGTCGAGAAAAGCGAATCGGGGGAAGTCAGTGCGTCGCTCACCGAGCAGCCCACCTCGATTCTTGACGCAGCAGAAACGACCTCGCCACGGATTCGAGTCCAGGTCGAGTACTCGTCACTAAACTACAAAGACGCGCTGGCGGCGACCGGGAACCCGGGGATCGTCCGCAACTTTCCGCACATCCCTGGCATCGATGCCGTTGGCCGAGTGATGCAAAGCGAGGATGACTCGTTCCAGCCAGGCGACGCGGTGATTGTGACCGGAAATCAATTAGGAGTGACGCACTTTGGCGGCTGGGCCGAACAGATCGACGTGCCGAGTTCGTGGGCCGTGCCGTTACCCGATTCGTTGACGCCCGTGCAAGCGATGGCGCTTGGTACTGCTGGGTTCACGGCGGCACAATGTGTGGCCGCCCTGATCGACCACGGGGTTGCCCCCGAATCGGGACGCGTGGTGGTGACCGGAGCGACCGGCGGTGTCGCGAGTCTGGCGATCTCGTTGTTGGTGAAATTGGGGTACACCGTCACGGCGGTCACGGGCAAACAAAGTGAGCATGCGAACTTGAAACAACGTGGTGTCGACACCGTGCTGTCTCGCAGCGAGTTTGTGGATGAAAGCAGACGGCCGTTGTTGAGCGCGGCCTATGCCGGAGCGGTCGATTCGGTGGGCGGAAAAATGTTGGAAACGCTGCTGCGAAGCACCTCGTACCGCGGCTGCATTGCCGCCTGCGGGCTGACCGGTGGAAACGAACTGCATACGACGGTGTTCCCGTTCCTGCTGCGAGGAATCACACTGTGTGGCATCGATTCGGCGATGTGTCCCATGCCCGAGCGGAAAAAAATCTGGCAGCGACTAGCGGGCGAGTGGAAACTCGATGATCTCGATTCGCTGACCCAAATTTATCCCATGGACCAATTGGCTTCGTTGGTAGAGACCATTTTGGCAGGGAAAATGGTCGGCCGCGCCGTCGTGCAAATCTAATCTCTTGCTCATTTGCTTCCCCCCCGCTATCGCATTCCGAGTGGGAATCGGCAACAATGTCGAGCAAATGAATTGGCCCCTGCAACTGTTAACGATTCACAAACGGCGGCGCCGACGACGGTGGTCGGGGCACGGGGTAGTTACGTCCTTTGCTTGGAAAACGAAGTGGCTGCGTCGATTGGTGCACGAGCCACTCGAATCGCGTGACATGTTGGCGGTTTTTGCTCCCTCGCCCACCGCGGTCGACGGCGCGGCCGACAGTCTGCGTGCGGCGATCATTCAAGCCAACCAAAACTCGCAAAACGACACGATCGAGTTGGCCGCCGGCGTGTATCGCCTGAGTTTGGAAAACCCCAACGGGCAAGAAAACGCGACTCGCAGCGGCGACCTCGATTTTAGCGAGATCAACTTCACCGTTACGATCCAAGGGCAAGGGATCGGTAAAACCATCATCAGCCAAAGTGTTGTCGATCGTGTGTTGCAGGTGATGCCCGGCGTGACCCTTGTCGTCAACGATTTAACCATTCGCGGCGGGATTGCCACCGACGATGGCAGCGACGGGGTTTTGCCCACCAGCCCTCGGGGGCAACGAGTTGCCAGCGGTGGGGGGCTGTGGGTGGCCGGCACGCTCCGGCTGCATCGCGTCGCCATCGAGGCGAACGAGGCCTTGGGGAGTGATCTTGATGCCGGAGGCGGCGGATTGTTTGCCGCTCCGCAGAGTCAGATTCAACTGGACCATGTCGATTTCGCTGGCAATGTTTCGGCATCCAGTGGCGGTGGATTGATGACGCGGTCGGCCGAAATGTTTGTCCAAAATTCGACGTTCACCGGTAACATTGCCGCGCGCTACGGCGGGGCAATCCGCTTGACGGGAAACAACGACGCGAGCCTGGTCGCGACCACCTTCACAAGTAACTCGGCTGTACTGGGCGGCGGAGCAATTTATAACGATGGCGTCACCGTTGCGATCACCGCCGCCACCATCGCCAGCAACGAAACCGATGGCGACGGCGGTGGCATCTACAATCGTTTTGGTGCCTTGACGATCCGTCAATCCACGCTGGCACACAATCGTGCCCAATCCGATGGCGGTGGTTTGTTCCAATTCGATGCCACCACACGGTTGATCAACAGTACGGTCTCGGGGAATGTTGCCATCGGCAACGGCGGCGGGATTCGCGATGTCGATAGCGGGTCGACGTTGACGCATGCGACGGTGGCGTTGAATGTGGCTGCACAAGGCGGCGGGCTGTTTTCCGATGGAACCAGCACCGCGACCCTCAATAATTCGCTTGTCCTGGGCAACGGTACCGATCTGGTCACCGCATCCCCGACGGCGGGCCGCAATAACTTGGTCGGGGATCCGTCGTCCAGCGGTGGGCTCGATCCGGCGCTGCAGAGCGAGAATGTTCTGGGACGCGATGATGGTTTCGGCGGACGTGTTCCGTTGCCGTTTTCGACCGTGTTGAAACCGCTAGATTTCTACGGTGGCGTCACGCAAACGCATGCGTTGGTCAATCGAGTTGACAATCCCGCAATCGGTGCTGCCCGTCGCTCGTTAGCCGTCGACAATTTTGGAAACGTGTTAACAAGCGACCAACGCGGCAGCGTTTTTGTCCGCGAGGCCGAAGCGTTTGGCGATACCGATTTGGATATCGGGGCGTATGAGTTGCAATCCTTATCGACGAATCGGTTTGTCGTAACGACGCTCGACGATGAATGGGATGCCGATGCGTTGGTCAGCGACCCGTCGGACCTCAGTCTTCGCGAAGCGATTGATTTGGCGAACGCCAGCATCGGGATCGATCGCATCGAGTTTGATCCGTCGCTGACACTCGGGGTGATCGAATTGTCGCTTGGCGAATTGGTCATCCGAGACGACTTGGAATTGGTTGGACTTGGCGCGTCACGTTTATCGATCGATGGCAAAGGCGATTCGCGGCTGTTTACGATCGACGACCGTGATTCGGCTCGTTCGATTCATGTGGTGATTCGCGATTTGCAACTGATTGGCGGTCACGCACGGGGAACGGGCGTCTCCGGCAGTGGCGGTGCGATCTGGTCGGCCGAGAACTTGACGCTACAGCGGAGTCACGTCACGGGGAATACCGCCGACGGGCTTGGGGGCGGTGTTTATTCAGCAGCTCGCAGCCAAACCGTGATCCAAAACAGCACGATCGATCACAATCAAGCCCGTTTTGGCGGCGGTTTGACATTGAGCAATCAAAGCCGGATCGAACAGAGTACGATCTCGGGTAATCATGCCACAGCGGATGCCGGTGGACTGCTGCAGTTCACCGGGACGGCTGAGATTTTGCAGAGCACCATTTCGGGGAACCTCGCCGGTGCCCATGGCGGCGGCATCGTTTCGGCCAACGCGGTGACGACACTGACCCATTCGATTGTCGCTGGAAACGAAGCGACAACGGGTAACGAGTTGTCGGCGCTGGGCGGCACGTTTTCCGGTTCGTTCAACTTGATTGGGGATCCCGCATCTGCTGCCGGGATCGATCACGGACGGGACTCGAATATTGTGGGGCGGCCATCACCACAGGGTCGCAGCGTGATTCCGGTTCAGCAGATTCTGAAGCCATTGGCGATGAACGGCGGGCCCACTCCCACGCACGCGTTGGCTCCGCAGTCTTTGGCAATCGATGCAGGAGACCCGAGTTTGCATGCGGTCGCCGCGACCGATCAACGTGGAAGTCTGTATTCGCGTCATGTCGGAGGCGGTGTTGATATCGGGGCTTACGAGCGACAAACCGAGAGTGATCTGGTCGTGATCGTGACGACCGTCGATGACCAAGCTGACCCCTATCCCGACGATCCAGCGAATCTGGAAATGAGTCTTCGCGAAGCCATCGCCGTCGCCAACGCAACACCCGGTGAATTCGAAG
>TARA_R110002073_G_scaffold50034_2_pt1 | contig 17626 bp, 13 predicted proteins | sample TARA_R110002073 | Tara Oceans TARA_R110002073 (sample SAMEA4397174) | marine metagenome | biome: Polar Biome; feature: [DCM] deep chlorophyll maximum layer (ENVO:01000326); material: water (ENVO:00002006), including particulate matter (ENVO:01000060) such as... | depth 40 m
CGCACACCATCACCTTCAGAACCTCGAAAGGACTCTGACATGCGAAACTTCGTCCATATCGGCGACAACGTGACCATCCCCGCCCCGGCAACCGTGACCAGCGGCGAAGCCGTCAAGGTGGGGTCGCTCTTCGGCATCGCGTCGACCGACGCCCTGACCGGGGAAGCCCTGACCATCTCGACCACCGGCGTCTTCGATCTGCCCAAGGTTGCCGCCGACGCCATCGACGTGGGCGCGCCGGTTTACTGGCGGTCCAGCGACGGGTTGGTGACGACCACGGCTTCCGGCAACACGAAGATCGGCGTCGCTGTGTCCGACGCGGGCAACCCGTCTGGCAGCGTCCGCGTCCGCCTCAACGGCGCGTTCTAAGCGGGGACCCGTGAGCCGCGTCGAACATACCCAAGGCCAGACACCGGCAGTCCTTCCGCCCACACGGCGGGGCCTGTCGCGTGTCCTGGCGGCGGGCTATGTCGGAGTCGGCCCTACCAAATTCGACGAAATGGTTTCGGATGGGCGTATGCCCAAGCCGAAGCGGATCGACGGGCGGAAAGTCTGGGACGTTCGCGCACTGGATCAATTCTTTGAAGCCTTGCCGAGTGACGGCGAGATAGACGACAATCCTTGGGACGATTGAAGATGACCGGGGATTCCATGAAAATACGCTTGAAATACGTTGTCGAAGACGTGGACCGCCACGGCAATGTTCGCCTGTATTTCCGGCGACATGGCAAGAAAATCAGACTTCCCAGCCCTATCGGTTCGCCGGAATTTCTGGCGGCCTACAAAGTGGCCTTCGCGGGCGAATCAAAGGCCAAGTCCGCGCCCAAGGTAGGGCAACTGGTCCCCGGATCGGTGCGCTTCCTTTGCGCCGAATACTACAAATCGGCCATGTTCTGTGAATTGGACCCACGCACACAGAGGGTCCGCCGGGGTATTCTGGACCGCTTCTGTCAGCACAAGAACGACGGCGACAAGCCCTTCGCCCTGCTACAGCCAAAGCACATCCGGGCGCGACGTGACGAAATGATGGACCGCCCGGAAGCTGCCAACGGAATGGTGAAGGCGCTTCGCCAACTATACAAATTCGCCGTCCGCTATGATCTGCACGACCGGAACCCGGCAACGGAAATCGAATACTTGAGCCCCAAAAACGCCGATGGATTCCATTCCTGGACCTTGGCCGAAATCGAGAAATACGAAGAGACGCATCCGGTGGGTAGCATGGCACGGCTGGCGCTCGCCCTTGCGCTCTACACTGGGCAACGCCGTTCCGATCTGGTCCAGCTTGGGAAACAGCATGTCCGCGATGGGTGGCTGATCTTCACACAGCACAAGAACCGGAACCGCTCGCCCGTCCGCCAAGAAATCCCGATCATCCCCGATCTTCAGCGGATCATCGACGCCAGCCCTACCGGGGACCTGACCTTCATGGTCACGGCATTCAAGCGACCTTTCACGTCCAATGGTTTCGGTAATCGCTTCCGCAAGTGGTGCGACGAAGCGGGCCTGCCCCAGTGTTCCGTCCGTGGGCTGCGCAAGGCAGCCGCCGCCCGACTGGCGGAACAGGGCTGCACCGAATTCGAGATCATGGCCATCACCGGGCACCGGACCTCGAAAGAAGTCACCAGATACACCCGCGCCGAAAGCGCCCTGAAGCGCATGACGGCGGAACGTAAGTAGGACAAAAGTGTCCCACTTTTCGACGTGGTGGCAGACGGTGGGACAAAATCGCCACCTAAGCCATTGAAAACAAAGGACGTAGGAAATGAATGGTGCCCGGGGGCGGAATCGAACCACCGACACGAGGATTTTCAATCCACTGCTCTACCCCTGAGCTACCCGGGCACGGGCGAAAGGCTGGCTTTCGGGTGCGCGTGTCTTAGGCGAGCAGCGGCGCGGTGTCCAGAGGGAAATTCCGCCAGATAACCGTCACGTCCTGATGAACATTACCGGCAATCCGATGCGGGTTTGAGAAGGGCCGTTCGCGCGCTCCGGACGTGATGGGAGGTGGCGCGCCAAGGAGTGGCGCGGCCTTCCGGCGCCTAGCTTCGAATGCGGGCAAACCCGGGATCATAGGGCGACGGCGCGATGACTTCGGCGCCGATCAGGTCGCCGCACATATCCACACGCAGCGCCGTGCCCGGAATGGCCAGGGCGGGATCCACGAAGGCATAGGCCAGGTTTCGGTCGACCCTGTGGCCAAAATCCCCCGAAGTGACGGTGCCGACCACATCCGGGCCCTGCATCACCGAGGCCCCGCCATGCGCTGGTGCCCTGCGGGTGTCGATGTCGAGCGTGACCAACCGTTTGCGTGGCCCGGCGGATTGCCGGACAAGCAGGGCCGCTTTGCCGATGAATTCGCCCTTGGTGAGCGTCACGAACCTTGAGAGCCCCGTCTCGAACGGATCGAACTCGGTGATCAGGTCGGATTTCCAGTGCAGAAACCCCTTTTCCATCCGCATCGAATCGATTGCGCGGGCGCCGAAAAGCATAATGCCGAACGGCGCGCCCGCCGCCATCAACGCCTGATAGGCGGCGTAAAGCGCCCGGTTGGGGACGTGGATTTCATAGGCCAGTTCGCCGGAAAAACTGACACCCATGACCGTGGCGGGCGCGAAGCCGATGAAGCTTTCGCGCACCGACAGCCATGGAAATGCCGGCGCAGACCAATCCCCGCGCGCGCAGGCCGACAGCACCGCCCGGGCGTTCGGCCCGGCCAGCACCAGGATCGTCTGGTCGTTGGTGAGGCTGCGCAGTTGCACGTCCTCGCCGGGGTTCAGATGCGCGCTCAGCCAATCCATGTCATGCGTTTCCGACGCGGCGGCAGAGCCATACCAGAGGCGCTCGGGCCCGCGGTCTGACGCCGGCAGGTTGGCCAGCGTGGCCTCGCATTTGATCCTGCCGTGAGGGTTCAGCAGGTAGGCCAGCCCAACCCGCCCGGCGCGTTGGGGAACCTTGCCGCAGACCATGCGATCCAGGAAAGCATGGCGGTCCGCGCCGGTGATTTCGATCCGGTTGAAGCCGTTGACCTCGGTCAGGCCGACATTGGTGGCGACGGCGCGAACTTCAGCCGCGACAATATCGAAGGCTTCGTCGAAATCGAAGGACAGAGTGGGATGAAAATCCGGCGCGGGCTTGATGTAATCCAACCGCTCCCACCCATTCACCACGGAGAATTCGGCCCCGGCGGCGGCCAGCACCGGGGTCAGCGGTGTGGTCTTGGCGTTGCGCCCTGCGGGGCGGTGCTCATGCGGGAAATGAAAGCGGAATTCGTTCTGGTAATCCTCGATGGCCTTCAGCGCGGTCAGTTCGACGTTCGCGTGCCCGGTGAAGCGGCGCGGGTCCAGCACCCAGGTGTCATAGCAGGCCTCGCCATGAACGATCTGTTGCGCCAGCAGCCAGCCATGGCCGCCGCCCTCGCCCAGCCCGGCGCGCAGCCCGATGATGCAAAAGGCATTGCGTTTGCCGGGGATCGGGCCGACCAGTGGCGCGCCGTCGATGGTGTAGGTGATGGGGCCGTTCACCACCCGCTTGATCCCCACCTCCATCAATGCGGGCATCCGGGCAAACGCGCCTTCCAGCACATCCATGACGCGGTCCAGATCATCGGGGCACAGATCATTGGAGAAATCCGGGCTGATGCCGTCCAGCCCCCAGGTCTTGCAGCCTTGCTCGTAGAAACCCACCAGCAACCCGCCCTTTTCCTGCCGCGCGTAATAGTCCGAGATCGGGCAGCGCAGCAAGGGCATCCGGTGGCCGGCGGCGGCGATGGCTGGAATATCCTCGGTGATGAAATACTGATGCTCCATCGACGCCACGGGATGGTGGACGCCCATCATCGCGCCGACCTCGTTCACGCGGTAACCGCCGGCGTTCACCACGACGTCGCAGTCGATATCGCCCTGCGCGGTGTGAACCGTCCAGGTGTCGTCCTTGTGTTGCGTCAGGCCGGTGACCGGCGTGTTGCGATAGACCTCCGCCCCGGCCTTGCGGGCGTGAAAGGCCAGCGCCTGGCACAGCTGAGCGGGGTCGATGTCGCCGTCCTCACCGTCCCACAACCCGCCAAGCAGGTTGTCGGTGGAGATCAGCGGATGGCGGCGCGCGCATTCGGCGGCGTCCAGGATCTCGAACTCCACCCCCATGCCGCGCGCCATCGACGCGAAATGGCGATAACCCTGCATCTGCGCTTCGGTATTCGCCAGCCGGATGCCGCCGTCGCCGTGGTGATAGCCGACGGGATAGTCCGGATCATCGCGCAGCTTCTTGTAAAGCGCGATGGAGTGGGACTTCAGGCCGACCATCGTCTGGGTCATGCCGAAATTCGTCACCTGCGCCGCGGAATGCCAGGTGGTGCCGGATGTCAGCTCGTCGCGTTCGACCAGAACCACATCGCTCCACCCTTCCTGGGTCAGGTGATAGAGCGTCGAACACCCGGCAATGCCGCCGCCAATGACGACAACCCTGGTTCTGGATTTCATGGCGCGTTTCCCCGGGCGTTTGTTCAGCGCCAGCATGTCAAACGATCACCCCGCTGGAAAACGAATTTTCGACAGAACCGGGAATTGCGAACAAAAAAGGCCGGGGCGCCCGGCCCCGGCCCGTCCCTGAAAAGGGTGTCCTTTCAGCTGCGGACCAGCGTTTCGTAGGCGTCCGACACCGTGCGCGTCATTTGCCCCACCTGGAAATCGAAATCACCGATCTGGCCCACGGGCGTGATTTCGGCCGCGGATCCGGTCAACCAACATTCCGAGAACCCGCTGAGTTCTTCGGGCATGATGTGGCGCTCATGCACGGTGATGCCCATGTCGTCCCTGAGCATGGCGATCACGGTTTGCCGCGTCAGTCCGTTCAGGAAGGCATCGGCCAGCGGCGTGTGCACCTCGCCATCCTTGACGAAGAACACATTGGCGCCGGTCGCCTCGGCCACGTAGCCGCGATAGTCCATGAACAGCGCGTCCGAACACCCCTTGGCCTCGGCGGCGTGCTTGGACATGGTGCAGATCATGTAAAGCCCGGCGGCCTTGGCGGCGGTGGGGATCGTTTCCGGTGACGGGCGCTTCCATTTGGAGATGTCCAGCTTCGCGCCCTGCCATTTGGCATCGCCGTAATAGGCGCCCCATTCCCAGCCGGCGACGGCCATCCGCACCGGGTTGCGCGCGGCAGACACCCCCATGTCCAGCCCGGCACCGCGCCAGGCAAAAACGCGGATATAGGCGTCCGATGCGGTCCAGCCATTGGCTTCCAGCACCGCCTGCTTGGCGGCTTCGATTTCATCCACCGAATAGGGGATCGGCATGTCCAGCAGGCGGCCGGATTCCAGCAGACGCGCCGAATGCTGGCGGCTCTTGAAGATCTTGCCGTTGTAACACCGCTCGCCCTCGAACACCGAAGAGGCATAGTGCAGCGCGTGGGTCAGGACGTGGACCTGAGCATCGCGCCACGGCAACAGTTTGCCATCCATCCAGATGAACCCGTCTCTGTCGTCATACGCGCCATCCATGCTGCTCTCCTGTGTTCTCGAATTTCCAGAAATTGCGCCCGATAGGTCCGTTTCGGACATAAAGTTGCGCCATCTTGCCCATTCGCTATCAATTGATTCTTGGAATGTCAACAACACTGACATAAAGTGACCCTGACAGCTCCAGACGACGAAGGGCGGGGCCATGGCCGATATGAATGCCGGGGGTGAGAACCTTCTGTTCCTGACCGACGAGCAACTGCGCAAGGGGATCGAGGCGATGTTCTTCGCCTATCGCGGTTTCACCGCCGACCCGGACCGCATTCTGGCGGGCCTGTCCTACGGGCGGGCGCATCACCGGGCGCTGCATTTCATCAACCGCAGCCAGGGCACCACGGTCAACAACCTGTTGGCGGTGCTGGGCGTGACCAAGCAATCGCTGAACCGGGTCCTGCGCACTTTGATCGAGGACGGGCTGGTTGAATCGCGCATCGGCAAGGCGGACCGCCGCGAGCGGCACCTGTTCCTGACCGAGGCCGGCGCCGACCTGGAGCGGCAACTGTCCGAGGCCCAGCGCGCGCGGATGCGCGCGGCCTACCGCGACGCCGGACCGCAGGCTGTGGCCGGGTTCCGGCAGGTGCTGGAGGCGATGATGGACGCGCCCAGCCGCGAACAGTATCGTGCGCTCAAGGATGGCCGATCATGACCGAACCCAATGCCGCGCACCTGCTGATCGTCGATGATGACGCGCGCATCCGTGATCTGCTCAAACGCTATCTGATGAAACAGGGTTTTTTGGTGACCGCCGCGCGCGATGCCGCACAGGCGCGCAGACTGCTGTCCGGTCTGGCCTTCGACCTGCTTGTGCTGGATATCATGATGCCGGGCGAGGACGGCGTTGCCCTGACCACCTGGGTGCGCGGGGAAATGGCGACTCCGGTGATCCTGCTGACCGCGCGCGGCGAGGCCCGTGACCGCATTGCCGGGTTCGAGGCCGGCGCGGATGACTACATCCCCAAACCTTTCGAGCCGCGCGAACTGGTGTTGCGGATCAACGCGATCCTGCGCCGCTCTCCGAAACCCGAGCAATCGCCGCTGACGCAGCCGGTTCTGATCCTGGGGCGGATGCGCTACGAGATCGAGACGGGCGAATTGCGCGATGGCCAGGATCCGGTGCGCCTGACGCAGACCGAATCGGCGCTGATGCGGGTTCTGTCGGCGCGGCCGGGACAGGTTGTCAGCCGCGAGGCGCTGGTGGAGCACCTGGGCCGCGATCGGGGCAACAGCACGCCCGAACCGTCGCAGGAACGCGCCATCGACGTGCAGATCACCCGTCTGCGCCGCAAGATCGAGCCCGATCCGCGCCGCCCGCGCTTTTTGCAGACGGTTCGCGGCGAAGGATACATGCTGACCCCGGGATGAACCGCCCACGCCAAGGGGCAAACGCAAGGCCGGAATGCAGAAAAATGCCATCTAACGGCTTGACCATGGCGGCGGTTCTTTCTAGTTAGCCTCGCAGAGTGGGCCGGTAGCTCAGCGGTAGAGCGACTGACTTTTAATCAGTTGGCCACAGGTTCGATCCCTGTCCGGCTCACCATTTGTTCAAAAGCCCGGGCAGCGATGCCCGGGCTTTTGCATGGCCTCAGCAATAGCCGCGCGCCTTCAGCCAGGTTTCCACCTCATCGGTCAGGTCCTCGACACTGCGGCCCAGGGCTTTCAGGTGGATTTCGGGGGTCTCGGGCTGCTCATAGGGGGAATCGACACCCGTGAAATTAGTGATCTCGCCGCGCAGGGCCTTGGCATACAGCCCCTTGGGATCGCGCCGCGCGCATTCCTCGAACGGGGTATCGACGAACACTTCCACGAATTCGCCATCCTCCAGCAATTCGCGCGCCATGCGGCGTTCGGCGATGAACGGCGAAATGAACGACACCAGCACGATCATCCCGGCATCGACCATCAGCTTCGACACCTCGCCCACGCGGCGGATGTTTTCCACGCGGTCGTCCTCGGTAAAGCCCAGATCACGGTTCAACCCGTGGCGCACATTGTCGCCGTCCAGCGTGTAGGTGTGGCGCCCCTCGGCGAACAGACGCTTTTCCAGCATGTTGGCGATGGTCGACTTGCCCGAACCGGACAGCCCGGTGAACCACAGCACCACCGGCTTCTGGTGCTTCAACTCGGCCCGCGCGGATTTGTTCACATCCATCGCCTGCCAATGCACGTTGGACGCGCGGCGCAATTCATGGGCGATCATCCCGGCGCCAACCGTGGCGTTGGTCATCCGGTCGATCAGCACGAAGGCCCCGGTCACCCGGTTTTCGCCGTAGGGATCAAAGGCGAACGGGGCCTGGGCCGAGACGTTGACCACGCCCACCTCGTTCAGATCCAGATGCTTGGCGGCTTCCTGCGCGAAGCTGTTCACATCCACCCGGTGCTTCAGCGCGGTGATTGTGGCCGGCGCCTGATCGGTTTCGGTGCGCAGGATATAGGTGCGGCCGGGGATCATCGGGGCCTCGGCGAACCAGACCAGATTGGCCTGGAACTGATCGGCCACCACCGGGCGATGATCGGGCGCGACCAGCATGTTGCCGCGCGACACCTCAACCTCATCCTCCAGCACCAGCGTCACCGCCTGCCCGGCGCCCGCCTGCGCCAGATCGCCGTCCTGCGTGACGATGCGCCTGACCGTCGATGTCTTGCCGGACTTGGCCACGGCGACGGCATCGCCCTGACGCACGGTGCCCGACGCGATGGTGCCGCAAAAGCCGCGGAAATCCAGATTGGGGCGATTCACGTATTGCACCGGCAGGCGGAACGGCTTTTGCGCCAGATCCTCGCCCACGGGGACGGTTTCCAGATGTTCCAGCAGCGTGGGGCCGTCATACCAGCCCAGCGCCTGCGACCGCGTGGAAACATTGTCGCCATAGCGCGCCGACATGGGGATCGGCATGATCGTCGCAAATCCAAGATCGCCGGCAAATGCGGCGAAATCGGCGCTGATTCGCGCGAAGGTGGCCTGCTGGTCGTCGATCAGGTCGATCTTGTTGACCGCCACCACGACATGCCGAATGCCCAGAAGCGAGGTAATGAACGCATGCCGCCGGGTTTGTTTCAGCACCCCCTTGCGCGCGTCGATCAGCACCACGGCCAGATCGGCGGTTGACGCGCCGGTGGCCATGTTGCGGGTGTATTGTTCATGCCCCGGCGTGTCGGCAACGATGAACTTGCGCTTCGGCGTGCTGAAGAACCGGTAAGCCACGTCGATGGTGATGCCTTGCTCGCGCTCGGCCTCCAACCCGTCGACCAGCAGCGCCAGATCGATGTCGTCGCCCAGCGTGCCGTGCTTGCGCGAGGCGCTTTCCAGCGCCGCCAGCTGATCCTCGAAGATCAGCTTGGTATCGAACAGCAACCGCCCGATCAGCGTCGATTTGCCGTCATCGACCGAACCGCAGGTCAGAAACCGCAGCAGGGTCTTTTGTTCTTGCTCGGCCAGAAAGCCCCGGATGTCAGCAATGGGTTCGCTGGTCATCAGAAATACCCCTCGCGCTTTTTCTTTTCCATCGACCCGGATTCATCGTGATCGATCGCCCGCCCCTGACGCTCGGAGGTTCGCGCAAGCAGGGTTTCACGGATGATCCCCTCCAGCGTGTCGGCACTGCTTTCAACGGCGCCTGTCAGCGGATAGCACCCCAGCGTGCGAAACCGCACAAGGCGCTGCTGCACCGTTTCACCCGGACGCAGTTCCATGCGGTCATCGTCCCGCATGATCAACATGCCGTCGCGCTCGACCACCGGGCGCGTCTTGGCGAAATACAAGGGGACGATGGGGATGTACTCTTGCAGGATGTATTGCCAGATATCCAGTTCCGTCCAGTTTGAAATGGGGAACACACGGATCGATTCCCCCCTGGATATCCGGGTGTTGTAGATCTTCCACATCTCGGGGCGCTGGTTCTTTGGGTCCCAGGTCTGCTGCGCGGTCCGAAAGGAGAAAATACGCTCCTTGGCGCGGGCCTTTTCTTCATCCCGGCGCGCACCGCCGAAGGCCGCGTCAAACCCGTGCTCGGCCAGTGCCGCGCGCAGCGCTACGGTTTTCATCTCGTGGGTATGCACGTTCGATCCATGGGTGAACGGACCGATTCCCTGCGCCACCCCGTCCATGTTCTTGTGCACGATCAGGTCGATCCCCAGTTCGCGCGCGCGCTGATCGCGAAATTCGATCATCTCGCGGAATTTCCAGTGGCTGTCGATGTGCAGGAACGCAAAGGGCGGCTTGGCGGGATAGAACGCCTTCATCGCCAGATGCAGCAGCACCGACGAATCCTTGCCGATGGAATACAGCATCACTGGCTTGGAAAAATTGGCCGCAACCTCGCGGAAGATGTGAATCGCTTCGGCCTCGAGGCGTTGCAGATGGGTCATGGTCATGAAATTCGGGCCTTCTGGGGTCTGCGCGGATGACTGTTTTCATGCCGGGAAACGGCAAGGAAGTCGACCACGCGCACGCCTTTCGGGAAAAATGAGACGAAATTCCGGCCCGAAGGACGCCCGCGCAGCCAGCATCGCGCAAAACGGCGGATTTGTGGACCATGCGGTTGGCTTTCCCGCGTTTTCGGGAACGGGTCACAGGCCACACGGGCTTTGACGATCCGGTTGAAACCGGGTTGACTGGGGCCAACCGATCGGCGCGCCATGGCACAACTTCCGTTCAATCTGAAACATATCGAGGCCTTTCTGGCCGTCGCGGATCTGGGCAGCTTCCGGCGCGCGGCCGAGAGGCTGAACACCACGCAGCCCAACATCTCCAACCGGATTTCCCAGCTTGAGGACCGTCTGGGCCTGCGCCTGATGGAGCGGGACGCCGGGTCCGTGCGCCTGACACCGCGCGGGCAGGCGTTGCTGGCCCCGGCGCGGCAGGTTCTGGGGGCGGCGGATGCGCTGCTGTCGGCGGCGGGCGATCCGTCAAGGTTTCGTGGCGTGTTGCGGCTGGGCGTCAGCGAAATGGTGGCCGGCACCTGGCTGCGGCGCTTCATGCAGGGTATGAAGGCGCGGTATCCGGGGATCGACATTGACCTGACCGTGGATCTGAGCGCGAACCTGTCAAAGGCGCTGTTCGCGCGCGATCTGGATCTGACGTTGCAAAGCGGGCCGTTCGCGCAAACGGTCCCGCGCACCGTCGCGCTGGGACAATCGGCCTATGTCTGGGTGGGGGCGCCGGGTCTGGTTGTGCCAGGCGCACCGTTGGAGGCCGCGCAGATCGCCCGGCATCCGGTGCTGACCCATTCGCGCGGCTCCATTCCCCAGCGCCAGTTGCAGGACCATTTCCAATCCATCGGCCAGCCCGTGCGGCTTGTCTCTGCCTCGAATATCAGCACCTGCCTGCAACTGGCGGTGGACGGGCTGGGCATTGCCTGCCTGCCTGAGGACCTTCTGGCCGAACCGCTGGCGCAGGGGCGTCTGGTCCGGCTGGACTATGGCTGGGTGCCCGAAGATCTGGTCTTTGCCGCCCGCTGCCTGATGCAGCCGGAACCGGCCTATGTGACCTTCGCCATGGACCTGGCGCGACAGCTTTATCCGCCCGCAGGATAATGTTTTCTTATTCTGTCAATCCGAAGAACGGATTTTTGCAGATCAAGCCGCCCTGCTAGGGTCCTGCCGACACCGCAAGGGAGCGCATCATGGCAACGCATTCGATCCGGCTGGGCGTGGATATTGGCGGCACGTTCACGGATGCGGTGCTGGAAACCGGCACCGGGCGCTATTCCACCAAGGTTCTGACCACCTACGCCGCGCCGGAAAACGCGATCATCGAAGGGATGCACAAGGTCTGCGCCTTGGCCGGGATCACACCCACGGATATCGACCAGATCATCCATGGCACCACCCTGGCCACCAACGCGCTGATCGAACGGCGCGGGGCCAAGACCGCGCTGATCACCACGCGCGGCTTTCGTGACGTGATCGAGATGCGCACCGAAAGCCGGTTCGAGCAATATGACCTGAACCTGACGCTGCCCGACCCCTTGCTGCCCCGCAACCGCCGCTACGTTGTCACGGAACGGCTGGACGCGCAGGGCAATACGCTGATCCCGCTGGACATGTCCGAGGTGCAGGCGCTGGCCGACAGTTTGCGGGACGCCGGTTACGAAAGCGTCGCGGTGGGGTTGCTGCATTCCTACGTGAACGACACGCATGAACAGCAGATCGCGCAAGTGCTGGCCGAGCGGATGCCGGGGGTGATGGTGTCGCTGTCCTCGCAGGTGTCGCCGCAGATGCGGGAATACGAGCGGTTCAACACCACCATCGCCAACGCCTATATCAAGCCCTTGATGAAATCCTATCTCAGCCGCCTGAAGGCCCAACTGGCGGCGCAGGGGGCCGATTGCCCGGTCTACCTGATGCATTCGGGCGGCGGGATCATCGATATTGACACTGCCGCCGAATTCCCCGTGCGGCTGGTGGAAAGCGGCCCCGCCGGGGGTGCCGTGTTCGCCGCCGATATCGCCGCGCGGCACGGGCTGGACAAGGTGCTGTCCTTCGACATGGGCGGCACCACCGCCAAGATCTGCCTGATCCGCAATCAGACCCCCAAAACCGCTCGCGTGTTCGAGGTAGCGCGCAGCTACCGGTTCAAGAAGGGATCCGGGATGCCCATTTCCATCCCGGTGATCGACATGGTGGAAATCGGCGCGGGGGGCGGATCGCTGGCGCATGTCGATGCCATGGGGCAGATCCGTGTTGGCCCCGAAAGCGCGGGGTCCGAGCCAGGGCCGGCCTGCTATGGCCGGGGTGGTGCGCGCCCTGCCGTGACCGATGCCGACCTGACGCTGGGCAGGCTGGACGCCGCCAGTTTCGCCGGGGGCAAGATGCCGCTGGATTCCCCCGCCGCACTGACCGCGCTGCGCATGGAATTGGGCGACAAGCTGGATATGAAAGCTCAAGACGCGGCCTGGGGCCTGTCCGAGGTGGTCGATGAAAACATGGCCAATGCCGCGCGGGTTCATGCCGTTGAGAATGGCGAGGATCTGGCGGGTTACACGATGATCGCCTTTGGCGGCGCCGCCCCGCTTCACGCCGCGCGCCTGTGCGAAAAGCTGGGTATCGACCGGCTTCTGGTCCCGGTTGGGGCCGGCGTCGGGTCCGCCATCGGCTTCCTGCGCGCGCCGTTCAGCTTCGAATCCAACCGCTCGGTGTTCATGCGGATCGGCGCTTTCGATCCCGCGCGCGTCAAGGCACTGTTCGCCGAGATGGAGAATGAGGCCCGTGGTTTCGTGCGCGCCTGTGACGCGCGAACGCCGATCCTGACCGAGCACAAGGTCTACATGCGTTATTCCGGCCAGGGCTGGGAAATCCCGGTCACCCTGACCGCCGAGCAGGCCGAGAACCCGGATGCCGCAACCCTCCTGCGCCTGTTCGAGGCCGATTACGCGCGGCTCTTTGGCCGCTCGGTTGACGGGATGGAGGCCGAAATCACCGTCTGGTCGGTCAACGCCCTGACCCCGACCGAACCGGCCAAGCGGCTTCGCCCCTGCCGCTCTGCGGGACCGGCCCCGGTTCAGGAAACCCGGGTGCTGTTCGATCCGGCCCTTGGCCGCGCGACCGATGCCGCCGTGCTGGACCGCGGTGCGCTGTTGCCGGGCATGTGTATCGATGGCCCCGCCGTCATCACCGAGGCCGAAACCACCATCGTAATTCCCGCCAGCCGCCGCGCCACCGCGCAGCCCGATGGCAGTCTTGACCTTCGCACAAAGGACCATGCCGATGTCTGATCTCAGCAAAATCGCCCATCAGGTCATGTGGAACCGCCTGATTTCGGTGGTCGAGGAACAGGCGCAGGCGCTGGTGCGCACGGCGTTTTCCACATCCGTGCGCGAGGCCGGCGATCTGTCCGCCGGGGTCTATGACGCGCAGGGCCAGATGCTGGCGCAGGCCGTCACCGGAACCCCCGGCCATGTCAACGCCATGGCCGACGCCGTGCCGCATTTCATCCGCCGGATCGGGGCGGACAACATGGCCGAGGGCGACGTCTATCTGACCAATGACCCCTGGGAGGGCACCGGCCATCTGCATGACATCACCGTTGTCACCCCCAGCTTTTTCAACGGCGCGCTGGTCGGTTTTTTCGCCTGCACCGCGCATATCGTCGATATCGGCGGGCGTGGCTTCGGGGCCGATGCGAACTCGGTCTACGAGGAAGGCTTGCACCTGCCGATCATGCGCTTTGCCGACAAGGGTGCAGTGGACAAGACGCTGGTGTCCATCATCCGCGCCAATGTGCGCGAGCCCGATCAACTGATCGGTGACATCTATGCGCTGGCGACCTGCAACGAGATCGGCCACCGCCGCCTGATCGACATGATGCGGGAATTCGACCTGACCGGTCTGACCGGCATCGCCGAATTCATCCTGTCCAACAGCCGCAAGGCCACGCTGGAACGGATCAACGCGCTGACGCCGGGCACGGCCGACGGGGCGATGCGGATTGACGGCTATTCCAACCCGGTGGACCTGAAAGTGCGCGTGTCGATCGAGCCGGACCGCGTGATCTGTGACTGGGCCGGCACCAGCGGGCTGGACCCGAAAGGCATCAACGTGCCGCTGGTCTACACCAAGGCCTATGCCTGCTACGCGCTGAAATGCGCAATCGCGCCGGACATTCCGAACAACGCCGCGTCGCTGGCGCCGTTTCAGGTGGTCGCGCCGGTCAACAGTATCGTCAACGCCGTGCATCCGGCCCCCGTGGCGCTGCGCCATGTGATCGGGCACATGGTGCCGGACACGGTGTTCGACGCCTTGGATCAATTGTTGCCCGGTCTTGTCCCCGCCGAGGGGGCCGGATGCCTGTGCAACTTTCAGCTGTCCCTGCGCCCGCGCACCGATGCGCCTGCCCCCGAAAGCGCCCGCCGGGCCGAGGTGCTGACCTTCAACTCCGGTGGATCCGGCGCGCGGCCCGCGCTGGACGGCATGAACGCCACTGCCTTTCCGTCCGGGGTGATGACCATGCCGGTCGAGGCGACCGAACAGGTCGGCCCGGTGATCATCTGGCGAAAGGAATTGCGCCCGGATTCCGGTGGCGCGGGCGAATACCGGGGCGGGCTTGGACAATTCATGGAGGTCGGCGCGCGCGACGGGCATGAATTCGACTTTCAGGCGATGTTCGACCGCGTCGATCACCCCGCGCGCGGGCGGCGCGGCGGCAGGTCCGGGGCACCGACAACCATCGCCCAGGATGACGGCACACCGATGCAGGGCAAGGGCAAGCAATTCGTGCCGCACGGGCGGCGCGTGATGATGGCGTTCCCCGGGGGCGCCGGATACGGTCTGACCGCGGCGCGCGATTCGGCGCGGGTGTGCCGTGATCTGGCGCTGGGCTACATCACGCCCGAGACCGCGCAAAGGCACTACAACATGGACCCGGCGCAGATCGCAGATGTCTTGGACCGCGCCGCCAAGGGAGAGGTTTTCTGATGGCGCTTCCCGCAATGTCGGCCGACCCAAGTCATCCGACCTATGACGTCGTCATCATCGGCGGGGCGATCATGGGGTCGTCCACCGCCTGGTTCCTGACCCAAAACCCTGATTTTGACGGGCGCGTGCTGGTTGTCGAACGCGATCCCAGCTATCAGTTCTGTTCGACAGCGCACACCAATTCCTGCATGCGCCAGCAGTTTTCCAACGCGCTGAACGTGCGGATTTCCCAGTTCGCGGCGGATTTCGTGAAGAATATCCGCAGCTACATGGGCGGCGATGAACGGGTGCCGAACCTGTCGATCCGTTCGTTTGGCTACCTGTATCTGGCCGATACCGAATCCTTTGCCGACACGCTGCGCGAAAACCTGACCGTCCAGCACGCGGCGGGCGCGGCGACCGAACTGCTGACCCCGGCGCAGATCACGGAGCGCTATCCGTTCTACGCCGTCGATGACATCGTGCTGGGCAGCATCAACACCGTGGATGAGGGCTATTGGGACGGCGCGGCGGTGTTCGACTGGTGGCGCAGGCAGGCGCGCGAACGCGGCGTCGAATACATCGCCAATGAAGTGGTCGCCTTGACCCGCAGCGCGGATGGCGCGCGCGTCGACAGCGTGACGCTGGCATCCGGGCAGGTGGTCGGATGCGGGCAGGTCGTCAACGCATCCGGCCCACGCGCCGCGCACACGGCGGCGATGGCGGGGGTCGATCTGCCGGTCGAGCCGCGCAAACGCTTTTCCTGGGTGTTCAAGGCCGAAAAACCGCTGGACCGCGATCTGCCGCTGACCATTGATCCGTCTGGCGTGCATGTGCGCGAAAACGGCGGCGGCACCTATCAGTGCGGCGGCCATGCCGATTATGACCCGGCGGTGGAGTATGACGATTTCACCATGGATCACAGCCTGTGGGAAAGCCATGTCTGGCCCATTCTGGCCACCCGCATCCCGCAGTTCGAGGCCGTCAAGGTGACCAGCGAATGGGCCGGCCATTATGCGATGAACGTCTTTGATCACAACGCCATCCTGGGACCGCATCCGCAGGTCCGGAATCTGGTTTTCCTGAACGGGTTTTCCGGCCACGGGTTGCAACAATCGCCCGCCATGGGGCGCGGCACCGCCGAATGGCTGACCTATGGCGAATATCGCACGCTGGATCTGTCGCCCTTCGGGTTTGACCGCATCCTGTCCAACACGCCGCTGATCGAAAAGGCGGTGATCTGACACATGGCCCGGAAAAGGGCTGACTGATGAGGGGTAACATGATGAAAAAGCTGGTGTTGACCGGTGCGGCCGGGCGGTTGGGGTCTTATCTGCGCGAACCACTGAGCCAGATGTGCGAAACTTTGGTGTCCACGGATATCGCGGACGGGATCGGCAAGCTCTATCCCGGCGAGACCTACAGGCAGGCCGATCTGACCGATCTGGAGGCGATGAAATCGGTGATCGAAGGCGCTGACATGGTGGTGCATTTCGGCGCCATCGGCGATGAGCGTCCGTTCGAGCAGCTTCTGGGCCCCAACTTCATCGGCGCTTACAACGTCTGGGAAGCCGCGCATCACCATGGTGTGCGCCGTGTGGTCTATGCCAGCTCGATCCACGCGGTGGGCATGTATCCCAAGACCGAATTCATCGGCACCGATGTGCCCCACCGCCCCGACACCTTCTACGGGCTGGCCAAATGCTTTGCCGAGGATCTGGCCAGCCTTTACTGGGACAAGCGCGGGATCGAATCCGTTTGTCTGCGCATCCTGTCCGCCGCGCAGGTGACCAATGCCCGCGCGCTGGGAAGCTGGCTGAGCTATGATGACCTGATCCAACTGGTGACCCGCGCCATCGACACCCCGACGACCGGGTTCAGCGTGGTTTACGGCGTGTCGGGGAATGACCGGGTGCCGGTGGACAATGCGGGCGCGTCCTTCCTGGGATACCGGCCGCGCGACAACGCCGAGCAATTCGCCGCGCAAATCCTGGCCGACGCCCCGCCAGCCGACCCCACCGATCCCGGCCAGATGTGCCAGGGCGGGCCGTTTGCGTCCGTTCCGCTGGGCGAAAGCGGCGTGGCGACGATGGGCATCGTCAACGACAAGAAGGAGACTTGAGATGGCCGAGAAAACAGCGATCATCGTCGGTGGTGGCAGCGGCATCGGTGCCGACGCGGCCCGCCAGCTGGCCGCAAACGGGTATCAGGTTGGCGTGCTGTCCTCGTCCGGCAAGGGCGAGGCTTTGGGCCGCGCATTGGGCGGGTTCGGCATGACCGGATCGGTTCTGAGCCCGGATGACCTGTCCGCCTTTGTCGAACAGGCAATGACACGGTTCGGCCGCATTGACGGCGTGGTCAACTGCACCGGGCACGGGCCAAAGGGGGACATCGACGCCATAAGCGATAGCGACTGGCATCTGGGGATGGACTACTACCTGCTGAACGTGATCCGCATGGCCAGGCTGGTCACACCGATCATGGCGCGGCAGGGCGCCGGCTCCATCGTCAACATTTCCACCTTCGCGGCGTTCGAGCCGGATCCGGATTTCCCCACCTCGGCCGTATTTCGCGCGGGGCTGGCCACCTATGCAAAGCTGTGGTCAACCAAACACGCGGCGCAAGGGCTGCGAATGAACAACGTCCTGCCCGGCTTCATCGACAGCCTGCCCGAAAAGCCGGACCGCGTGGCACGGATCCCGGCGGGGCGCTATGCGC
>TARA_R110002073_G_scaffold220878_7_pt1 | contig 17617 bp, 10 predicted proteins | sample TARA_R110002073 | Tara Oceans TARA_R110002073 (sample SAMEA4397174) | marine metagenome | biome: Polar Biome; feature: [DCM] deep chlorophyll maximum layer (ENVO:01000326); material: water (ENVO:00002006), including particulate matter (ENVO:01000060) such as... | depth 40 m
ACGTAGGTCACACGGTACAGCCCGGATTGAACACGTCGACCGCCGATGGTGAAGTACATCGCACCGTCTTGTGGATGGATGATGGCATCAGTGATCGGCAGCGGTGCGCCGGTCACAAACTCTTCTTTCGTGGCCGTATACGAGGAACCGCTTGGTTCGATATGAACGGCATAAAGTTTACCCCAGCTCCAATCCAAGGCATAAAACGCATTCTGATACTTCGCGGGGAATTTTGCGCCATAACCAAACGTGGTTCCGGTCGGCGATCCAGGACCGATATCGAGAATGCCGGGCAAATTGTCGGCATAGAATGGCATCCGTTTCCCGGCACCGTTACGCCATCCGAATTCGGCACCGCTGGTGACGTGACAAATACGTGTGGGACGATACCAAGGCGTGTTGAAGTCGTATTCCATGTCCGCGTCGTAGGTGAACAATTCGCCTTCGCGATTCACCGAAGCGTCGAAAATATTGCGGAAACCTGACGCGTAAGCTTCGAATGTCTTGCCATCGGGCGAGACGCGATAGACGATGCCGCCGGGAGCCAAAACACCACGATTGTGGCCTCGTCCGTCCGGCATGCTAGGCAATAGATGATCTTCGCCCCAAATTTGAGGCACTTGCGAACTCTCAGCCAATTCCGGTGCTTTGGCATTGTTGCCGGTGATCAGATAAAGAGCCTCGCCGTCAGGAGTCGGTACGACCGCATGGACTCCGTGGTCACCACGCGCTTCGATCTCGCGTAACAATTCCACTTTGTCGAGTTGGTCGTCGCCGTCGCTGTCGGTCACCCGGTACAGCCCCGATGGAATCTTGCGTTCGTAATCGTTGACACCGACGTACAGAGCGTCGAATGCCCACACCATGCCGTTGACGGCGCGAATGTTAGCGGGCACCACTTCGACGTCGCTAGGCTTGATCTCTTGGCCCGCTGGTGGCGGCGTGATGCGATAGAGTCCACCGAATTGATCGCTGACCAGCAATCGCCCTTTGTTGTCCGTGCACAGATTCACCCACGAACCTTGGATTTCGGCAGGGACCGAATAGAGCAATTCGACTTTGAACCCTTCGGCAGCGGTAATCCGGTCGATCGGAGTTGCTGTGTTGGCAACCGTAGGCGGCTTGGCCTGGCTCGACGGTGCAGGAGTGGCGGGTTTCGCAGCAGTATTTTTGGCGTTCGCCCGCTGCTTTACCGCCTCTCTCAGCTTCCCTGGCTTTCGCTGGGCCACAGCGTTGTTGGATACAAACGCTGTACAGAGCACTGCAACGGCAGCGGCACGTAACGGAATCTTCGTCATAAGACACTTCAGCGGCGATGGGACACGAGACGGTGAACAAATCATAGGTTGGTTCTTGGGAACGTATTCTTGGGAGAGTGATTGATTTAGAGAGGTCACAAGCCACATGGTGGGGTGGGGGAAATTCGCAATCGAGTCCGAAAGTGCAGCAAATACCGATGATTCCGGCACAAACACTGACTGACGGAGGAGTGCGAGTATCCGCGAAGGGGGGGCTCCGCTCCATTAGGGAACCGGGAAGGCTGTCCCTGCGGGGCTTGAGGTAGCAAGCATTCTAACCCGTTTCAGCAATCTGTGCAGCTTTGAAGCAACGATTTTTGCATGACTTTGACACCTGCACCGAATGAAACGTCCGGTGGTAACGCCGCACCGTTAGCGTGACGATCCACTACAATCGGGCGCGACCCATCCCTTCGAATCGCAAATCGGATCCCCATCAATGAAGACATGGTTTATGGAACACGGCTCTTGCGCTCCGGCTAATCACACGTCGTTCGTTGTCCGCAATTGGATCATGTGTGCGATCCTCGCGATGTTGGGTGCCACGTGCCTGGGCGGCGGACATGCAGCCGAGCCGATTTCACGCGACGATGCCATCGACGCACTGCATCGCAGCGTTGAATTCTTTCGCACGCAGGCTTCGTCAAATGGCGGCTATGTCTTCCGCATCAGTGAAGATTTGTCGCTCCGCGAGGGTGAAGAAAAGGTGGGGCAAACGACTGCGTGGATCGAGCCGCCAGCGACACCAAGCGTTGGGCAAGCTTATCTCGAAGCCTATCAATTGACATCCGATCCGATGCTATTGGACGCAGCGCGCCAAACCGCTGCGGCACTGTTGCGAGGACAACTTGTTTCGGGCGGCTGGGGCGAAAAAATCGAGTTCGCTGATCAAGACCGAAAGCGGTACGCCTATCGAGTCGATTCGGCCGACATCGGCAAACGGCACAACACAACGACCTTCGACGACGACAAAACTCAATCGGTGATTCGCTTTTTGATGCGATTGGACATCGCCACCAAACAAAGTGACGCGGAACTGCACGAGGCCGTCATGGTCGCACTGGACGGCGTGCTGAGAAGCCAGTATCCAAACGGTGCTTGGCCTCAACGTTACGATGGGACTGCAACGCCAGCAGCCAATCCGCGTCTGGCGGCATCCTATCCAGCGACTTGGTCAAAGACACATCCCAAGCAAAAGTATGACCGCTATTACACGCTGAACGACGGCACAATCGCGGATTTGATCGCCACGATGCTGGACGCTTTTGATCACTACCAGGACACTCGCTACTTGGACGCAGCGATGCGTGGAGGTGACTTTTTGGTGCTGGCGCAGATGCCGGCGCCCCAACCCGGTTGGGCGCAACAATACAACGAGCAAATGCAGCCCGCATGGGCACGCAAATTTGAACCACCCGCGATCAGCGGTGCAGAGTCTCAGCAGGTGATGCGAACGCTGTTGGTGTTGTATCGCCGCTCGGCAGACCCGCGTTATTTACAAGCCGTGCAAAAGGCGCTTCCCTATTACGAGTCGTGCTTACGCGATGATGGGCGATTGGCACGATTCTACGAACTGCATACCAATCGTCCGCTGTACATGAACCGAAAGTACGAACTGTCGTACTCTGATGCCGATGTCCCGACTCACTATAGTTTTGTGGTCGGATCGTCGCTGTCGCGGATCCGTGGTGAATTGGAAAAGGTGTCCGCATTGCCCAAGGATCGGCTGTGGGTAAAAAACGATCCCAAGCCAGCGAAGCGATCGAAGTCGTTGAGCGAACAAGCGGCGCGAGCGGTCGCGACGCTGGATGCACGCGGCGCCTGGGTCGAACGCGGTCAGCTGAAAAATTATTCCGACGCCGACGTCTCGCGGATCATTTCAAGCAAGACATTCATCGACAACCTCAGGACGCTGGCGACCTATATCGCGGCCGAGAGAAACTAGTTTTGCGGACGCAATAATTTGGTTTCGCGGACGCGAGCGTCCTCGATCCAATTTGGGCTGCATTATCAATCGATCTCAGCCCATTGCGTTTGGATCGCGGACTGCGTTTCGATGCGATAGCCCTTGACGGTCCATCGCGGTGGCACGGGCATCGTCAGCGTGTTGCACGCCACCCGAGTGTCACCGTGCTGATGAGCACCGGCGGCAAGTTCCGATTTTCGCTCGCCATTTGCGTCAAACAACACTGCAACGATTTCGCCAGCGCCGCTCTCTTCACAACGGATTTGTCCCGTCATGAACGCGGTGTGTTGTTTGCTGTTGGTGTACTCGACCTCCTGTACCAATTCGCCGAGAGTGTGAGTGGCCATCGTCGTTACCCCTAGAGTCGAGAAAGGTTTCAGAAAAGACAGGGCGAGCCGATTTAAAGTGGCCGATGCTAATCAACCAATGCAATCCGATTGCCTGCTCGCATCTCCCTTCAATTTAGCCGTTTTCTAACGAAGAACCGAAACGGATCGCGAAAGCGACTGAAAAACTAATGAGTTTTCCGTGAATCGAATATTGGTCAGGCGCGCTAATCCGCTCACATGGCGGTCATGCCTTGCACGTCGTAGAATTCGCATCCCAAACTCGCCAAACCATTCTTCGCACAAGGATTGACCGAATGAATAAGAAGTCTCCCCCGTCGACAAGTGACCCTTGGGCGGCAAAATCGACAATCGAAGAGATTCGCATGCGATTTGATGGCGACGTGCAGCGTTTCAGCGTTTTGGAAACCGGGCAAACGGCAACCATCGACGCTCCGTTGGCGATGGAACTGATCACACAGGCCGCTATCGCGGCGACGCCCAAAATCCGGCGAGTTCTGGATATCGGCTGCGGTGCAGGGAACAACACGATCAAATTGCGGCAAGAGTACGGACGCAATTTTGATATCGACTTGCTCGACCTAAGCCAGCCGATGTTGACGCGTGCCGAACAGCGAGTGCGAGACGCAGGCGCCGAGGAAGTCCGCGTATGGCAAGCCGATTTTCGTGACGCCGATCTTCCGGAACATTCTTACGACGTGATCCTGGCTGCCGCCGTGCTGCACCATTTACGCGACGACGCAGATTGGTTAGCGGCATTTGAAAAGATCTATCGTCTACTCACTCCCGGTGGAAGCGTTTGGATCACGGATTTGGTGACTCACGAAACCGCGGAGGTTCACGGCTTGATGTGGCGGCGTTATGGCCAGTATTTACGTGAGTGCGGCGGCGATGAATACCGCGATAAAGTTTTCGCCTACATCGAAAAAGAAGATTCGCCTCGTCCAGTCACCTACCAGCTAGACCTGCTTCGCCAAGTTGGATTTCCCAAAGTCGAATTGCTGCACAAAAACTCATGCTTCGCCGCGTTCGGCGGCATCAAGACCGCAATTCAATAAAATGAACGAGCCGTCAACGGCATTCGCTGGATTGACGTTTGCTCGCCGAAACTCTTGACGGGCTGTTGATTTAATCAAAATACAAATTGCAACAGTGAGCCGTGGGCCGTAAGGCACCGGGTCGTGCGTGGGACCGGGCCGCTGACGCGTCGCGGCTCAGTAAATCAACAAGCCGCTGACGTGTTTCGCTACGAAATGTTTGACAGGGCCGTCTCTAGACGCACGTCTATTTTGATTCGCCGAGGACCGACAGGTCCCAAATGCGGATATTGCCGTCTCGACCACTGCTGGCGATACGATGATTTTTCGCATCGAGCGAGACGTTGTGCACGGACGATTCGTGACCACCCAACTTTGCGACCTCGTGTCCATCGGAAATATCCCAGATTCGGGTGATCCCGTCTTGGCCTGACGTGATCAGGTGCGAACCATAGTTACAAAAAGTCAATCCCCAAATATCACTCTGGCTGCCTTTCAACTTCAACGCTTCTTGACCGGTGTCGACATTCCACAGATGAATCACCTTGCCCCATCCGACACTCGCCAACAGCGGTCCATCGGGGATGAAGGCAACGTTGTAGATCGGCCCCTCATGCCCGGTGAAGGATTGACGCTCTTCGAGCGATTCCGCATCCCACACACGAACAATTTTGTCGGTACCGACCGTGGCGATCCACTGGCCATCGCCCGAGTAATCGACTCCAAAAATCGCTCCCGACTGAGTTTTCGAACCGACTTGTTCGCCCGAGTCGATGTCGTACAAATGGATTGTCCCTTCGCGGTCTCCGGCAACGATTCGCGACCCATCAGGCGAAAAGGCGATTCCACGTACCGCGTTAGGAGCCTTCCACTCGCGAATCATTTGATAGTTATTCACATCCCATAATTTGACGAATCCATCGTCGCCGCTGGTGGCAACGATCGGCCGCGTCGGATGGTACTGGATCATCCAAACCAACCCGCGATGCGCATTGAAGCTTTTGATGACCTTCTGAGTTTCGATATCCCAAATTCGCACCGAACCATCTTCGATCGCGGCGGCCACTTGTTCTTTGCCCGGAACAAAATCAACCGACCAAACGGTACCCGGATTTCCGCTCAGCAAAATCGACGGAAAGCGAGCGTCATCGGTCGATGTGGTGTCGGCGACCGTCGTGGGAGCGGCACTGAAAATCCAGCCGCCCAACACCGCTCCGAGCGTGATCAAACCAATCGCCGCAAGCGCGAGTGCAATGTAGGAAATTCGGCGTGCGATGGCTCGGTGTTTCCCGGAGAGCCGTTTGGCGTCGTTGGCATTGATCGCGGGCACTTGCAGCGGTGAAATCGGGCCGAATTCGGTGACAATCCCTGCCAACACGGTCGCGACGCTGTGAATCGATTCGGGGCGATCATCAGGCTTCTTTTCTAAAAGTGCCATGATCACGTCGGACAATTTTCGCGGGATAGCCGGATTCACGCGGTGTGGCGGTTCCGGATTCTCGTCCATCACCTTTTTCATCACGCCCACGATCGAGGGGGCCTGAAACGGCGATTTTCCGGTCGCCATTTCGTACAACACCACTCCAAAGGAAAACAGATCCGATTTCTCGTCGGCATCCGATCCCATCGCTTGTTCGGGTGACATGTACAGCGGCGTGCCGGTAACCATTCCCGTCTTGGTCAATTTGACATCATCGGCGGCCCGCGCGAGTCCGAAGTCGGTCAATTTGATTCGCTCGGTTTCCTTTTCGATCAGCACATTGGCGGGTTTGATGTCCCGATGAACCATCCCACGACCGTGCGCCGCCGATAACCCAGCGGCAATCTGCATCCCCATCCTCGCTACCTCGGCGGCAGAAATCGGAGCGTTTCTCGAAAGTCGACTTTCCAGCGTTTCGCCGTCAATCAACTGCATCACGAGATAGGCGATCTTGCCGTCGCTCTCGCGAGCAACCTGGTACATCGAAACCACATGCTCGTGTGAGATCGCCGCGGCTGCTCGTCCTTCGCGACAAAAGCGTTGTCGAGCCGTATCATTTTTGGCAAACTCGGGGTTCAGAACCTTGATTGCGACGGGACGCTGCAAGTGTGTATCGAACGCTTCGAGGACAATTCCCATGCCACCACGTCCAATCACTCTCGCGATTTGAAAGTGGTCCAACCGACCAAGGTAGGCTGGATCGTCCGATGGTTCCAAGAAACTCAATTCGGGCTTGTTCGGTTTCGACGCAGCTCCCTCGCTGTCGACCGAGGTGGATGCTTCGGCATTAAAGGGGGTCGAATTATCAGGCGGTAATGTCACGTCGTTAGCGGCCGCGTTGATGTCAGCGACCGAACGGATCGCGGGCCAATACGCCGAGTCATTCGGCGGGTTCATCGTCATCTGCTCGGCAACCAAGGACTCAATTTCGAGGGTACCGGTTGCCGCCATCTGCAACGCTTCTTGGCAAGCCGAACAGCTGCCGATGTGTTCGGTCAATTGCTGCAACTCGGTCGGCGGTAACGAACCGCGGATCAGCGATTGAATTTGGTCTCGCGTCAGGCAAGTGGTTGCGACTGGCATTTTATTCGTCCTGTTCCTGCAATCGTTCGATAACCGTCTTCAATCGGGCGACCACCCGGCTCTTGGCGACGTAGACGGCCCCGGTGGTCATCCCAAGTTGTTTTGCTGCATCCGCGGCACTCTTGCCCTCGACCGCGGTTAACTGAAACGCGTTCCACGTTTGCGGTTCGACCTCGGGTTGGACTTCGTTCATCGCTTGGGCAGCCAATTGACGTTGGTGCTCGCGCTCCCACGCTTCCTGCAGTTCGTTGGCGGTGTCGGGCGTTTGCGAGAGCATCTCGTATTGCGCGGTGTCGTTGGCGGTAGGACCAACACGTTTGCGTTTTTCAAAATAGGTATAAAGTCGATTCCGAGTGATCGTGAACAACCAGGCGCGAAAACCGCCTTTTTCTTTCGCGTAATCCAAACGCGAAATCGCAGCCCCGACCCGGCGGACGACATCTTGCACAATGTCAGCCGCATCGGCGTCCTGCAATCCACGGCTGCGAGCGAAACGATATAGCATCGGACCATAGTCTCGAAGAAACTCGGACCAAGCCTCGTTATCCGCTCCGTCACGCAATCGCAGCAGCAGCGTTGCTCGGGTGATCGGTGAATCGGTCAAATTAGTATCCTGCGCGGCCTTGTTCGATCGTAACACACTGAACGACCACCTGATTATAGCCGTTGTCGCGAACGTGGGCACCGCGTCGGATCACACCGGTGAATACTCGCTGAAAGCGTCTCTCTTACACGCGGCCTTAACAAAAGCCAAAAACTCACGAAAAAAACATCGCGAATCGGTGTAAGGCCACGAAAAAGCGAGAGTATTTCCTTCGTCATAAGAATCAATGCATCGATGGAGATCCACCAATGTTCGATAAATCCTTCCCTATTTCACAGCGATATGCGGTCCTTGCCGCATTTGTACTCACCGTATCGGCTTCGCTGGCGACGGCGCAGGTGCCGGTCCGAGTCGAATCGGTCCAGCGGCAGACGGTTCAGCAGCGACACGCGGTGACTGGATCGCTGCGTCCCGTCGCTCGGGGGAACGTCGCCGCGATCGAGTCGGGGCAATTGCTCGAGCTGAAACCACGCGAGGGCGAGCTGATTCGCAAAGGCGACATTGTCGCTCGTGTCGACTCACGGCGATTGCAAGCCCAACACGGCGAGGCGGTGGCAGAAAAAGCGATCGCGTTCGCGGATTTGGCCAGTGCGAAAGCCCGATTGACGCAAGCCAAAGCGGATCTGTCGCGTGCTCAGAAATTGATCCATCAAAACGCGATCGGGCAACAAGAACTCGACGCGTTCCAAGCGGCCTATGACATCGCCAAGGCGACCATCGATTCCACCACCAGCAGAATCGATCGTATCGAACAATCGATTCGATTGATCCAGGTGCGATTGGATGACACCGTGATCCGAGCTCCCTACGATGCCTCGGTCGTGCAGCGGCAAATTGAACCCGGCGATTGGGTGCAAGCGGGCGATGCATTATTGACGATTGTCTCGACGGGGCCGATCGAAGCGTGGTTAGAAGTTCCCGAACGATTCGTTCAAGCGGTCGACCAGTTTGGCGCATCCGTCAGCGTCCGAGCGCGAGCCACCGACCAGGAAAGCAATGTCTTGTCGACGCGGCGAGTCGCGGACGTCAATCCTCGCGTGCGAACGCTTAGCTTTGTGGTCACGCTGGACAATCCTGATGGCCTACTGTCCGCCGGCATGTCCGTCGACGGCTGGATCGCCACGACCAACGAAGTGCAAACCGAGACGGTTCATAAAAACGCTGTCAATCGCAGCGGCAATCAACCGTTTGTCTATCGAGTCAGCAAAGGGGCCGCCGAGAGCCAAGCGGAGCGAGTTCCGATCGACATTCTGTTCGAATTGCCCGACCGTGTGGCAATTCGATCCGCTCAGCTGCACGAAGGAGACTGCGTGATCGTTGAAGGCAACGAGCGTCTACTTCCTGGCCAAAACGTGGCAATCATTAACACCCCGGCCGGAAATGATGGTTTTGTGAATGTGAAACGCAAGTAGCGAAAGTCGCCAAGACTTTTATCGGACATTTTTTGGTCTCCGGCGGGGCTCTTGTCTTGCCTTAGCACCACACATTGCTGGATTCGTTCGACGTTTCGCGTTTAGTAGCAACGCTCGCCAGAGCGTGAATGGATGGCACTTGCGGTCCCGTTTGCCAGTTCTGTCCCATGTCGTTTTAAACGAGGCCATATTTATTCCCATCGGTGTAAGACTTCCGGCCTCACGCAAGTATCCAACGATGTAGACGGCGTGTGTAGCGGCGCCATAACGAAACCCTCCGGCCACGCGAATGGAATCGCGTGGCTTTTTTTAGAACTCGCCTGTTGGGAAATTGATCATGAACTTCGTCAAAGCTTCGGTTTCGCAACCGATCACCGTTACCGTCGGCGTGATCCTTTCGTTGATCGCCGGGATGGTCGCACTTCGCAATGTGCCGGTTCGAATGGCACCGGAAATTGACTCGGTGGTGATCTCGGTCGCCACGGCTTGGGAGAACGCGTCGGCCGAAGAGATCGAAAGCGACGTGATGGAGCAACAGGAAAAATACCTTGGCGACATCAGCAATCTGGTTTCGATGACCAGCATCGCTCGCAGTGGTCGTGGATTGGTTCGATTACAATTCCGTACCGGAACTGACATCAACCAAGCGATGTCCGAAGTCGACCAGAAATTGAGCGAAGTGCCGCAGTACCCAGTCGGAGTCGACGAGCCCGAGATTGAAGCGATCGATCCCGAAAGTGTTGACTACATCGCCTGGGTCGGTTTCAGCAGCACGGATCCGAACTTCGATTCAACGACACTGTATGACTTTATGGATCGCCGCATGCGGCCCGTTTTCGAGCGGATTCCAGGGATCTCGCAAGTCGGGATGGTGGGGGCACGCGAATCGGAAATTCAAGTCATCGTGGATCCGTACGCCTTGGCCGCTCGCGGTTTGACGTACTCGGACTTTGTTGCCGCGTTGGAAGTCAACAATGCGAACTTTTCGGCCGGAAAAATCACCGATGGAAAGAACGACCTTCGTGTTCGCACGATCGGTCGCTTTGCGGATGCATCGTCGGTCTCGGACTTGGTGGTTCGCCGCGATGAGGAAGGCCCGATCTATGTCCGTGATGTTGCTCAGGTGCGAGCCGGATACAAGGAACTCGACAGCTGGGTGCGGGCTCGTGGGACGCTGATGCCGTTCTTTAACTTTCAATTGGAATCCGGCGGAAACTTGTTGGACACAATGAGCGAGATCCAAGCGGAAATTGCTCGCATGAATTCCGAAGACGGGCTGCTTAGCCAACAAGCTCATATCTTACAAACCGCGGGTGAGTTGGCCCCCGGCACGAAACTAGAACTCGTGCAAACGTGGGATTCATCGAACTACGTCAAAGATGCATTGGCACTGGTCCAGCAGAACATTTTGTCCGGTGCCGTATTAGCGGTCGTCGCTTTGTTACTGTTTCTTCGCAGCGTTCGTTCGGTGGGCATCATCGCAATCGCGATCCCGCTTTCCACGATCGGGACCGTGGTGATCTTGCTGGCACTCGGTCGTAGCGTGAACATCATTTCGCTGGCGGGGATGGCGTTTGCGGTTGGTATGGTGGTCGACAACGCAATCGTGGTGATCGAAAACATCTTTCGCTATTTGCAAAAAGGCCATTCCCCCAAACAAGCCGCACTTTTGGGAACCCAAGAGGTCGCCGGTGCCGTTTTGGCATCCACGTTAACGACATTGGTCGTATTTTTGCCTGTGTTGTTGATCCAAGAGCAAGCCGGTCAACTGTTCCGCGACATCGCGCTCGCGATCATGGCCGCGGTTGGATTGAGCTTGATTGTATCACTGACGGTGATTCCAGCCGCAGCGGGTGTATTACTCAAACCACTTGCAGACCAATCGAACGAATCAAAATCCGTTCCGAATGATTCTAGTCCGCTCCGACCACGCTCGAGACTTGCCCGATGGTTATTGGCAACTTACGAAACGTTGGTGCGGCTGACCAATCTGCCGGCAATGATTGGCGAGATCGTTCGCTGGTTGGTGTCAGGTTGGGTTCGCCGGATCGCCACGGCAAGTCTGTTTGCCGCCGCGACCGTGGTGGGCATCGTGATGTTATTGCCGCCACTGGACTATTTGCCAAAGGGAAACCGCAACCTCGTCTTTAGCGTTTTGGTGCCGCCCCCCGGCTACAGCATCGACCAATTGTTCGAGATCGGAAGTCGTATCGAACCCCATATCCGTGCCTCATGGGAAGCCGCTGGAGATCGGTTTGCCATGGAGGAGGTCCGTCGTGGGAGCGAAAATCCGATGATTGATAATCGAGTCGAGCTACCGATCAGTCCAGAATCACCGGAGAAGGTGATCAGCCCGCTACTGGACCACTACTTCCTCGTCGCTCGCGAAGGTCGCATTTTTCAAGGGGCGATCCCCGTGGATGCCGCGACCACGGTCGACGCGATTCCCTTAGTCGAGAGTGCGTTGATCGCGGGCGCCGCGCCGGACACCCGATACTTCACGTTTCAGTTCCCACTGTTCCGCACCGGAGGAACCACGGGAGCGGCGATCAAGATCGATGTCGTCGGCGATTCGCTCGAGGAGGTGGTCGATTCGGCTGGCGCCTTGATGGGGCAATTGGTGGCAGACTACGGAACCATGAGCACCAATCCAACGCCATCGAATTTCTTATTGCCGACGCCCGAGATTCGGGTTGAACCCGACGATGAACGGCTGCAGGACGCCGGTCTAACGCGCCAGGACGTCGGGCTGGCGACGCAGGCGTCCGGCGACGGCATTCTGATCCCGCGTCGCTTTGAACTCGGCGGTGAACTGAAGGACTTGAAAATCATCACCGAAGCAGCGTTGGGGAATTCGCCCGTCGAAGGCCTTCGCAACGCTCCGGTTGCCACTCGCCGTGATGGTGTAGTCGATCTGCAGAACATCGCCAAAGTTGATCGAGTCCGCGTGCAAGACCAAATTCGCCACGTCGATCGTCAACGCGCCGTTACACTCGAGTTGACTCCGCCAGACAACGTGCCGTTGGCCACGGTGATCGACCAATTGAACGAGAAAGTTGCCGCGCTTCGCGAATCCAAGGCAATACCTGGTACCGTCGATGTTCGCTTCGCGGGGTCCGCCGGTTCGCTTGCCGAAATCAAAACGGCCTTGATTGGTGACGGGTCGTTCGTGGGAACGATTTCTAGTTCGATCTTTCTAGCGTTTGCGATTGTTTATCTGTTGATGGTGGTGCTGTTTCAAAGCTGGTCCTACCCGCTGGTGATCATGATCAGCGTTCCATTGGCAACACTCGGCGGATTCATCGGGCTGGCGTTGGTTCACCAGTGGACGCTGAGCGATCGTTATCTGCCGGTTCAAAACATGGACGTGCTGACGATCCTGGGGTTCGTGATCTTGGCAGGCGTCGTGGTCAACAATGCGATCTTAATCGTTTATCAAGCCCTCAACTTTTTGAGAACGGGGAAAGACGAAGATGGCAACGCGGTCAGCACCGACCCCAATGATGCGATTGTCGAGTCGGTCGTCAGCCGCGTGCGTCCAATTTTGATGAGCACATTGACCAGTGTCGGTGGGATGTTGCCGCTTGTGTTCTTGACCGGGCCTGGCAGCGAGTTGTATCGCGGGCTCGGGGCGGTGATTACCGGCGGCTTGGTGGTATCGACGGTCTTTACCATGTTTTTGGTACCCGTCGTTTTGAGCATGGCATTTGCTATCCAGCGGACCGGTGTCGCCGAGACAGCCGCCGCGGCCGAATCAGAGCGTGACACGGCTTCTCCCTCGATCCCGGATGTGCTTGGTGCTCAATTGACTTGACCAAGTATTAGAGTCTTTGTGGAAAGGTTTTCAAAACCGAGTAAGAGGCTACCTGTGTAGCGAGTAGTCCCTACAGAGCGTTCACGGTGTAGCGGTGAACGCGTTACGAAATCAAAAATTCAAACTGGAGAATAAGTCAAATGTCATTTGATGTTAAAAACAAGACCGCGTTCGTGACCGGTGCCAACCGCGGAATCGGCCGAGCGATCGTCGAGGAAGCATTGCGTCGCGGAGCTAAAAAGGTCTACGCAGCGGTGCGAAAATTAGACTCGGCCGATTCGCTGGTTAGCGAATTTGGTGACCGCGTCGTTCCCGTTCAATTCGACTTGGAAGATCCAAGCACGATCCAGGCTGCTGCGAAAACCGCCAGCGACGTCGATCTGGTCGTCAATAACGCAGGCGTTTTAAAGACATCCGGCCCGATCGACGACGATACCCTCGATTCAATCCAATTCGAAATGAACGTCAACGTTTACGGCCTGATTCGCACTGCGAAGGCGTTTGCACCGGTACTGGCTGCTAATGGCGGCGGGGCATTGGTCCAACTAAACAGCGTCGTCTCGGTCAAGACGTTTGCCAATGTCGCGACCTATTCCGCATCCAAGGCTGCGAGTTACTCGATCACCCAGGCGCTTCGTGACACGTTGGCGGAACAAGGAACTCAGGTGGTCAGTGTCCATCCCGGCCCAATCGCAACGGACATGGCGGATCATGCCGGGTTCACCGAAGGCGCCGCGCCGCCATCATCCGTCGCCAACGCAATCTTTGACGCGTTGAGCGAAGATCGTTTTCATGCCTGGCCCGATCCGATGGCACAACAGGTCGGCGATGCCTACCAAAGTTTTGCCCAATCGGTGGTGGAAGCCGACATGCAAGAAAGCGCGAGTTAGGTCGGTCGGTAACTATTTTTTTGCCGTAGCCGTAGCGGAAGTCGGCAAAACTTTGGATCCACGATGAATGCTTTTTTTAGCGGTGCGGCGCAAGCCGCCCGGTTGCAGCGAGTAAAGCGTTCAAAATTTACCGGGCGGCTTGCGCCGCTCCGCTACTAGAACCACTCGCATAGTGCCAAAAGTAGATGGTATTGGGCTCACGCCGTTGGCTTACAAAAGGATCGACGGATCCTCGGTCTATACCGAGCGACCTCCCGAATTCGAACCTGAATCTAGAAGTCGGTGCTGGCTTGCTCGAGGTTCAACTCTTTGATCCAAGTGTTACGGTAACGCACGTCGTGACCTTCGCATTGCAGCTTCAGTCCCTGTGGCGTGTCGGTGATACCACGACCACCATCGTTGCCACCATCGACGCCCGAGTTCGGCCCGCCCCAAACTTTGTTGATCACTTGGTTGGTATGCACTTTCTCGCCATTGAAATACATCGTCACCATCGGCTTTTCAATCATTTTGCCGTCCTCGAAGCGGGCGGCACGGAAGGTGATGTCATAGGCGTTCCATTTGCCGACGCCGTTATAGGCGTGATAAGGCGATTCGGTTTCATTGATCACCGCTGCCATGCCGTGTTTGGTTTTGTCGCCATCGAGAACCTGAATTTCAAAGCGGTTCTGCAGATAGACGCCGCTGTTTCCGCCCGGCTTCATGATTAGAAACTCGATGTGCAAGCGGAAATCGCGATACGGTTTCTTTGTGACGATGTCAGCGGCACCGTACTTGCCACCATCGGCGGCGCGGTCATCGGTCATCAAACTGGTGCCACCATCGACCGGGTCGTCGACAATCTTCCATTTGATTGGCATCGCCGAAGCAAACCGTGGCCCTTCCCAATATTGCCATTTCTGGTCCAGCATCTCACGCGACCCGTCAATGATCATCTCGGCACCGTCGATAGGTTTGGCGCCGACCCCGATCTGTTTTTCCGCGGCCTCGGCCACGTCCGTGGCAGTGAAAAGGGACAACGAAATGAGAGACAAGAAATAGAGACGATTCATGGAAAGGCGGCTCAGGTTGGAGGGCGAGGATTCAAAGACCGAAGTCTTCAGCGCGGATATAGCCGTGCAGGCGAGTGCTCCGATTGTACTTCAGAAGCGCGGCGGCAATGACGTCAGATAAAGCGATTTTCACGCATCGAGTTTAACCCCTGATGCTCTGTAGACAGCCCATCAGTGAACAAGACATCACCAGTGCACCCATACGCGTGTTTTTCATGAGCGCGCCCTTTTTGGGAATTATCCACTTGCCAAAGCCATTTCGCTGACCCCACAATGGACCGTCCGCCCATGGCCACATGAGGCATGCGGCAACAAAGGCGTGGTTCTCTTATTGGGGAATGTGTTGTGAGGCAATGGCAGGTTCAATCGGTCGATCAATTGGATGCAGAACGCATTTCCCAGTGGTGGGAATTGCTGGACAACACGCCCGAATTTGAAAGCCCCTATTTCACCCCCACTTATGTCCAGACGGTCGCTCGAGTGCTCCCGAATGTCGAGGTTGCGTTTCTGGCCGATGGCAAACGCTTGTACGCGGTCTTCCCCTTCGAGCGACTGCATGGCAATGTCGCGGGCGCTGTGGGGCGGACATTAGCGGATTATCAAGGAATCATTTATCGCGAAGGGACGTCGATCGATCCCACGGCGCTGCTGCACGCCGCACAGTTGGTGCGTTGGGAATTCGATCATGTCTTTCCCGTGAAGCAACCCCTCGAATCGAATTGCTGGGCTGTTTGGTCATCGCCACAAATGGATTTTTCCAAAGGCCACCAGGCCTATATCGACAAGGTCTATGATCGAAGTGCCAACTTAAAGAAGACGGTCCGCACGGGCCAAAACCGGATGACCAAAGCCTTCGGGGCACTGACCGCGGGCAAACAACAATGCGAAAGCGACCTGTTGGAACCGTTACTGCAATGGAAGTGCGATCAATACGAAGCCCAGCATCGTAAACATCCTTTCCGCGAACCGTGGGTCCGCGAGCTGCTAAGGCTTTGGATGCAGCAGACCGACGATCGTTTTCGTGGCGAAATTGTCTACTTGAAGGCAGCCGACAAACCCGTCGCCTTGCATTACTGTTTGCGATCCACAACCGTTTCCCACTTCCTGGTCAACACATACGACTTTGATTCTGCACGTTACTCCCCCGGCCTCGTCAGCATGTTGATGGCGGCGGAGACAGGAGCCTATGGAGACGTGCAGCGAGTGGACTTTGGCAAAGGACTCGAAAGTTACAAGAGTCGATTGGCGACGGCGGAGACGATGGTCGGTGAAGGCTGCGTCGATCTGAATCACACACGGTATGTGCTGAACCAAACACTGCAACGATCACGCTATCGATTCCTGCGATCGCAATGGGCCGATCCTGTCCGCTCGCTTGCTCGCCGAGCGGCCGCAAAAGTCCCGGCGGTTCGCACGCTACTGCACATGCGTTAGCAGTAGTGTTTTCGCGGTTCCTGTGGCGGAACAACACTGTCGTGCTGGTAACTGGTAAGCTAACGAGAGTCACGAATATTGTGACTTTGGCCGTGCGACACGGTCCTCACCCCCCAATCCCGCCGCAGCGCCACTCCACTGCAACAACATGCTCAATACCCAAGCTTGGTCGCGATTTGTTTATGCGTTTCTGTTTCTGAGTGTCACATCCACTCCGCTACTCGGACAGCAAAATGTTGACAACGTCGCGATCATAGACGGAATTCAATTCACATTGGCTGACGGTCTGCGGATCGAAAAAGTCGCAGGCGAGTCGCTGGTCAAATGGCCGATCGTCGCCGACTGGGACAATCAAGGCCGTTTGGTGGTGGCCGAGTCCGGTGGCGTCAGCAAACCGATCATCGAACACAATGAAAAGAAACTGCACAAGATCATTCGGTTAGTAGATGTCGATCATGACGGCATATTCGACCAGCGGATCGCTGCGGCGGACAAGCTCAGTTTCCCCGAAGGCGTACTGTGTGTGGGCAACGAAATCCTGGTTGCGGCCCCGCCCGTGATTTGGAAATTGACGGACGCGGACGAGGATGGTGTCTGTGAAAAACGCGAAGTTTGGTTCGACGGGCAAACGATCACCGGTTGCGCCAACGACCTGCATGGACCGTACCTCGGTCCCGATGGATGGGTCTATTGGTGTAAGGGTGCGTTTGCAAAACAAACACACTCGCTGCTGGATGGACGCACCATCGAATCGTCAGCGGCCCATATCTATCGCCGGAAACTCAGTGGCGGCGATGTCGAACAAGTGATCACCGGCGGGATGGATAACCCGGTCGAAGTGGCGTTTACACCCGAGGGAGAAGCGTTTTTCACCAGCACGTTTTTGCGACATCCCGGCAATGGACTTCGCGATGGCATCGCCCATGCGGTTTACGGAGGTGTCTATGGCAAGGAAAATGCCGTGCTCGACGGTCACCCACGCACCGGAGCGTTGATGCCGATTATGACTCAGCTTGGCCCCGCCGCTCCGAGTGGACTCGCCTGTTTGCACTCGAATCATTTGGTTGCTACCGAGCAACACTCCGATTCCCGAGTGCTTGTTGCCGCACTGTTTAATCTACAAAAGGTCACGGCGCATCAACTGATCCCCAAAGGGGCATTGGTGTCTACACAAATCGATCGATTTGATATTGATTGCCG
>TARA_R110002073_G_scaffold5624_6_pt1 | contig 17607 bp, 16 predicted proteins | sample TARA_R110002073 | Tara Oceans TARA_R110002073 (sample SAMEA4397174) | marine metagenome | biome: Polar Biome; feature: [DCM] deep chlorophyll maximum layer (ENVO:01000326); material: water (ENVO:00002006), including particulate matter (ENVO:01000060) such as... | depth 40 m
TTTGTTTGGGAGAGGTGACACAACGCAAGCCACCTCTCCCGAGCGAAGCTGGGGAGGGGGCGGACGAGCCCTTCAGGCCTCGTCTGGGTGAGGGCCGTGGTGCGCACACTTGATGCAGCGTACGACGCGGATTGCGCGGACGGCCCTCACCCGAGCAATCGCTCTGCGCTCTGCTCGACCTCTCCCAAACAAAGTTTGAGAGAGGTGATTTGCTCTGCCGACGGCACTTATTGCCGCCCGAACCTAACTGAAGTTAGGCGTTGGTGGGCGGTAGTCGGATAACTTGATCGTTTTGAACCAATCGATCGTGTGCTTCAGCCCTTCGGCCAATGGCACCTTCGGTTCCCACCCCAGCTGTTCTTTTGCCAAGCTGATATCGGGACGGCGACGCGTGGGATCATCCGATGGCAGTGGACGCGTGACCAACTTGCTTTTTGATCCGACCAACGACATCACATTTTCAGCCAGTTCGCGGATCGTAAACTCATCGGGGTTTCCGATGTTGACCGGCCCGGTGAAATTGTCTTTGTTCATCATCGCAATGATGACGTCGACGAGATCATCGCGGTAACAGAACGATCGCGTCTGAGATCCTTCGCCAAAGATCGTGATGTCTTCGCCGCTGAGTGCTTGGCGAATGAAATTGGAAACCACGCGTCCATCATAGGGATGCATGCGAGGTCCGTAGGTATTGAAAATACGGACGATCCGCACGTCGACATTATTGCTGCGGTGATAATCCATAAACAAGGTTTCCGCAGCCCGTTTGCCTTCGTCGTAACAGGCGCGGATACCGATCGGATTGACGCTACCGCGATAACTCTCGGTTTGCGGATGAACTTCGGGATCGCCGTAGACCTCGCTGGTACTGGCTTGCAAGATCCGTGCGCCACATCGCTTGGCAACGCCCAACATGTTGATCGCCCCCAACACGCTGGTTTTCATGGTTTTGATCGGGTTGTATTGGTAGTGACCCGGCGCCGCAGGGCATGCCATGTTGTAGATCTGGTCGACCTCCAGAAAGATTGGCAGCGTGATGTCGTGTCGAATCAGTTCAAAGTTGGGTCGACCCAACAAATGAGAAACGTTTGATTTTTGGCTCGTGAAAAAGTTATCAAGGCAAATGACGTCGTGTCCGTCGTTAACCAATCGTTCGCAGAGGTGCGAACCGAGGAAGCCGGCGCCCCCGGTGACAAGAATTCGTTGAATCATGCTAATTACGCTTTGAAAGTGAACGGGTAGTCGTTGCCCAAGCCTAACTTATTTGCCGAGCAATGGGCGAGCCCAGGTTTTAAAAGAAGCGGCTACAACAGCAGATTGTCGATCAGCCGTGTTGGACCGACAAAAGCAGCGATCAAAGCGACTGCGGGACCGTCTATTTGACGGATCGGAGCCAGCGAATCGGCGTCCACGATCGTGGCGTAGTCAATTTTGTCCACCGATTCTGCCGCATCACCATCGCCTAGCAATTCCCGGTGCATCTGGTGCTGTAACGTCTCGACGTCCCTCTCGCCCGCTTGCACCCGCCGCTGCGTGTTTTGCAATGTCCTGGAAATCTGCAAGGCAATTTGCCGCTGCTCGGGATCCAGATAGCGGTTGCGACTGCTGAGCGCCAAGCCATCGGGTTCACGGACGGTGTCACAAGCGACCACATCGATGCCGACATTCAAGTCACGCACCATCGCCTCGATCACTTTTAATTGTTGATAATCCTTGCGTCCAAAGTACGCATGTGTGGCTGGCAAAATTTGGAACAACTTCATCACAATCGTGGCAACGCCGCGGAAATGATCGGGACGAAACTCGCCTTCTAACGGCGCAGCCACAGCGGGCGGTTGGACATAGGTGCTGAATCCCGGCGGGTAGATCATAGAACTTTCGGGAACAAAAACCGCCGCGGCTCCCTGCGACTGCAACAGCTCGCAATCTTGTTCGAGGGTTCGCGGATACTTTTGCAAATCTTCATGAGGTGCGAACTGAGTCGGATTCACAAAGATCGTCGCGATCGTGACGTCACAATGTTTCTGTGACTCGGCGACCAAAGACAAATGTCCCTGATGCAACGCGCCCATCGTGGGAACGATGCCAACACGCTGGCCTTTACCGCGCGCGGAAAGCACATATTCGCGTGCTGCTTCGGGAGTGGAGAGTCGATCCATGTTGCGAGTGCTTTGTCCAGATATGTTTTTAGCGGTAGCGGAACTCGTGCATGAGTTTCGTTAGAGAAGGGAGAACGGCCGAAAGTCTTGACGACTTCCGCTGCGGTCAACCCCTCATATTCAGTTTGGACAATGCATTAGAACGGCGTCGAAGTCGCTTCTTCGAGCACCTTTTCGCTAACGTAAATCGGCAGCGCCGGAGTGAACGTCACCGCCACCGCGATTGCGTCGCTTGGCCGCGAATCGATCGTGATCACTTCGCCATCCTGTTTGCGAAGGTTTAGCTGGGCAAAATAGGTGTGATCATTTAAATCGGTGATCACGACACTTTCGATTTTCGCGCCCAACGAATCAGCGACACGCACAATCAAATCATGCGTCAAGGGACGTGGCGGATGATACTCTTCCTTCACACGGCGATCGATATTCGTCGCCTCGAAGATGCCGATCAGAATCGGGAACTCGCGATCTCCATCTTCTTCCTGAAGATAGATCACTTGGTTTTCAGTGAGTTCGGAAATGATAATCCGAGCGAGCTGCATTTTGACAGGCATGGGTAAACACACAGGAACGAAGAGTGTCGAAGTTGAAAAGGAAAAGGGGGCCCACGGGTTTCCATCAACCCATCGGCCGATGCGAACCCCATCCCAAAAATATCATGGCGTTCGCGAGCTTCCTATCCACACGCAATATACCTTGGCAAGGCCACGGCGTGTTACCGTGCCGAAAGGCGAATTCGTGAAGATTTTTGACTCGGCCGGTCCATCCCCTGCACCCCCAAATTGATGCAAATGACAACATTCACGTGTTGTCACTACGCTTGCCAGAGCGTGAGATGTCGGCGTCCTCTAGGATTCACCACCTTACAGGCGAAGGTCGCTACGAGAAATTGCTTCACCACGTTGCCCAAATCGGGCGGTTAGAGAACGCTTTCCAGAGAGGAAAGTGCCAGCGGTTCTTTGGTCGCGAAGGGTTCGCCGTAGCGGCGATTGATCAGTCGGCCCCAATTCGACGCCTCGTCACGAAGCCGATCCAAGATCGTCGGCGGCTGCGTGTCTCGGCCCGTAATAAATTGGCTCTCGTAAGCCGAGATCGAAGCGAGTTTCGCGTCCCAGTGGTCGCTGATATCGACAATCCAGCTGGGCTGAATCGCCAATCGCAGGTGGATGCAGTAGTAATAAAAGACACGCTCAGGGTGAAACGGCTCGCCTGGCATGTCGGTTTTGCTCAATTTGGCCCAGAACCGAGCCGCTTCGATTAAGTCGGTGGCGGCAACATGATCGGGGTGAGCATCCTGCCAATAGGGAGCAAACACCCATTTCGGTTTCAGTACACGAAAGTAGCTGGCGACCACTTCGCGAGTTTCCAGGGTGTGCAAAAGCCGACGATTTTCCAGCCCCGCGTTGCCTCGCCACGTTAACTTCAACGCTTCGGACGCACGGTTCGTTTCGCTTCGACGCCGCGATTCACTGCCATGCGGCGTCGGCTCGCCCGTCGTCAAATCCAAGACACCGACACGCCATCCCAGCGAAATCATCTTCGCAATCGTCCCTCCCATGCCTAGTTCGGCATCATCGGGATGGGGAGCGACGACCAACATATCCAATGGATCGGTGGGTCCGAGGTCTGCGGGAGCTTCCGTCAGGACGACCGTCATCGTTTTGCACTGGGGTTTTGAGAAGTGTTTTTTTTGAGAACGGGGGTGTGAAGGAGCGTTAGAAAACGACCATCACGGCGCCCCGACCACGGTCACGCAAACTCTGTCAGGCAACGCGCATGCAAAAACGACCGGAATGGATCCGGTCGTTCTTTTGGGTGATCGTGGCAGCGCAATGAATGGCGAGGACGCCAGAGCGCGTTTAGCGACGAGCCTTTTTGACCTTGGCACCGCCTTGGCGGACCTTGAATTTAGGATTGCTTTTGCAAATCACATAGATTCGGCCGCGGCGTTTGACCACTTGGCAATCGGGGTGGCGGTACTTCAGGGCGCCGATACTGCTGACAACTTTCATCGGATCGATCTCGTCGGACGTTCGTTTATTTTTTACAGTTCACGCTGCACAGCAGGGTGCTGGAGCGATTTTTCTACGTTAGCGAGGGCGGAGTATAGCGTTTTCTATATTTCCTTCAACGGCAAACAGCGCGGATCCCAAGACGACAAGCCAGGTTCTTTTTACTATCCTCTTGTCTGCTGCCGCTGGAATCGACAATTCACCGCCGTTTCGCAGCCGCATTCTCGCGTTTCAGCTCCAAATTCCGTCCTGCCAACCAAGTCCCTGGGAACTCGAAATCCATGTCCAAAATCGCCTACTTTGACTGTCTCAGCGGAATCAGCGGCGACATGACGCTCGGAGCTCTCATCGATATCGGTGCCCAAACCGGCGAACTTGACGCAAACACGATCGAAACTGCCGTCCGCTCGATGGGACTCGGTGAAATCACGATTCAGGCCCAAACGGTCAAAAAACATGGCTTTCGAGCGATCAAAGTCGACATCGCCCATCCCCCCGAGCATGCGCATCGGCATTTGCACCACATTACCGAAATGATCGATCGCGCCGATGCGATCACTCCCGCAGCAAAGCAACTGGCGCACAAAATCTTCTTGGAACTGGCCAAAGCCGAAGCAAAAGTGCATGGTTCGACGATCGAAAAGGTTCATTTTCACGAGGTTGGCGCAATCGATTCGATCGCCGACATCGTGGGCACCGCCGTGGCGATGACGACGCTGGGGATTGAATCGATCGAGGCTTCGGCGGTCCCCACCGGGTCCGGGACGATCACGATCGCCCATGGCCGCGTCGCCATTCCCGCTCCCGCGACCGCCGAACTTCTGAAGGGAATTCCGATCGCCAGCTCGGATGTGCAGGCCGAATTGACGACCCCGACCGGAGCGGCGATCCTGAAAGCGACCGCATCGCGATTTGGCTCGATCCCCTCGATGAGTACGATTGCCGTCGGCTACGGCGCCGGCAGCAAAGACCTAGAGACCCAGGCCAACATTTTGAAAGTCATGCTCGGCGAGCGCAGTGGCGTGGCGGGGGCATCACCGGAGGCCGCACGTGACTATCCGCTGGAAACCGATCAAGTCGTCGTGCTGGAAACCAACATCGACGACGCGTCGCCTCAGTCGTTGGCTTTTTGTGCCGAACGGTTGCTTGATGCCGGGGCGCTGGACGTGTTCCAAACGCCCTGTGTGATGAAGAAAGGACGTTTGGGCGTCGTTTTGACGACCCTGTGTGACGCCGAACATGTCGCACAACTCGAGTCGATCTTGTTCACCCACACCTCCTCGATCGGGATCCGCCGGCACACGTCAAATCGCCGCAAATTGGTCCGTCGTAGCGAAACCGTCTCGACCGATTTTGGCCCCCTGCGTGGCAAAGTGGTCGTCGTTCCCGGCGGCGCCGAGCGGTTTGCGATCGAAGACGACGACGCCGTGGCGATGGCGAAACAGCACTCGGTCGACGTCGCTCAGATTCGAGCCGCAGCCCAATCGGCTTGGCAAAATCGCAATTCCTAAACGAGCACCACAGCGGATGCAGCGGATGCATTCGCCACACCGCAAATCGAGCTGTCACGGGTGGCGTTTGAAGCGGTGCGGCGCAAGCCGCCCGGTCTAATTCGAACGTTTTACTCGCTGCAACCGGACGGCTTGCGCCGTGCCGCTACCAAAGTAGATGGCATTGCCCCCCCTCCCAACAGAGACGCCCTCACCACCCGCAATGACGTGGGAAGCTCGCTGATTCGCTTTTGCATACCGCACATCGGGTGTATTTATGAGTACAACGGGCCCCCAAACGCTATTCTTGATCAAGAGCAGCAGGAAGATGCAGACGTTGGCCATCCTGCAATTAAACTAGGCGTGATGGTCGGTTGGATCCCCTTGTTTCGCTTATACTAAAAGAGGAACAAGCCTCTTATGTAAGCGACACCGACCTCTCGCGGCATCTTCATCATCCGGCTCGATTCCGCTCTTTCATGTCAGTTAATTGAAACGTAGGGAACGCGATTTCCATGGCGTCTGTCACCGATCCAAATCAACTTCATCCTTCTGACCCGCTCATCCCCAACGCGATGGTCGAGGACGATGTGTATGAGGAGCCGAATTCGAGACGGCGATTTTTGATCTTCAACGCCATGCCCGCTTGGGCTGTCAGCACGTTTGTTCACGTCATCATTTTGTTGGTCCTTGGATTGGTTTCGATTGCCGATCCGGTCAAGATCGTCAACGTATTGTCGGCGTCAGCCACCGCCGAAGAGGGTCCGGAAATGGAGGAGTTTGCGATCGAGCAGCTCGATCCGGGCGAGGTGGCTGAAATGGAAGAGATCACCGAAACAACCGTCGACACCAGCGAACAAATCGAGATGCCTGAGCCGACGACGTCGGTCGAGTCGATCGAAATTGCCGAAGTGGCGATCGACATGGGCGAGATGGCATCGGATATGGCTCCCGCCGCGACGTCGCTGCAAACGTTGTCGTCCGTTTCGGGCGCCCCGATGAGCAGTCGCAGCGCGGATATGAAAAAGAAACTGCTGCGTGATTACGGAGGCAGTGCCAGTAGCGAAGCGGCCGTCACGGAAGCGCTGAAATGGTTCTCACGCCACCAATTCCCCAACGGTGGTTGGTCGTTCCAGCACAACGTCGCTTGTAACAACCGCTGTGGTGATCCCGGCGAACCGAAACGTGCCGGTGCGGTCAATGCCGCCACCGCGATGGCGTTATTGCCGTTCATGGGCGCTGGCCAAACCCACAAATCAGGCGACTTTCGCGAGAACGTCTATCGCGGACTCAAGTTCCTGATCAGCAACGGAAAACTCGGTAAGAAAAACGGCATGCCCGTGCTCGATTTGACCGAGAGTGCGGGCAACGGAATGTATTCGCACGGCTTGGCGTCGATTGCGTTGTGTGAAGCTTACGCGATGACCGGCGACCCCGAATTGGCCATGCCGGCCCAAGCGTCAATCAATTTCATCGTCTACGCCCAATGTCGCGATGGAGGTTGGCGTTATCGACCGCAACAACCCGATGGCGGTGACACGTCGGTGGTGGGTTGGCAAGTGATGGCGCTGAAGAGTGCTCACATGGGGCACTTGCTCGTGCCGCCTACCACCGTGCAAGGTTCGGTTTTGTTTTTGGACAAGGTCCAATCCAATAACGGGGCCACCTACGGCTACGCCAGCCCCTCGGCCAAAGTTCGACCGGCCTGTACCGCGGTCGGTGTGTTGTGCCGAATGTACACCGGGTGGTCAAAGACCGATCCACGAATCGTCGCAGGCGTGAAAGAAGTCGCCAAGATTGGATTCCGCAAAGACCAGATCTACTACGATTACTACGCCGCCCAAGTGCTGCGTCAATTTGGGGGTGCGGAATGGGACAAGTTCAACAACGAAATGCGTGATTGGTTAGTCGAAACTCAATCGCAGGACGGCGGAGCGAAGGGCAGTTGGCATTTCCCCAAAGGGGGCCACGGTCCCAAAGATGGCGGCCGATTGGCTTCCACATCATTCGCAACGATGATGTTGGAAGTCTATTACCGCCACATGCCGCTGTACGCCGACAACGCCGCCGAAGACGACTTCCCTCTGTAAGTCGTTTTCCCGGCTTCACCCCGTCGCGATCCAGGTAGCGAAACTCGCCAACAGTTTCGTCGCGGCCTTTGATCGTGACGCGACGAGGGGCCGCCCAGTCGAGCTCGCACGTTTTTTCGCGTCCGCGGCTCTAATCGCGACGTTTTTTGTCTTAGCTGCGGAGCAGCGGAAGCATGGGGCCGGAGAGCGCTGTCGCTGCTCCGCAGCTTTTCGGCCGTGCGTCTCGCTAACGGACCTCGGGCTTGCGCCCGAGGCTTTAAGCTGTCGCTGCGTCCGCGGCTGGGATGACATCGTTTTTGCCTTAGCTGCGGAGCAGCGGTAGCATAAAGCCTGAGGCGTCAGCCTCAGGAAACAGCAACCTTCCGACGCAAAGCCGCGGATGCGGCGACAGCAAAAAAGATTGTCATGTCAAACACGCATACAAATTTACTGTTTCATATCGTGTACAGCGCGAAATATCGACGCAATCTCATTCGGGCGGACAAGTCTCCTCGAATCTACGAGTACATCGGCGGTGTGATCCGGGAACAGAAGGGGGTATTGATCGAGATTGGCGGCATCTCCGATCACGTCCACATTTTGGCAAGACTTAGCCCCACACTTGCAATCTCGGATGTGCTGCGAATCACGAAGGCCAATTCGTCAAAGTGGATCAATGAAACATTCCAGCCAAATTTTCCCTTCGCTTGGCAACGGGGGTTCGGAGCGTTCAGCGTCAGCGCGTCGAATGTCAAACAAGTGCGAAACTATATCCAGAATCAAGAGCAGCATCACAAACGGATGTCGTTTCGAGACGAATACCGTCAATTGTTGATACGCCACGAAATTACGTTTGATGAGAAGTATCTATTCGAGGAAGAACAGATTGGTTGAGGTTCGATAGTGCAGACAAGGCCAATCAGTCTTAGCTGAGATCGCTGTCGCTGCTCCGCAGCTTTTTGCGAGGGTGTCGCTACCCGGACCTCGGGCTGACGCCCGAGGCTTTATGCTGTCGCCGCGTCCGCGGCTGGGATGGTTACGTTTTGTGTCTTAGCTGCGGAGCAGCGGTAGCATAAAGCCTGAGGCGTTAGAAGTTACCTCTCCCAGCGAAGCTGGGAGAGGTGACAGAAAAGCTCGCTGGCGTCGCGGCATCTGCGGCTCTGACACCTACGAGAAAACGCCCCTTCCGACGTCGGAAGGGGCGTTTTTATCGTTTCAGTCTTGTCGTGGTGCGTCTAGCGGTTCCACCACCAACGATCATTGGCCGAGGCCAAAGATTCCGTCCGTTTCGTTGCCACGGCGGCGTCGACGGTTTGCTTTTCAACCACCGAGAATGCGTCGATGTCGACGCCTCCCGATGCCGTCACGACCCAGCCACTGCGGCCTCGCACAAAGCTGCACTGAGGGTTCAACGCTTTGGGGATCGCGTAGGAGGTCAGCTCGACCGCTTCGTTCTCTTGCTTTAGCAGCGACAGATCGATGCCAGCTTTTTGATCGAGCCGTTCTTGGCTGATCAATGTGGCCGCGATGGTCATATCCATGATGTTTTGCAAGTCACCGAAAACATGGATCTGCTTCGCCAATTCAGGATACTTCTGCGTCATCGTCTCGGCCCAGGTTTGCGCGATTTTATCGACGCGGCCTGCTGCTTTGACGTCGCCATCGGCGGCAACCAAGTCTTGATCGGTCAGCGTTTTCACGCCTTGGCCCGACAATTTCCAAGCCAACGCGTCTTCGCTCTTGGTCATCGCGTCGTAATTGCACGCCATCCACCAACGTGGGTTCTGAGCCGCGCTGTGGCGGCTATTCTTGGACATTTGCAAATAGCTGGGCAATCCGTTGACATTTGATGGAGCCAACTCCATCGCCACTCGCTTCATTTCAAAGTCGGCAGCGACCAGGATCCGAGCGTATCGGCTGTCTTGCGGCACTCCGGTCAAGTGGATCATTTGGGGGCCAAACGCTTGCTTCATCGCCGATTCGTAAATCGCAGGGTTTTGGCCTGGGCGAAGCTTGACGTTGCGAAGCACGTTTTGCAGACGTTGGCGACCTTCGGCAGTCGGCTCGATCGAGCAGCTGATGCCGCCCCGGCGAGCGGTTTCGACGGTGCGAAACGCGACGATCAAATCGGCCAATCGCATGGTCGATTTTCCCGACTTCGTCCCCACGACACTGCCGTCATCGAGCATTTCCCAAGGCTCCGCAGGGCCCGCGATCACGATGTCGTTGTTGTCGGGGTCGACGAAAACGTACTCGATCCGTTGCAGTCCCGCCAAAAACTCGACGTCGCTCGAAATCGGCTCGCCCGCTTCGCGAGTCGCCTGCAGGTGTTTTTGCAATTTCGCTAACGAGATCATCCGCATCTCGGTCGCTTGATTCATTTCGCCTTCGGCTTGCCGGAGCGCCGCTCGGGCCGCGTTGGACAGTTCTTGTTGCTCCGCGATCGTCGCGTTGCGGACAATACCTTCGGCGTCAATCAACACCCCTCCCACCGCTCGGTTGTTGAGACCACTGATTCCCGCCTGCAGCGAGGCGGACATGCAGAGGACCGCGATGATAGACGCAGTAAAGCGAAACAGACGTTGTGGACCGAATTCCATCGAGTGGATCTCCGAGGTATCCCGCACAACGGCTCGCGTTTTTGGGCGGGGGATGGTTCGTGGCTTAGAATATTCGTGGCTTAGAATAGATGCCTTGGACTAAAAACCGCAAATGCAATCCAACGGATGGCAACGCGGTCCGGCAAGTGACCGATACACAGGATACTTGCGGAAAATCCATATCGCAACAGAAGTCCTGTCGCAGTGAACGCACAAATAGTCGGTTTCTCCGCTAAAATACGAGTGCGGCACGTGGCAGACGCTAAGAACCTGCCGCTCGCCATTCTACATACTCCGTCACAGCGTTCACAATCATCATAATCGATACGCCAACCGTCTTTTCCATTTTTGGCTTCTCCTATCGCAGTGGATTCGCTTGAACACCAAAGCCTCGCAGACGACATCCTCGATAAACCCGGCTGGATCCTCGACAAACCCGGCTGGCCACAACTCCGCCACCCGCCACCCTGGTGCCTACCTCGTATTGAAATCAGCCGGCCGCTGGAGTGACGTCTTCCGCCTCGCCCCCCCGGCCGAAGCCTTCCTGGGACGAGCTTCGTCCAACCAAATTGTGATCCGCAGCCACCAAGCGAGTCGCCAGCACGCCCGCATCTATTGGGCCGATCCGGCCCCCCAAGAAGCCTCGGCCTCGTCGCAGCCTGTTGCCGCCACCGGATCATGGTTCATCGAAGATCTCGGCAGCCGCAATGGCACCTTTGTCGGCGGAATCGAGATCACCGCGCCGCACCCGCTTCGTGATGGCGACAAAATCGAGGTCGCCGGTTTTGCGATCCAGTTCACGCACACGATTCATACCGGCGGCATCGAAACGACATCCAGCGATGATGACGACGCGGCCTCGCAAGCCACCGACGACCAATTGACGATGGAAATGAGTGCCGATGCGATCACCGATCGGCGGCGGCACAGCGACTATCTGCATGGGCGAACCGCTGCGTCCGCTGCAAACGCCGCGGACTCCAAAACCGCCGCAGATCGAAACGCCGCTGGGGACGATTCGCCGGGCGTTCGCAGCCGTTTGCTAAAACTCGCATTCACACTCGCTCGCCTCGAGGATTCCGAGTCCGCGGTCGCGGCGTGCCTAGATGATTTGGTGGGCAGCTTGAAATTTGATACCGCTGGTGTTTATCTCAGCGAACGATCGACTCCGCCATCCTCGGTATCGCCCAGCTCGATTTCAGAAATCCCGTTGGTTGCGACGCGGCAAAGCGGCGACCGCAGTTACCGCCGGCCGCCCGAAACGCTACTGCAGAATCTTGCCGGCGAAAACGGGCATGCCTTGTTGGCTCGCAATATCGTCGGCGATGACCAATTGGCGACCAAGAACAGCCGTGGCGAGATCGATGTCGAAAGCATCATCCTGGCCCCGATCCGCGACCATCGCGATCGCTTCCTCGGCATGATTCACATGACCACCGCCGCAGGAATTCGCCCCTTTAGCAGTGACGATTTGCAAGTTGTCGTCGCGGTGGCCGAAATCCTTGCCGAATCGGTTTCACGGCTCGCCGACCAGCGGCGATTGGCCAAGTCGCTTCACCTCAGCCGCCGCAGAGCCGAGTTGCTGCAAGAACAACTTGGCGACAAAGTTCGCATCGTCGGTAAAAGCGAAGCGATTCGTGCCGTCATCGAAAAAATCAAATTGGCAGCACCGACGCATGCCACGGTGTTGGTGCGAGGCGAATCGGGGGTGGGCAAGGAATTGGTCGCCGCCGCGCTGCATCACGCATCCAACCGCCGCGAAGGACCGATGGTCTGTTTGAACTGTGCCGCGCTGAGCGAAACTCTGCTAGAGAGCGAATTGTTTGGTCACGAAAAGGGCGCTTTTACGGGCGCCACCGAGCGGAAGCGGGGCAAGTTCGAAATGGCCGATGGTGGCACATTGATGCTTGACGAGATTGGCGAAATGAATGCCGAACTGCAAGCCAAGTTACTTCGCGTACTCGAGGGGCATCCGTTTGAACGCGTTGGCGGACACGAGCCAATCAAAGTCGATGTTCGTGTCGTCGCCGCCACCAACCGGGATCTGCAATCGATGGTCGGCGAAGGCAAGTTTCGACAAGATTTGTATTATCGTCTGCACGTGGTCGAGATCATTGTGCCACCGCTTCGGCAACGCCAACGTGATTGCTTGTTGCTGGCCCAGTTCTTTCTTGACCGTTTCAATCGCGAGATGGGTCGCCGGATCGAAACGATCAGCGAAGCAGCGCAAAAGCGACTGCTCGAATACCATTGGCCCGGCAACATTCGTGAATTGCGAAACGTGATCGAACGCGCCGTGGTGCTAAATCAAAAGAACGTGATCGAGGAAAACGATCTAGCCCTGTCGCCGGCCTCTGCGGCGGGCGGAGACGCTACGGCGTCGAGTGATACAGCGGTCGAGATGACGCTGGCCGAGCTCGAACAGCAGCACATCGAACGCGTGTTGCGTCACACGGACGGCAACAAAAGTCGCGCCGCCGCGATGTTGGGAATCGAACGCAGCACGCTGGACCGCAAACTGAAACGGTTCGCCAAATCATGATTGCCAGCTGTAACCAATCGCGGGAATGGGGCAAACTCAATTTACCCTCCCGTGTGGGGAGGGCTTGTGAAACCACGCTGGCACGTTCCACTTCTAACACAACGAGCCCACCGGTGAGCCGGCTACCGCTGGCTCTGGCCTCCCCTTTTGGGGAGGTGAAATCGAATTTCCTCCCCAGCTACGCTTGATCCGTCAGCTCGATTTCTACGGGCCGAAACGGGACGTGACGAATCGCGGCGCCGCCGTTAAAGAATTGCATCTGGTCGTGCTCGAATCCGCCAATCAAACGATGCGTGTGCCCGAACACCACGCGTCGTGTTCCGCTGTCAGGCCCCAAGTCGTGTAGCACCAGAAAGCGATTCAGTTTTCGGATCGCCATCTTGTTTCGATGTGCCAATGCCGCCGCGACTTTATGCGCTCGCGCCGCCACGATTGCGTCGTAGCCGGCGAACCGCCACAACGCAGCTCGTTTCTTGTCGGCCCACTTTTTTCGGTAGCTCTCGAAACGTTGCATTTTCCCTCGGCCTTCGATCTGGTCGCCATGCAACATCACCGTGTCGCCGATGCGAAGCACGTCGCCGGCAAATACAAAATTCGAATCCGGCTCGGTCTGTTGCCGCAACTCCCGCAGAAACACCGGGCTCGCGTCATGGTTGCCACACAAGAAAACGAATTGCTTGTCGGGGTATTCGTTTCGCCACTGCTGCAAGTAGTCGAGCGAAAAGTCGACCGCTTCGATCTCGCTCGAGAAACGTGACCATCGGAAATCGAACAGATCACCACCCCAAACGACCATCTCGTTACGCTCGATCAACGAGGCAATCTGAGTGTGATGTTGCTCTGCCGTGCTCCGCGTGCTCATCAAATGCAAATCCGAGATGAACACCGCTTGCTTGGGCATCTGATCGCGAGGCCAAGTGTGGATCATGTTCGCTGCCTTATTTCCATTGACGATAACGCTGGATCAATCCGTTGGTGGAACTGTCGTGCGACAGCGACGCGTCACTGGATTGCAATTCCGGCATGATCTTTTTGGCCAACATTTTCCCGAGCTCCACGCCCCATTGGTCAAACGAATCGATATCCCAAATCACGCCTTGCGTGAACGTGCTGTGCTCGTACAACGCAATCAATTTGCCGAGTACGCTCGGCGTCAATTGCTCGATAAAGATTGTGTTCGACGGCCGGTTGCCTTCGAAAACTCGATGCGGCACTAGTTCATCGGCCGTCCCTTCGCTCTTCACTTCCTCGGCGGTTTTACCCATTGCCAACGCTTCGCCTTGGGCAATCACATTGGCCATTAAGATGTCTTGATGATCGCCCAGCGGATTCAGTGACTTGCAGAACGCGATAAAGTCACACGGAATGAGGTGCGTGCCTTGGTGAATCAATTGGTAAAACGAATGCTGGCCATTCGTCCCTGGTTCACCCCAGAAAATCGGACTGGTGTCATAGTCGACGCGGTCACCCGAGAGTGTCGTCGATTTACCGTTGCTCTCCATCGTCAATTGCTGCAAGTACGCTGGGAATCGTTTCAGGTATTGATCGTACGGCAGCACCGCGACCGTCTTTGCATCAAAAAAGTTGGCGTACCAAACGTTCAACAACCCCATCAGTGCGGGCAGGTTTTGATCCAGCGGTGCGGTGCGAAAGTGAACATCCATTTCATGAAATCCGTCAAGCATTTCACGAAAGTTTTTTGGACCAATCGCCAGCATCGTCGACAATCCGATCGCCGAATCCATCGAGTAGCGGCCACCGACCCAGTCCCAGAATCCGAACATGTTTCCGGTATCGATTCCGAATTTGCCGACTTCATCCGCGTTGGTCGAAACCGCCACGAAATGTTTCGCCACCGCCGACTCGTCGCCTCCCAATCCAGAGAGCAACCACGTGCGTGCGGATCGTGCGTTGGTCATCGTTTCCTGAGTTGTGAAGGTCTTGGACGCCACGATGAACAGCGTTTCGGCGGGATCGAGATCCTGAGTCGCTTCGGCGAAATCGGTTCCATCGACGTTGGAAACGAAGCGGAAATTGAATTCACGATTGCTGTAGTGTCGCAGTGCCTCGTACGCCATCACGGGGCCGAGATCCGAACCGCCGATCCCGACATTGACGATATTGCGAATTTTCGAACCGGTGTGGCCTTTCCACTGGCCGCTGGTAACGCGGTCGCAGAACGCCGCCATTTTATCGAGTACCGCATGCACCTCGGGCACCACGTTCTCGCCTTCGAATTCGATTTTGGCGTCACGCGGAGCGCGAAGGGCGGTATGTAGCACCGCACGATCTTCGGTGGTGTTGATCTTTTCGCCGCTGAACATCGCATCGATGCGATTTTTCAAGTTCGCCGATTCGGCCAAAGCGACCAGCAATTTGACCGTTTCCGAGGTGATCCGGTTTTTCGAGTAATCGAGGAACAGCCCCAGCGCTTCGAGGCTCAGGGTTTGGGCACGCTGAGGATCTTCGGCAAACCACTCGCGGAGATGTTTGTCCTTAATTTCCGCGTGATGTGATTGCAGAGCTTGGTAAGCGTCACGAGAAGTCAGACCGTCGGTGGCTGTGCTGGTACTCATCCCAAAAAATCCTTCGATGAATCATGTTCGTTAAGTGGTCCCCCCATTCTCTACGAAGATTCAGAGCCAGGGAACCTTGGGTACCCCCAGTTTTTTTAATGTCGTTGTGGGATAGGTTGCCAGCCTGTCGTCAGCACTCATGACTGGCTAGCAACTCATGACAGTCTAGAAACCGATCTTAACTTAGCCAAACAGCCCTTTGCGGGGCAGGATCGACTCGGGGCGTCCGAGCGCCTTTTCGGATTTCTTGACTTGCTTGCGGATCGCTTTGTCCGTTGCCGCCTCAGGCACATTGGCGAACACCTCGGCGTATTCTCGCAGCGCCGCGTCGTGATCTCCCGCGCCGGCATACGACTGGGCCAACATCAGAAACAATGCCGGCTCGTAATTCTCCGACGGATGCCGCAGCGACTCCATTTGCTGAGCCGCAAGCTTGGGCTGCCCACTCTCGAGCAAGTTGATTGCCGCAATGCGAACGCACGGTGGGTACTCAGGATCGAGCTCGATCGCGCGCTGAAAACAACTCTCCGCTTCTGCCTTTCGTCCCTGATTCTCGTACCAGCTTCCGATACCAAGCTGGACATCAATATCGTCTTGATGCGATTGCAGCGTCGCCGACGCCAAATCCATCGCCTCGTCGGGACGATTGAACACCGTCAAGGTCCCCAGCAGCTCGATCGCGCGCTGAGGCTCATCGGGTGCCTCGGCTAGCTTTGCCATCCCCGTGTCGATCGCCTCTTCACGAAGTTGGTTCCACTGGTGCAACGGCATCACACGATGACGACGACAATTCGAACAATCACCGAGAATCTGCTTTTTGCCCATCGGGATCAGCGGGATGAACAAGACCACGAAATAGTAACCGGTTTCGTAATCAGTCATCTGGCAATGGGCGCCACACGAATCACATCGATCATGGTAGATCCGTGGATTCTTCTTGCCGTAATATTGCGTTCCAATACCATTGATCGTGGTGGGCATAGAGGGCTTTCAGTTCAGGCCAGTAAAAAATGCGTCAAGCGAATGAGAAAGGCAGAAAGGCAGAAAGACACGGAGACACGGAGACACGGAGACACGGAGAGAGTTTTCGCCAATTTAGCGGGTCGGTAGCAGCACCGCAAATTTTGATAGCGTGTTTTTTTTGCTAGCCGCAATATTCGCCGTGCACCCTAGTCGCCGTGCACCATTTTTGTGGGGCTGTGTGTGGCGGAGAGCGAAGGTGAGTGATCATTGGGTAGGAGAATCGATACGGTTCACCCCTTGGCTCACGTTAGTGAGCTCCGCACTGGAGCCCACGCCCCCACTCGCTTTTACAAAGGTTTCTCTTGATGAAGATCGTTCCCACGCTTGCCATTTGTGCATTGGTTCTTTCCAGCACGTTTGCCGCGACCGCTTCGGCACAATCCCACAGCCCGAATCCAGTGGCTAACGCAAAGAAGATGTTGTCGCCCGGTACGGAAGCGAAAGACTTTCAGTTGCGTGCTATTGCAGGCGAGTTGTCGGGCGAGGTGCAGCTCAGCCAAGTGAACGCGGAAGGCCCTGTTGTCGTCGTCGTATTGCGAGGTTTCCCAGGCCGACAATGTCCAGCCTGTTCCGCCCAGGTTGGCGACATTGTGAAAAACGCAAACAAGTTTGCAGCCAAGAACGCGCGAGTGCTGTTGATCTACCCAGGTGCGAAATTGCAACTCGGCCAACACGCGAATGATTTCTTACAAGGCACCAAGTTGCCCAAGCCGCTGACGTTCATGCTCGACCCTGATTTTCAGTTCACCAACGCTTACGGATTGCGCTGGAACGCAACCAACGAAACCGCCTACCCCACCACCCTTGTGGTCGACAAATCAGGCAAGATCACCTACGTCAAGATCAGCGAAACTCATGGCGGCCGCGCCATGAGCAACGAGATCCTCGCAGCTCTTTAATCCCCTCGCAACACGCTTCGCCTATCTCTGGCGACCTGTCCCGAACACGCCTCAGCGAAGCGTTAACGAAAGCCACGTTCGTGTGAATTTGCACGAACGTGGAGTGGCCGCCAGGCGGGCCAGCGTCGAATCATGTGGACTCGAGAGAGCCGCGACGGTGACACATCCTTCCGCTCGAGTTTGCTGCGGCAAAGCAGACTATTGGAAGCTACCGAGAAAAACGTTCGGCTGAGCAGC
>TARA_R110002073_G_scaffold103386_11_pt1 | contig 17590 bp, 14 predicted proteins | sample TARA_R110002073 | Tara Oceans TARA_R110002073 (sample SAMEA4397174) | marine metagenome | biome: Polar Biome; feature: [DCM] deep chlorophyll maximum layer (ENVO:01000326); material: water (ENVO:00002006), including particulate matter (ENVO:01000060) such as... | depth 40 m
GGCCTTCATGGGTACCAATATCAACAGCATCAATATGTGGCTCCCACTCAACAGATGTGGCGGTGAAACGGGGTCACCCGGCATGGATGTTGTGCCCAGGCGCCTGAATAAAATTGTTTCTGCGGATGGCGCTCAGTTTAACTGGTCGGTAAGTTCAACACAGGTAACGGACACATTCGCAGACAACCAACCACTCATGCCCGTTTTCAATGCAGGCGATGCGTTTTTCTTCGATCACTTTTTTTTACATCGCACCCAATTTAGGACTGATTTCACCAAGATACGATTTGCGGTTGAGACCTGGTTTTTCGGGGCTTCAAGTTTTCCCAAAAACCAAATACCGCTTGAGTGGTAGTTTTATAAGACCGCGCTGTGGTTTCAGTGAGGAAGAAAAAATATGTCTTCAGGTTTTCTCCGAACGAGCAGCCTGACGTCGTGATAATTTGACATTGTATTGTAGTTCTTGCAAGTAGGCCTCGAACATACCCTCCTCCGGCAAAGCATGCAGCTGTGGGTTCCACGGAACTTCTACATAGTCCTTCTTCTTCCAATAATATTGATATTCTTTTGACTTCCAGTCTTTGTAGATGTCTTCCCAACTAACGCGCTCAAAATGCGGCTGTAGGCATAGCGGCGTGAGAGCCTCTTCCTCCAGTTGAAAGCGGAAATCTACAGACAGTCTCATGGTCTCAAGATTCCTATTGTCCAAGGCACGATGAATAGTCAACGCCGGAAATAGCACGATATCCCCTGCCTTGAAATCCGCACCCATCCAACGGCAGGCATTAACCTCATCGCTCAACACTGCCTGACGATTACCCGCGCCAAGGTGAAAATCCAATGGCAGCACACCGAACTTGTGTGAACCCTCCTTGATCGCCAGGGACCCCTCTTCCATGCTGACATCCCCCAGGGGAATCCAGGCGGCAGTCAAATTTGGCGTGCCCTGGTTGTTTGGAAAATCCTGGTGTGGTGGCGTGGAAAGTTCACTGGAGTCAGGGAAGATAAGCCGAGTAATACACAAAGGGTGAGGAAAAGCCGTTTCCCCAAGAACCAGCCGCATCACCTTCATCAACTGCGCGTCGTGCGCCAGGCTGTGTAAGGCCTCCAGTTTTATAATGCGATCGTGCACTCGAAAAAATTTGGGCTGCCCCTCTCTGCGTGGCCGAGATATGGCCTTCGCCCGCATGCGCTGCGCACCATCTTCAATCCATCTCTGCTCCGCCAGAATGGTCGTTATCTGATTTCTGAGTTCCAGTAAGCGTTCTACAGGAATAATATTCCGAAAAAAAAGATATCCATCTGCTTCCAATCGACCGCGCACTGCAGCAGCATCGTTGAGAAGTTCATTCGCCTCATACATGGGCTCTGGCGTTATTATTTCTGAAACCGGAGATTCGGCCTCAATTCGTAAAAAGACCAGACGTTGTGTCAGTTTATCATCACCCGTCTCTCGGACTGCCTTATACAGCAGCTCAATACCCGCTTCATAATCTCCAGCAGCGACAAAGCTTTCAACCTGCTCAAGAACTTCCTGGTGGGGATGCTGACCTTCCGCCCCACTTTCGACTTCCATACTTATGCCTTTTCAACGAATAATTTGGTGTGCATAAAGATCATCTATCACAAGGTGGAATGAGAACCTCTACTACCAGTGTTATGTTATACATCCGCAAACACCATCCAGAATTAGACTCACCACTCGCTCATACTAAAACACCACCGGTTGCTGCTTGACAGGCGCAGTTGATCCGGCAAAGAACCAGGACTCTATCGCGTAGCGGTTATTCGTATGATTTAATCCGAAGCCTGTTCGGTGAAGGTTAAAGTGGTCAAAGAACAATGCATCTCCAGCATTAAACCTGGGACACCGCACAGGATTGGTCTGAGCGATCTCATCAATCAGTTCCTGACCAACCGTCCAATCAAATGGAGACCCGCGGGTACCGGTTTCAAATATCTCTCTACCCGTGCCCGATATTATCTCTAATCCGGGAGCACTGGCATCGCCGCCACAATCTGTCAGTGCTATCCAGAGGTTCGCCGTTCGAATAGCGGTCGCATCACCCAGAAAATAGCCATCCTGATGCCATCCGGACGAAGCGCCATTATTGGGAGCGGCACAGCGGACAACCCACTTACGCACTGAAAGCACGGGGTCTTCCTCAAAATAGCTGGTCAGCAACCCGGGGAGACCAATCTCTCGAAAGTACTCAAGCAGCTCAAATGTCATGGGAGGGCTATCAACGCTCCAAACTGAACCAATATTGGTATAGCGCTGACCCCCTCGAAATTGTTGGGGCCCACCCCTTACGCTGGAACTTCGCTGGTACCAGGGGTTCTTGTCTTTGTTATCATCAACATCGACAGAATCCATTCTTGCCTGAAGGACACGATCGATGTTCTCTCGCATTGCTGCAATGCGATCGTCGCCCATGATGCCTCTGACAATCAGACCGCCTTTCCCGAAAATTCCAGCCTTGAGGGCCTGCACATTCAGATTTTTAAAATCAACTTCGGGAAAGCCATCAACATCCGCAAAGCGGTTATCGTGCGCCGGTGGCCAGTTGCCGTGAGGTTCAGGCCAGGTCAAGTGAGGATAGGCTTGAATACGCAAATCGACTAACCGTCGCGCGAGCACCTCATCATTGTGGCTTCCTGCATCTTCCAATAAAGCGATGGCCGCAAGGTAATCACCGTCACTGACGAGTTGATCCGCTTGCAAAAGTGCATCGTTAACCGCGTTCATTCGAATATTCTCCACACTCCCTCACTACCTGTCAAACGACAGAAATATCAAATCATAGGCAACAAGTCCAGACTGTCACTATCGATAGTGACAGTCTGGAACGAGTGCCGCATCTGTGCCGATTCGCTCTGTCACGGACACCACCAAGGACCAGACTGCGGTTACTTCGCCCCACCATCGGCAGGCTTTTTCTTGCCTTCCCCGCCCATCTTGACCCCTTTACGTCGCAACTGAAATGCTTCAGCGCGGCGCCGCGTCTCGAGATAGACGCCCGCATGCACGTAGAGCTGTCGCAAACGTTTTTCGGTCTCCTCATCTTTGGTAAATAGTAACTCAAGCAGGTGCTCGTCAGTGCGTTCCCCGCCTGGCTTTCTCAGTACACCGAGACCATATCCGTGATTAAACTTAAAGGTTTCATCGTGTTCCTTTTCAAGTTCCTCAAAGTATCTCCAGGCGCCAAAATCCTTCATTTTAGCCATGACATCATGAAACAGAACTATGCCGCCCGGTTTCACCTTTGGGTACCAGGTTGTGAAGTCTTCTTTTATGGCTTCGTAGGTATGCAAGCCATCTATGTGCAGTAAATCAACAGATTCGTCATCAAAATGTTGCAGCGCTTCACTGAAAAACATACGCATGAGGTATGTCATTCCACGGTAATATTCGCGCGCATGTTCCGCGACATCCGTATATATGGAATCATCATACGCATCCGTGTGCTCATCACCTTCCCAGCAATCAACTCCATAGGCAACGCCGTCAATGTCGTTTTCTATCATTGACTGACAAAAAGCAAAAAACGAAAGTCCGTTATATACACCAAGCTCAACTGTTATCTTTGGACGCAGTTCTGCCACAAGATCGTAGGCGAAAGACAAGTGATCAACCCACGTGCTGAAAACCATTCGTTTGGGTTCAAACCGTTGCATTGACGGTGGGAAATATAAGCTATTTTTCATGTGATTCTTTTAACCTCTGTTGTATCCCAAAGTTGGCTCGAACTATGTCGAGCCTATGTCTCTTTATTCAACCGTTCCATTATTGTATTCGATGAAATATGAACAAACCTTTGCACCTCATGCGACAACTCTCCCAGGTAAACTGGATTTGTCTCGGGGGCTGAAAATGCTTGCCCGCGAATCTCTTCGTACTGCGCCCTAATTGCATCAATAAACTTCTTTCTGGCCTCGATAGCTTCACCACCGGTGGTAACACCGCCATGAAACTGATGGAAGGTACCTTCCCCGTGCAAGAAAACGTGAGTGATCCCCGCATACTCACACGCTCTTTTATAGAGATCGAGATTTACCAAGCCACCCCCGCGCATATCGAACCGCGCATCATAACCACCAAGAGCCTGCCAGACCTTTTGTGGCATGCTAATGCAATTGCTCTCACTGTGAGCTGCATAAAATCCCCGGGCACTGGAGCCACTAAAACAGGAAATTTCAAATAGTCTGTAACCGTTCTCCGGCCAGCCAATCGAAGCCATCAAATCCTTTTCCTCATCGACATCGTAGCCACTGCCAACAGCTCTTTGCTGCAACTCAAACCCCAAATGGTAGCCCGGAACGGTCACAATTGCGCTGGGTGAGAGTTGGTGGCCCAGAATCGTATTCTTTACAACGCCGGGAGTCAGCAGACGAGCGCCATCGATCACCACGCAGACATTCTCGCCCCGGGCATGTTCCAGACCATAATTGATCGCGTGAGTCGGAGTCGGCTGAGTTTCTTTCCTCAGATGGTAGGAAAAATTGGCGGGTAAAGTGCTTATAAACTCTGGTGACATGGTGTTGTCGGATTCGTTCTCCACGATGAGAACTTCGTAATCCTGAGGGCGAACGTCTCGCTGATAATCCGAAAACAGTGACCGCACCGTGTTCTGTGCTTGCCCAGGCATATCGTAGACGATCACTACAAAGCTAACAATGATTTCTACACTACTGCCGGGGCTCTCCCCGGCGAAGCGACGCATGCCTTGTTGTAATCGCTTCAGCATTTAGGCCCCACTCATCACAGGCTTACTTTTTTCAACTTCTTATACAAACGATTTATTTTCCAGGGCAGTTTGGGACCATCGTTTTCAGAGTTGTTGATAAAGTCCGATGTATAGAATTTTTCATCGCCGCTTCTTCCGGGAAGACCCATTTCGGCGGCAACCCGAAAGATCTTCTCGTCCAATACGTCTTCGGGATCACCAAAGTTCAAGATCGGAAACCGACTTCGCCTATACTCTCTGTACATCACACTGTTGTAGGCATACCAGAGTTTCAGGGATTGTGCCCGCTCCATCGCGTTACGTTTTCCCAGTGAACCGGCCACCGCATTGGGGTGGCGAAAGATACCAACGAATTCCATGTTGGGAATTAGAGATTTCCACCCGTCCAGAATGAGCAATGCCCTGGGATCTTTAAACCCGAACATGGGCGCTTCGCTATAGCCCGCCAGAAGTTCCTTTGCGAGCGTTAAGTGCTCTTCACTCCAGCGTACTTGTGCCGGAGGGGAATCCCAGGCGCCTCCATTTGCTTCCAGAACGAGATCATCAAGATCGACAAAATTCTGATTCTCGCGATTTCCTTTCCAGTTGTGTTTGCTAAACTCGTGAGTATCACCCAGAAATAAGCCTGCTTGCTGGAGTGAACCAGTAAGGCAGCTTGTACCGCTTCGATGCATTCCTAGAATGCCTACAACTCTCGCAGGTGGATTGAATTTCAACACGGGTGACGCACGACCTCTGCTTGATGACTTCTGCAGTGCATAAACAACTCCTGCAGATTAATCTTTTCGTAGCGCTGATACCAGCTAGAGCGCGCTGTTGATTATATCTTCACTTATTTGCAATAACTATGGCAACCGAGAGAAATTGCCTCAATCGTGACCGGGTACCCATAAATACAGCACTTCACGGGCCGCCAAGATGTGTGGGCTAATGCGTCGAAGATGGCCTGAGACCAGAATGAGACCACGGAGCCACCCAAATCAAGAGTAGCATCCCCGGCACAGCCATTAGGGTACAAAGAAGAAAGAAGTCGACCCAACCAATCTGCTCAACAATAAACCCAGTGCTGGCGTTGGCAAGCGTCCGAGGCACGGCTGCCAATGCTGTAAAAAGTGCAAATTGGGTGGCCGCAAAAGTCATACTGGTTTCTCTGGCGATAAAGGCAGTAAAGGCAGCCGTACCCATTCCCACGCCCAAATACTCGAAACTAATCACTACTGCCAGGAGCCACAGTAGGGCTCCGCTGCTGGCCAACAGCGCAAACCCCAGTATGCTGGCCATTTGCAGCACCCCAAATAGCCACAGGGCGCGGTTAATGCCCACCCGCACGATGATCAAGCCGCCAAACACGCCGCCGACTATCGCTGGCCAAAGGGCCGCATGCTTGGCCACTAATCCGATCTGGGTCTTAGTAAATCCTAATTCAAGGTAGAACGGCATGGACAGTGCGGTCGCCATATTGTCGCCAACTTTGTACAAAAACATGAAACAAAGCACCAAAATAAGACTGTTCCACCCTCGCCGACCCAAATATTCCGCAAAGGGCTCTACAATAGCTTCACGAAGTCCCGCAGCTGGCGGCAGCTCCGATTTCGGTTCGGCCACCACGAGGCTCAACACTATGCCGACGGACATAAACGCAGCCGTAATCCAAAACACGCTCGACCAGGGCAGACTGTCCGCCAAAATCAGGGATAACGACCCAGGTACCAAACTCGAAATACGATAAGCCGAGACATGGATACCATTACCCATCCCCAGCTCCGCATCATTTGGCAGTATTTCCCTCCGATAACCATCCAGTGCTACATCCTGTGTTGCACTGAAAAAGGCGATCGCCGCGGCCACCGCTGCGATTACCCAGGTGGAACGGCTTGGGTCCAACATCCCGAGGACACCAATTGAGAGCAATAATGCCACCTGAGCGACCAGCATCCACCCCCTGCGCCGCCCTAGAAAAGGAGGCACCCACCGATCCATCAGAGGTGCCCACATAAACTTCCATGTGTAGGGAATGCCAATGAGGGAAAAAAGCCCGATTTCAGATAGTGATACACCACCCTCTCGCAACCAGACCGGAACAAGTTGGTACAACACGTAAAGAGGCATACCGGACGCCAAACCTGTGAATACACAGATCAACATTCGCCGATTGAGGAGTTGTTCCTTCCAGTTACCGTCTGCCATAGTCAACTTATTACTTTCTTGAGACTAAAAATGCTAAATACCCGTGGACTGTATCTGCCAGGAGGTTCGCCAATCAAGACTTAACTGATAAACCCATCTACACTATCATGTACCCTAATGTACTGGCCTGCTCGGGAACCCTTGGTTACCAAGCTTTCATTACACATAGTTCCTAAGCAAGCTAAGTCGAGTCTATTACCGTGGATTGACTTGGCAAGCAGTGATACATCGACATAATGACCAATCTAAAAACATGGCAAAACTTAGTCAACCGCTTATGGTCAAAAATCAAGCGTATCCTCGCGCCATTTGTACTGAAAAAAACCTCGCTCAAACCAGAGCTTAATAAAGAAAGCTACAAGATAGCCACACCCGAAGATAATATTAGACTTTCGGTCACCGGCTTACTACGCCCCTGCCTGTACTTCGTTCGAATAGTACAGGAGAGCGACGACAGTCTAATGGGCGCTCATCTTACAACGGTTACACGAAACCAGCATGAGTCCGACCAAGCTATACATCTTTTTGTAACAAAGGACCACAGCGAATTTTATGGGACCGTCAAGATAACCGAAGACATTGAGGCTCTGATTTTCTACCCCAGCCGTCTGCCGGTAAATATTAAAATTCAAGATTGCTACCTTCGCGCGATCAACACTTTTGGTCGAGATTATATCTACGGGCAGACCTATGTTCGGCTTCGGTCATTTGGACTAAGCTGGACAATCAATCGCGTCAGAGAAGAAACGGAGGCACGCATACAGCGCCTTATCAAAGGCAGAACTGACGACAGCTATGCCACCTGGTGGGAGCTGTACGGAAAACCCTCCCAAGCTGTGCTGTCTGAACAACGAGAAAGCAATAAATGCATAGATACGGCCTCCCCGGATATTTCGATCATCATGCCTGTCTATGAAACACGTCTGATGCTGCTCAAAAAAGCTGTGGACTCTGTATTGAATCAAAGCTTCTCTAATTGGGAGCTGTGCATAGCCGATGACGCATCATCGAGCTCGGCGATTCGTAGCTATCTGAATAAATTGGATAGTTCAGATGAAAGAATCAGGATTGTTTTCCGTAAAGAAAACGGGCACATCAGTGCTGCGTCCAACTCCGCGTTGGACTTAGCACGTGGTACGTTTGTCGGATTTCTCGACCATGATGACGAATTGAGTCCAAATGCCCTGCATGAGGTTATGCAGGTTATCCGCCGCAATTTCTCTACAGAACTTGTTTACTCGGACGAAGATGTCATCAGCGAAAAAGGCAAACCACTTTACCCGCAGTTCAAACCAGACTGGAATCTGGATTTTGCACGCTCCATCAATTACATCTGCCACTTTATGGTGATCCGAAGGGAGCGCGTAGAGCACCTTGGTGGATTCAGGGAGGGAGGCTACGAGGGAGCACAGGATTTTGATTTGATGTTGCGAGCCACAGAGAGACTAACACCCGATCAAATTCAGCACATTCCGCATATACTCTACCACTGGCGGGCATCCAGTAACTCCACAGTGCTAGACCACAGCAACAAGAGTTACAGTACGGAAGCGGGTATAAAAGCACTGCAAGATCACATTGAGAGGCTGGAACTGGACGCTGAGGTAGAGCCCTCCGAGATACCGACCGCTTACCGTATACGCTATAGAGTGCCGCAACCACAGCCCAGTGTGACGCTAATTATTCCAACGTATAATAATCTCAGAGTACTTAGGAATTGTGTCGATAGCGTGCTGGAGAAAACAGAATACAAGAACTATGAAGTTCTGATTATCGACAATGGCACTGATGAAAAAGCGACGCTCGATTATTTGCGGACTCTCCAAAAACCTCAGGTACGCGTGCTCGAATATTTAGAAAAATTTAATTTTTCCGCCATAAACAATTTTGCCGTGTCCAACACTCACAGCGAGGTGTTGGTACTTCTCAATAATGATACCGAGGTCTGTAATAGCGATTGGTTGATGGAATTAGTAGGCCATGCAGTCCGACCAGAGGTTGGTGCTGTAGGCGCGAAGCTATTTTATGCACAGAACTTGATTCAGCATGCGGGTGTCTTGCTGGGTATGGGGCCGGATAGAGTTGCAGGACACGCATTTAAGGGCGAGCACAAACACGTCACCGGACCCATGGCCAGAACTCGACTTACGCAAGCGTATTCTGCGGTTACAGGCGCATGTATGGCTGTAACGCGAAAAAAATATTTGGAAGTTGGCGGCCTCGATGAGAACAACCTGGCTATTGCGTTCAATGATGTGGATTTTTGCCTGAAGTTACAGGAGAAAGGCTATACCAACGTATGGACGCCCTACGCACAACTGTACCACTACGAATCCTATTCCAGAGGTCATGACCACGGCGACAGTGTAAAACATGAGCGCTTTTTGCAAGAAAAAGATTACATGATCAACCGCTGGGGAGATAGGCTCACTACAGACCCCTACTACAATCCCAACCTGACGCGAGATTTTTCCAACTTCTCCCTAGCGTGGCCGCCCTTCCACGAAGGAGTGATCTAAATTTTCTGTCGCAGTAAAAGAATCAAATACTGAGTTTTATAGGAACGTGCTGTACCCATACCGATCAAAATCCTGAGCATATATCTTCGCAACACTCCCAACTAAGTCAAAATCGTAAAAATCCCGATAATCTGGATAGACATCGGCATCAGTACGAACATGCGGCGTATCACCGACAAAATAAATGCCCGACGGAGACCGAGTGGTGTTATGGCTAGAAGAACTGAGGCTGTCGACTGAAGCAGGTTTTAACCCATAGTATTTCGTAACGCTTTGTAACTCGTTATCCACATCCTCTAGATGCACCACATTATCGACGTCGATAAGGTTATCAACCTCCAGGGCATGCGCCTGTTGCCGGTAGTGTATATCACACTGACTCACATCAACCTGCGACAGAAAATCAACAAACTCCCGGAACGTCGCACCAGCACCTTTCTCGATGTCGCGCTCCAGAAACGTATTAAACGGTTGATGGAACGCATCATCACCAACAGTTCTAACCATATGCAAGTAACTACTTACGGCACGGGAAAAGGGATTTCGTACAAATCGAATATACCTCATCTTTCCATGCTCAGCGCGATGAACACCAGCCTCAAACTCCGCAGATTTTCGATAGACATCGATGCGGTAGTCATGAATCCAGGATGAGTAGTCCTGTGCCTTGTCCAATTCGTTCCGTTGTAAAAAAAACCATTTCACAGCGAGCGTACATCCTGATTTTGCTGACCACAAAAGCGCTATATCCTGATTCTCCAAAAAAAGAGGATGCGTAGGAATTTGAGCGGATTCGTGGAGTCGCGCACGTTTTTTGGGGTTGTAGCGCATCCACTGTCGATCGAGAAAAGTGATTACTTTCATAGGTCTGTGGGCCCTGCGAACGACTAGAATTACACATCAAGCAAGCCCTGACTATTTCGGGCGCTCTACTACTTTTTAGACGAAATACTCTTCCTCAAAATGCTGATCTGCATCTCCAGTTTGTTAAATTCCTGCTGCTGATAGGAGATCATGCCCAGCCAAATCTGAGTCATACGATCAAAATCTGTTACCCGGTCAGCGCCCCCCTCTTCAGCGCTCGCCACATCATCTGCCTGAACGCCCTGAAGAAACAAGCGCCCGTCTTCTCTCTGCAAATATTTTCTAGCTGTTGCAGCATTGCTTTTGTCGAACCGTGCCAGCACATCTTGTTTTTGTTTCGTGGTAAAAATACGGGTAGCATCGAAGCGGCGAGAATACTCCATACTCTCAGAAATTTCTACCAGCCGATTTTTAATTTGTCTCTGCACCATCAGCGGTGCCGGATAATGATTTACCTGCTTTATAATTTCTAGAACATCACTGGCTGGAGTCGAATTGACACGTTTTTTGGGCTTATTATAATTTTCCGTCGACCTCACCCCCATCGCATCCAACACATCATCGAATAAATCACCTTTCAGCTGACCCGTCTCATAAACTCGAACGACTACATTCTCAACACCAAAAACATTAGCCCACTGATCCAGAACATTTTTATAGTCGAGAAAGCGCAGTCGATTAGGGCGGCTCAGATAACGGTCAATATCGTCTCTTTCTCTTTCTGAAAGAGTGTTATCTCGCATTTCCTGAATATAACTAGATACAAGTACTTCATCTTGCCTACGGACATAACACACAATTTTTACATCTAACTGGTCTGCTAATACCTTCGCCAAACGCTGAGGTTTTACGAAATAGAAATTTTCTGAAGATATAATGCAATTCGATGCGGAGGACGTTTCTATCTCATCGATAAGTTCTTGATACAAAGTGGCGGCCAACGAGGCTTTCTCGGGTTTGGCATCCTCCAGCAGAACTGCTGCCAATTGATGCGACGCACTCTGTCGCTCTCCTGTGACGGGAAAAAGAACGTCGTTCTCCAGCAGCGTTCTCCGGTTAAATTTCAAGAACCGCTGAATAGCCGTTGAACCGACTTTGGGACGACCAATATGTATATATATTTTCTTCTTCATTACGCTTTTTCTAAAATGTGGTAGTTGTTCCCGGTATTATATGAGAGCGGACAAATATCGAGAGATTTCCTGTGTTTGCTCATCAAAACCCCTGACGGCACTGTGGTTTGGGTTTTCATAGCGTTTCCACTGTTTCCCCTCCAGAGCGTTTTCAATAGCACTCTTCAACTCGTGGATACCAGATCCAAATGGAATGACGCTCGCATTGATGCCGTCCTCCAAGTCCTCCGCCACACCACCCGCGTCAGTAGCGATAACCCAGACATCTCTCACCAGTGCCTCTCTTACAGTCAGCCCAAAACTCTCCTTCCATTGGGATGGGAATAGCAATATGTCGATACTCGCGAAAAAACTATCCATCGTCTCTTGGCTGTAGGGCGGAACAAACTCTAAATTTCCAGGAATCGTCCAATACCTATGATTCCTCCAACTTCCCCCCACATTTGCGGCCGCATCAACGACTCTTAGTGTGTAGTCTGTTCTCTCAAGCCCATTAAGAGCCTCTATGACCTGATCAGCTCCCTTGATAAACCCCGGGCCTCCGACGAATCCAAATACCAGTTCCTTTCTTCTATTTTTTTGTTCAGTTCTATCACGCAAGTAATTCCCTAATGGCATTGTCACGCCATTCTTATTGACCTGAGAAACTTCCTCGCGGAAGCCGTTTGCCAAATGTAGCCTCTTATGAAATTCACTTGGAAACAGCAAAAGGTCGACTTGCTGAAGCTGCTCCCTCAGGTAAGCGTTTCGTTTATGCATCCCAGAATAGTCTGACGTGCAATGTCTGCACTGCGCCTCATCAATCGACCATTGATTACAGTAAAGTCCGTCAGAATTAATCATGAATTGACGCTCACAAATCCACCAGCAGTCATGCACAGTGACAGCCAATTTTATACCGTCGCTCACAAATTCTTCAAAGAAACCGCAACCAATCATCTGAATCGCATGGCTATGGCAGACATCCGGCCGAAAAGCCCTGGCAATATCCAGAACGCATCTGGCTACCGCGGGATTCCGATATACGTCTTCGCCAATGGGATCAAACGGCAGATTAATGGCGACAACATTCACCCCTTTTACCTTGTAGCGCTTGAGAAGAAATGCAGGCAAAGAGTGATCGCGCATTGTCGTCACGACCAATACTGCCCAGTCATGATCATCCTGCAGGCGCCGGGAGGTTTCTTCCGTTACAATGGTGGCGCCCCCGAAACTCTCTGGAGCGTAGTAGAGATTTAGGACTAACAGTCTATTCACGGGACACCAAAAACTGAGCGACAGTTTCCTGCTCAACTGCCTCCTCTGCAGTTATGGTGTGTTGCAGCATCACTTTCTCTCGGGAGTTGGCAGCCAATTCCGACCTCATATCACGGTCGTCAACAAGTGCTTGTAGTTTTGATTCCCATTCTTCAGTCGAATCAGCCAAAAACCCATCCTCGCCATCTACAATGATCTCAGAGAATTGACCGACTGCGGAGGCGATCGTTGCAACCTCGCAAAGGGATGCTTCGATATAGCGAATAGCGCTTTTGCATTCATTAAACCGATCCTTTGTTAATGGAACAATATTGAGATCAGTTTGGCTCAATATCTGAAGATATTGCAGATACCCAGAAAATGGCTGTGATTCAATTCGGTGCTTAAACGCCAGTAGTTCATGTGGAATAGTGACGTGACCCAACACTCTAAGAGATACATTTTCATTACGGCTTAGAATACTGCACAGTGCCGCAGACACTACATTAAAGTCCTCATCGTGCGCTCGGGAGCCAGAAGCATATCCAATGACAATAGATTTGGTGTGTCTATCGTCCCTGGACCTTCGGCAACTATTAACCATCGATAGCGTTGCGGAGTCAGCTAGATTTCGCCACAAAAATGTGGGCTTATCAAATTCGATCGCTGTGAGGGCCTTTAGATAATTGGTGCTAAGAAGAATCGCATCAACTTTAGCCATTGCAACACGGTAGCGCGCCACATCATTTAAAAGATATTCTCTCTCATTAGAATCCAAATGCTTGAGATTCGGATTTTCACTGTAGACACCTTTGTTGAAAATCGGATCATCGATATCATAGAACGTTTTAACCCCAAGTCTCTTTGCCTCGTTAATATAATCGTTCAGTAACGATATGGCAGGGACACGGTAGAAGATCACCGAGGTAGAAATTTGTAGATTGCTTACCACCCTGGAGTCATCGAGGTAATGCGCATACCCACAGCTCCACCCAATCGATTCAAAATAATCAATTTTCTGCAATACTCGATATTTTCTGCATTGCGGCAGATCCAGGGCACCGACAATAAATATTCGCGGCGTATCAAAAACAAGGCTACTTTTGTCCACTGCGTCTATTCCCTGACGCTCAAGTCCCCGAATATACTCACCGTAAAAATGGTTTGACACTCCAAGTCGTTTCACAACTTTTGTAGCGGTCGCTGTCCAGCCATAGAGTCTGACATTGGCCATAACTGTCGCTAAAGATGCGCGCACACCAAAAGGAAAAAACGTTTGCATACGTGTTCTGTCAGTCATGTCTACCAAGATGTATCGAATTCAAACAATATTTTACCTACGCCATGCCGCGTCTCATGCGTCGAGAGATACCCTGCAATCTATGCCCCATTGTCTACTGCCAAATATACTTTGAAAAAATAACGCTTTTCATATAAAAAACTTTCCCAGGGCTGAAACGTCAATCTACTCACATAGCTGAATTAAGATCCGCTCTAGACTGCCAAGCCGAAAACACGCGCTTACAGACTACTTTCCTCATAAGACTGCACAGCAAAGGAGTCGAGTATCCCTTTAACGCTACTCTTGATCAGCGTAATACGACCCTTACGAAAAACCAGTAAATACAATAGTTTACTGGCAAAACGGCAGACGTCATGGACAACCCAGGAGCCCTTTGCATAAGCCTGTCGATATAACCAAAATCGGTTTCTGGTCATATAGTAATTCCGATTAAAGTCATGGTACCGTATTACTGAATTCGTGAAAGGGATTTGCGTACAATTCTCACCAATTCGCTGCCGTATCACACCCGCAAAATTGCCATAGACTTTGTATCGTTTATCAGCCGCTCTAAAACACCAATCCAGATCGACATTATCGATAAATAGTGATTCATTCATCGCACCGATTTCTTCAATCGCCTTCATCGACATTAGGCAACCTGAACTAATTAGAAAGCTGCATTCGACCACGCAATCTTCTTTGGCACGCGCCTTCCCGCTATATCGGGCGTTAAAGGGAAACCTGAAGAGAACAAAGGGGAGTGTATTGTTGGTAAAGTCGTCTATTACCAAGGGACCTATACCCGCAACCCGTTCGCCGGACTCAATCAGTTTCTGAAGATCTGCGGCCAGAATGCTCACCAGATCGTCAGAAATTTTGGTATCCTGATCGTAAGCAGTCACGTATTCTGCTTTCATCTCGCGTGCGTACTCGATGATCTGATTAATGCCGCCGCTCATGCCCCGGTTCTGGGCGTTGCAAATTACCCTTAACTCTGGCCTCAGTTTCAGATCTTTCAAATAGCTGGTGTCGGCCGAGTTATTGTCGACAACAACCACCCATCTGGCACAGGATAGAAGGCTTTCGATGAGCGAATTAATATCAACAGCTTTAGGGTTATGAGCTACAATACCTGCACACACAGAAAAATTTTTCATGGCTTACGGTCGATTAGATATTTGTCCCGCGAAAATGAATGTCTATGTCTTCGGTGCACCTGCTATTTCACTTGCGCATCGTACTTTATTTACTTCACTATACCTACGACAATCTGATCCGGAGACTCCTAAACGGCCGGACGAGAGCAGGTAGTCGCAGATAAGCCAAAACCCGCACGAGAATCATCTCTTAGGCATGCCCCAGGACAGCTTCAAACCGCCAGATCCTCATCTAAAACACACTGGGAACCTCGAAACCGAGCGTGCTTACAAAGTCAACATCTTCGGAACACAGCTGTCGACAATCTTGATCGCGGTACCTGCCAGTACTATCTGGAGTGACAATTGATCGCGCAATTGTCTCAAGGGTCTCTTGATGTACTTCCAAATTGAGGAATCGATTTAGCTTATTAACCTCCTCAACCGGACTTCTGCACAGTAGATCAAAATCAAGAATATACAATCTGTCGTGCAAGAGCGCACGATCTGTGAGTATACGTTTGTAACTCGCTACCCAGTAGCGCAAGGAATTCCGCGGTGACGCGTCTACATCACCCTCTAGCAGCATGTCGCCCCAGAAATATTTTAGCTGATTTTGGTTGTAACTGAATGCCATGTCTAGCCCGTTTCTGACCACGTAGATGTACTTCATTTGTGGAAGACATTGAGCCAGAAGAGGCACCAAAACATGAGTATTGGGCTGCTTCCAACCCCACAGTGGCTGCTCATTTGAAGGGGGCGAACCCTGCAAAATAGAATGGCGCGCCGCTTGCAACACCGATTTTCGCAACGCGGGTCCGCGATCATATCGCGCAGCCCCATCAATAAGTGCGAGCAGGTCTTTCGGAATAGGGAGACGATCACGCATGGCATTGATGAACAACCACACTAATTGCTGTATTTCCTGAGGAGATTTTAGAAAGATAGTTCTTCTGACAAACAACAGGCTAAACCACAGATTGTCGAGGGATTCATTCATCTCTCCCCCGAACCGAACGCCTTGCTGCTGCAGCATCTGTGCTACCAGACGCGTGCCGCTACCACCCACACCGCCAATAACTATCGGAGCGGAATCCTTGGGAGCAATACTGTAGTCAGGCACTTTGCACTCCACAACGCCTATAACTCGGCCTGAGTCCTGAGAAACCCGAAGTGGTTCCACGAGGGTGCACCGCCATTCAATAGTTTACGGTCAAAGCCTTGGCGAAAGAATACACACCAGGTTTGTCGCGGGTGATACCAGCTCAGAACCTCAAATTCCAGACCATATTCCTGGGCTATGGTCGCCACAGTCTCTAGACGATATTCCACACATTCCGGGTAGATCCAACCATTACCCTCACACTCAACCTCACCCTCGAGTACCGTCGCAAACAATACCCCCTGCTCTGATAAGCGAAGTGAAACATCTTGTATCCACCGCTCAAGAAGATCCGGAGCGGTATGGCTGAAAATGCTTTGGGCAATCGCATAGTCGAACTGCAAGTCAGACGCCAAGGATTCCAGCCCCTCGGCAATTACAAAGGTGGGGCTACGTTTTTCCACGAGGGAGGCACCGACTTCATTACGGATACCATCATCAATCAGCCACTTATTCGGCTCCAGCCCTATGTAGTTTTCAGCATTCAAATAGGGTATCAGCAACCGACCCAATCGTAGGGAGCCACAACCAATATCCAGTAATTTATGGTGCTGACGTAAGCCACAGACCGTCAAAAGCCCGAATGACATCGCGCTTACTAAATCGTACTCATCCGGAGGCCCAATATACGCGCGGTAGTGATGATCGCCTATATGTCTCGCCAAACCCAAGATGTCTTCATCATTCATGAGCATCTATTTCCACGGTCAGTTTTTATACAGTTTATCTTCAAGTCAGTCGAAAGTACGTGATCGGGTCTTTGCCCCAATACATCCCGGGAAGGGCAGTGAATTTACACTTCAGAAAACTCAGTAATACCCATTAGTTCAAACCAGCGAAGGAGGAAACCCAACGAATATTTGCTGTAGATACTTCTGACTTCCAGAAAAAAATGCCTCTGGAGACTAGTTTTACCCATACCGATTGCAATACCAACTCTTTTTTAATATTAAGCTAGCACCGCATCCCTGGCTCGGAGCGACACTTTTCATAGCCCAGTCTCACCCAATACTGAGCGATACACCTCATCATGTTTTTTTATCATTGCGGCAGCATCAAATTTTTTGGCAGCGCCTGCCACTCTGGATTGCAGTAATTCTAAAGCTTGCTTATCAGACGCTAAATCATCAATAGTCTTCGCCCATAGCGGGATATCAATTTCCAGACCATCCAGCTCAATCAGGCTCCCAGCTAGACCACCGGGACTACTCAACATATGTGAAATATCGCCCAGCGAACTTGCCAAAAATGGCCGGCCCGCCTGAAGACACTCGATAATCACCAAAGGAGAACTTTCTCCACGGAATTTTGACGGCAGAA
>TARA_R110002073_G_scaffold107123_1_pt1 | contig 17557 bp, 15 predicted proteins | sample TARA_R110002073 | Tara Oceans TARA_R110002073 (sample SAMEA4397174) | marine metagenome | biome: Polar Biome; feature: [DCM] deep chlorophyll maximum layer (ENVO:01000326); material: water (ENVO:00002006), including particulate matter (ENVO:01000060) such as... | depth 40 m
TCCCCCTCACCCACTGCGGCTAAAGCCCTAACGGGCTTGAGCCTCGCTGCCCTCTCCCTTAAGGGAGAGGGAACTGGATCCTGACCCTTGCCCCTGGAGCCTCCGCCATGATCGACGCCGACGACTTCCTGACCCCGCTGCGCGCGCGGGGGTTCGATTTCTTCACAGGCGTGCCCTGCTCGTTCCTCACCCCCCTGATCAACAAGGTGGTCGGCGGGGCAACCGGCGGCGGCAACGTGCGGCTCGACTACGTGCCGGCCGCCAGCGAGGGCGAAGCCGTGGCCATCGCCTCCGGCGCCTGGCTGGCCGGGCGCGGCACGGTGGTGATGTTCCAGAACTCAGGGTTGGGCAACGCGGTCAATCCGCTGACGTCCCTGAACCATCCGTTCCGCATCCCGTCCCTGGTGGTCACAACCTGGCGGGGGGCGCCGGGGTTGAAGGACGAACCCCAACACGAGGTCATGGGCGAGATCACGCCGGACCTGCTGGACGTCATCCGCATCCCCCACCTGCCCTTCCCGACGGAAGCGGGCAGCGTCGAGCCCGCCCTGAAAGTGGCCCAGAGCTACATGGATGCCGAAAACCTGCCCTTCGCCTTCATCATGGAAAAGGGCAGCGTCGCCGACGACGGCCTGGACGCCACGCCCCTGCCCGCCGCCGACATGGGCCCGGTTGCGAACCTGTTCACCGGCGGCGACCTGCCGGGGCGCATGCAGTCCATGGAGGCGGTGTTGGCGGTTCTGCCCGACGACGCCGGCATCATCGCCACCACGGGCAAGTGCGGGCGCGAACTGTTCACCATCGAGGACCGCAAACAGCATCTCTATCAGGTCGGCTCCATGGGCGGGGCCGCCGGCATGGGCCTGGGGGCGGCGCTTAACGTCACCTCGCCGATCGTCGTGTTCGACGGCGACGGGGCGGCCCTGATGAAGCTGGGATCCATGGCGACCATCGGGTCCATGGCGCCCACGAACCTGATCCACATGGTGTTCGACAACGGCACTTACGATTCCACGGGCGGTCAGCCGACCACGGCCCCGGCCGTGCGCTTCGCCCGCGTCGCCCAGGCCTGCGGCTATGCCGCGGGTTGGGAAGCGGACAGCTTGGACGGCCTGAAGCAGGCGGTCACGCAAGCCTTGAAGACCCCAGGCCCGCACCTGATCCACATGAAGATCGCGCCCGGATCGATGAAGGAGTTGGGCCGCCCGACCGTGACCCCGCCCGAGGTCGCGCGCCGGTTCCGCGATTTCCTGGCCCCCTACCGCAAGACGGCGGACTAATTCAACCCGCCGCCGCCGCGCGTTCGCCCTCCAACTCGTGGCGGAGGCCCAGATAGAGGCTCAGGCACATCGCCAGCAGGATCACCGTGAACGGCAGCCCGACACAGATCGCCGCCGCCTGCAGTGCGCCCAAGGCATCGACCCCGCCGCCGAACAGCAGAACCCCCGCGACCACCCCTTCGATCACGGCCCAGAAGATACGCTGAACCACGGGCACGTCGATCTTGCCGCCGGCGGTGATGCTGTCGATCACCAGCGATCCGGAATCCGACGAGGTAACGAAGAACACCAGCACCAGACAGATCGCGACGAAGGACGTGACCGATGCCAGCGGCAGGTTGTCGAGCATCTGGAACATGGCCAACGACACGTCTTCAAGGCCGTCGGCCAATTCCCCCATGTCGGCTTCGACCTGATAGAGGGCAGAGCCGCCGAACACGGCCATCCACACCAGCGTCACCAGGGTCGGTACCAGCAGCACGGCGATGATGAACTGACGCACGGTGCGGCCGCGCGACACCCGGGCGATGAACATGCCGACAAAGGGCGACCAGGAAATCCACCAGGCCCAGTAGAACACGGTCCAGCCGTGAAAGAATTTCTCGTCCTCGCGCCCGATCCAATTGCTGAGCGGCACGATGGTGGTGATATAGCTTGCCCCCGTATCAAGGATATTGCCCACGATGGTCCCCGTGGGCCCGACCACGAATACAAAGGCCAGCAGCAAGGCCGCCATGGCCATGTTGATCTGGGACAGAACCTTGACCCCGCCGTCGAGGCCGCGCACCACGGAAAACACGGCCACGGCGGTGACGCCGCAGATGATGGCGATCTGGACGTTGATGGTGTTGGGGATGTCGAACAGGAAGTGCAGGCCGCTCGCCGCCTGCTGGGCCCCGAAGCCAAGCGACGTCGCCAAACCGAACAGGGTCGCCAGCACGGCGACCGTGTCGATCACATGGCCGAACCAACCCCAGGACCGATCCTGAATCAACGGATAGAAGCCGGACCGGATCGTCAGCGGCAGGCCCTTGTTATAGGTAAAGAACGCCAGCGACAGCCCGACCACCGCATAGATCGCCCAGGGGTGCAGCCCCCAATGGAACATGGTCGCGCTGAGCGCCGCATCGGCCCCGCCGGGCGTGCGCGGTTCCACCCCCAAGGGCGTGCCGAACCAATTGGTGTAATAGGCCGTGGGTTCCGCCACGGACCAGAACATCAGCCCGATCCCCATGCCCGCGGCAAACAGCATGGCGAACCAGGACATCACGGAAAACTCCGGCGTCGCGTCCGCCCCGCCCAGCCGAATTTTCCCAACCGGCAGGAAGATCAGCGCCACACAGAACAGGACGAACACATTGGCCCCGGCCATGAACAGCCAGTCGAAATAATTGATGATCCAGGATTTGGCGCCGTCGAACAGCACCTTCGCCGGGCCCGGCGCGATCAACGTGCCGAGAACGAACAAAAGGACAAAAATAGTCGAAACCCAAAATACGGGATGGTGAATATCCATACCGAATTTTTGAATATTATCCTGACCTGTTTCGTATTTTGTTTCGTAAATATCTTCCAATTATACTTTCCCCAAAAATAAAATAATTACCCCCCACCTGCGCAGATTAACGAATTGACACCGCCTTCGTGAACCCCCGGCCGGAAATTTATGCTTTGCCGGCAATCCAGGGCCCTCATTTTGGACATTGCGGAAACGCGTGTTAGGTTGCCCCGGAACGATCAACGCAAAATCAGGACTGGAGACGGCACCCCATGGATGGACGCCTAGTGGAAACGGCTGAGGACGTATCGCAACTTGCCTTCGGCTTCATGGCGTCGAAGGCGCTGTTCGCGGCCCTCCATGTGGACGTGTTCACGGTGCTGGCCGACGGGCCGAAAACCTCGGCCCAGATCGCCGAGAAAACCGGGATTCCAACCAACCGCATCACCACCCTGATGACGGCCCTGACCAGCGTCGGTCTTGTCGACCGCTCCGACGACGAGATCTATACCAACTCGCCGGGGGCGGCGGCGTTTCTCGCGCGCGGGGCCAAGTACGATTTCGGCGACTATCTGCGCTATCAGATCGACCGCCAGATGTACCCGTTCCTGCAGCAGCTGAACGAGGTCATGGACGGCTCCCTCGACCCGGACGCGGTCGACAGCTATCAGCATTGGATGGCCGACCCGAAACAGGCCGCGATCTATTCCGAGGCCCAGCACGCGGGCTCCCTCGGCCCGGGCAAGACGCTGGCCCGGCTGGTCGACCTCAAGGGCGCCAAGTCATTGCTGGACATCGCCGGCGGCACGGGGGCCATGACGATCCGCCTGCTCGAAGCCAATCCGGAGATGACCGCCACCATCATCGATTTCCCCAACGTGTCCGAACTGGGCTGGCGCTTCATTACCGAGGCCGGGATGGTCGACCGGGTGCGCTACATCCCCGGCAACGCGCTTCAGATCGCCTGGCCGACGGAGCAGGACGCGATCCTCATGTCCTATCTGTTTTCCGGCATTCCCGGCAGCGAGCTGCCGCGCATGGTGTCCGACGCCTTCGACAGCCTGGCCCCCGGCGGGCGTTTCATGGTCCACGATTTCATGGTCGACGACGACCGCCAGGGCCCGCCCATGGCGGCGCTATGGCAGCTTCAGCACATGGCCTTCACGCCCGATGCCCGCTCGGTCACCCCGGGCTGGCTGATCGCCCGCATGGAAGACGTCGGCTTCACCGACATCCAGGAACACGAAATGGTCCCCGGCCTGACCCGGCTGATCGTCGGCACCAAGCCGGGGTGATTGCTGAGGGTGACGTGCCTGCTAATGGCCTGAAGGGGATAAATTTCGCTGAACGTTTGATGTCCGTTTTACGTTCCAACCCTCTCATCCGTTCGATTTTTGATGAAGACCCGAAGCGGAAACGTATCCGAGTTAGAACGGGATTTCGTCGTCCAAACCAGTAGCAGGTGTGCCCTCTCGATCTTTCGTTCCTGCGACGCTGTCGTTTGGGCGAGATGGCAAGAGGGGTTGTGGCGGTTGGACCGGCGGCAGATCACGTTTCTCTTCGTCGATAGCCTTCGCTTCACCAATCGTCGCCATGATTGTCGCTACCAGCTTACTCATTGCCGGGCTATCGGTGAGTTGGGTGATATTGGCAGCCCCAGCCAAAATCATCACCATCACCCCGGCAAGCATCGTCACGTTTACACGTGGCTTTTCAAGCGCCGCTTCGAAGGCGGCTATACGCTTGTGCAACAACGCACGTCTAGGTTCCGGTATTTCCGCCTGATCAATCAGGGTCTTGATGCCGTATATATGTTGACGAAGGCGATCCTTAACCTTCACATCAATTTCGACCGCATCACGCTTCCCGCGGATACTATTATCAAGTACCAGTTGGGCAGTGTAATGATCTAGGTCGACCTTAAATTCCGTGAACTGTTCGGAATCGAAGCCCTTCCGTGGTGGCACGACCATGCTTGAAAATGGCTGAATGTCATAACGCTTTGCTACAGCAATAATGGTATTCATCGCTGTGTGCTGCGCCGTCTCATAGGTATACCAACCGTTCCCTTCGCTCTCATCTAAAGCCTGGAGAGCTTCAGCGACGTAGGTATCTACACGACGCAGCACCATCCCGAATGCCGCACGCGGGTCGTCGGGTAGTTCGACCAGAAAATCCTCGGTCAAAATATCCATTACACTCATTCGTAGAGAATAGCGTGCTTGAATGATGTTGAACAGATGACCTGAGAAGGCATGAAAAGAAACGGTGGCCTTCACTACCTGCCCGTGCGCGACCACTCGACTTCAGGTCCCAACCCAGACATCTTCAACTACTACAGGAATGGCAGTGCATGGCTATAAGCAGACCTTCACCCCCTACCCCCTAGGCGCGTCGCCGGCGAAGGTGATGCGGTGCAGGACGCGTTTGTGGCCGTGGTAGTCGTTGATCGGGTTGTGCAGGGCGCAGCGGTTGTCCCAGAGGGCGATGGAGCCCGGCTCCCAGCGGAAGCGGCAGGTGAATTCGGGCCGCGTCTGATGTTCGAACAGGTAGTTCAGCAGCGGCGCGCTTTCCGCCTCGGTCCAGCCTTTGAAATTGGTCGTATGGGCGAAGCTGACATAAAGCGCCTTGCGCCCGGTTTCCGGATGAACGCGGATGATCGGGTGTTCGGCGATCTTGGGCTTGGAGACGTCTTCCTTCGGCGCGTCGGCGACCCGCGCGGCGCGGGTGTCCGAGACCCGTTTCTTGTCGGAACGGAAAACCCCGGTCAGCGGCGCCAGTAAATCCTTCATCCCGTCCGACAGCGTTTCATAGGCCAGGTACATGCTGGCGAACATCGTGTCGCCGCCATAGGGCGGCAGTTCCAGCGCGTAGAGCATGGTCGCCATGGGCGGGCGTTGCTGATAGGTCGTGTCCGTGTGCCACAGGCCGCCGAAGTTTATTTTTTCATCGGGCAGCTTGATGATCGGCGTGATGACCGGAAAGTCCGGCAGGCCCTGAACAAAGGGATATTCCACGGGATCGCCGAACCGCTTGGCGGCGGCAAGCTGCTGCGCCGGTGTCAGGGATTGGCCGCGAAAGAACACCACGAGGTGGTCGAGCCAGGCCCGGCGAATTTCCGCCACCACGTCGTCGGCCAGGTCCCGGGAAAAATCAACGCCGTGGATTTCAGCACCCAGGGCGCCGGCGATGGGGCGAACGTCAATATGCTGATAGGTCATTTGGATGGTTCCGTTTCTTAGAAGGTCTTTGGGTGAAGGCTAGCGCGGAGTTCGGCTGCTCGTCATTGAAAATCCGCCACGCCGGTCTAAGCTGTCCGCTCCCGTCGCCCCCACCGGAGGACCCACCCCATGCGCGTCGTCATCGCCATGATGAAACACGAAACCAACACCTTTTCCCCGGTGCCGACGCCGATCGAACGCTTCGCCCGCTCGACCCCCATGCCCTATGAAGGCGACGCGGCCTATCGGGCCTTCAAAGGCACCGGCAGCGGCACGGGCGGCTTCATCGACCTGGCGGAAGCGGCCGGGGCCGAGATCGTTATCCCCATCGCCGCCAACGCCTGGCCGTCCGGCCCCGTGGCCGACGACGCCTTCGACTACATGGCCGAGCGGATCGTGAAAGCGGTCGAGGACGGATGCGACGCCCTGTTCCTCGACCTGCATGGCGCCATGGTCACCGACAGCCGGGAAGACGGCGAAGGCAGCCTGATTTCCCAGATCCGCACCATCGCCCCCGACCTGCCCATCGCCGTGGCGTTGGACATGCACACCAACCTTTACCCCGAGCTGGCGGAAAACGTGACGTCGCTGGCGGGATATCAGACCTATCCGCACACGGACCTTTTTGAGACCGCGCAGCGCGCCGGGCGGCCCGTCTACGCCCTGCTGCGGGGCGAGGCTCAGCCGACCGTGGCCTGGGGCAACCGGCCCATGCTGCCGCATGTCATGCGCCAGGGCTCGGACAACTTCCCCAACAAGGAGTTGCAGGAAATGACGCGGCGCATGGAGGCCGAAGGGGCGCTGGCCGCGACCCTGTTCACGGGCTTTCCCCATGCGGATATCCATAACGCCGGGGTGTCCGCCGTGGTGGTGACGGACGGCGACAAGGCCCTGGCCGAGAGATACCGGGACGAGTTGCTGGATTTTGCCTGGAATCAACGCCAGGCCTTCGTCTATGAGATCGAGCCCCTGGAAAGCTCCATCGCCCGCGCCAAGGAGGTCACCAAGGGTGACGGCCCGGTCGTGCTGCTGGACCATTACGACAACGCGTCCTCCGGCGGCACGCAGGACACCATGACCGTGCTGGGCGCGATTTTGGAAGCCGGGCTGGACGATGTCGCGGCCTTCGCGATCTGTGATCCGGACGCCGTGCGGAAAATGACCCAGGCCGGCATCGGCGCGGAGATCACCCTGGACCTCGGCGGCAAGGTCGACATGCCGGCCATCGGCGAGACGGGCAAGCCGCTGAAAGTGACCGGGCGGGTCAAGGTGCTGACCGACGGCATCTACAAGAACAAGGGCCCGGCGTCACGCGGCGTGACCATGGACATGGGGCCGTCGGGCGTGCTCGACACGGGCCGTGTGCAGATCTGCGTGATCTCCCGCCAGCAGGAACCCAACGACACGGCCTGCTTCACCAGCCTGGGCATCGACCCCGAGGAAAAGACCTTCCTGATGCTGAAAAGCCGCATCCATTACCGCGCCGGGTTCGGGCGCCTGGCGAAACAGGTCATCGAATGCGCGGGATCGGGGGTCTGCGGTTCCGACTATTCCAAGCTGAATTTCAAGAACGTGCGGCGGCCGATTTATCCGCTGGACAATCTCAACGACCCGACGCCCTAGGGCATCAGAACAGCGCCTTTGCCGCGCCTGTGTCCCTGACGACGCGGAAGCCGATGTGGTCGACCGGGCCGCCGGTGCCGCAGCCGCCCGCGTAGACCTTGTCGACGAAGAACGGCACATGGGCGCGCTCGTCGCCCTGGACCACGCGGTTGGCGCAAAGCGCCGGATCGCTGAGTTGTTCGATCGTCCACGGCCGGCGGTTTTCTTCGTCCGAGGAAAACCAACAGGTCAGGGTCCATTCCCAGACGGACCCCGTCATGTCGGCGATGGACCAGGGGTTTTCCCCGTTGCCGCCGACCGCGCGGGTCGGCCGGAAAGCGGTGAACGTGGCGGTGCGGATCATCTGCCGCTGGGCGATGAGGTTTTCGATCCTGTCCTTGGACACGTCCTCGCCGGCGAAGGCGGCATAGGCCCATTCTTCTTCCGTCGGCAGGCGGTAGGTTTCCCCGGTGATGGCCGACAGCCAGCGCGTGAACTGGACGGCGTCGAGCCAGGAAATCCGCGTCACCGGATGACTGCCGGTCTGATAGGGCCGCCGTTTGGCTTCGCGCGGGCAGCCGCCCTCGGCATGGCACAGGTTCCACTGATCGATGGTGATCTCGTGTCGGCTGATCTCGAACGGCCGGCGGATGGTCACGGGCTTGGAGTGGTATTTCCGGCCGAAGGAATTGGGGACCAGGATCGTCAGGTTGTAGCGGCCCGGACCGACCTTGGTCATCTCCAATCCGGCCAGGGTCCGCTTGGGCGCCCGTGGGCCGACGGCAGGCCAGACGGCGATCAGCGCGAGCACGGCGATCCCGGCCAGGAGGACAGCGAAGACCGTTCGGTTGCGCATGTCACCCTCTTGCCCCGTCTCCCCTACTTCAGGGTTTTCAGATAGGCGAGAATGTCGGCCTTTTCCTGGGCGCTTTTCAAACCGGGGAACCGTGCCGTGGTCCCGGGCAGGAACCGCCCGGGGTTGGACAGGAATTCCAGAAGGTTCTTATCGTCCCACGTCAGCCCGGAATTCTTCATCGCGGCCGAATAGTCGTATCCCGGGATGGACGCGGCGGGTTTGCCGTAGATGTCGAACAGGGTCGGGCCGAACACCACCCGGCCGCCTTTTTCGAAGGAATGGCAGACGATGCAGTGCTTTTTCGCGGCGACCAATCCGTCCTTGGCGTTGCCGGCCGTTTCCTTGGGCGCGGGTGTGTCCGTCAGGGTCTTGAAATAGGCCAGAAGCTCCGCCCGTTGGGCCGGTTTCCTGATTCCGGCAAAGCTCATCTTGGTGCCCTTGACGGTCTTTTTCGGGTTGGTGATGAACTCCATAAAGGTCGCTTCATCCCAAACGATGCCCGAGTCCAACAGCGCCTTGGAATACTTGTAGTCCTTGACGTAACCGGCCGGCTTGCCCAGCACGCCGAACAGGTTGGGGCCAAGACGGTTCTTCCCGCCCTTGTTCAGGGTGTGGCAGGCCGTGCATTTCTTGGCGATCTTCTTGCCGTTTTCGACATCATCCGCCGCCCAGGCACCCGATGCCGCCAAACCGATGGCCAAAGCCATCCAGATGGAAAACGCATGTGCAATCTTCACGACACTCTCCTGATCCTGCGCCCCCGATTAAGGTGGGGTTAGGGGTGTGGTTCACGCGCTATGATTTGATCTGGCTGGGTTTGCGGACCTGCTTCATCAGGTCGTCGTTCCATTTGCCATCGACCTCGAAATGCGCCGACGCGCCTTTGAGAACGGCCTCGATCAAATTGTGGTTCACATAGGCATAGATGCCCGGCTGCCGGAACGTATAGATCGCGCAACCGGCGGCACCCCCGGCGATGAACCAGGTTTCCAGCCCCGTCTGGGGCGGGTCCGTGAACGACCCCGTGGACCAGACATAATCCCCATGGCCGCCGATCAGGTGCGGGCGGGTGTCCCGGTTGGCCTGGGAATGCACCATCAAGACCGATTCGCCGACGCTGGCCTTGAGAGTCCCTTCGCCCAGCAGGGCGCCGACGGCGCCGTTGAACACGACGTGGCTGGGGGTCAAGGTCGCCATGACCCGCAATGAATCGGCGTAATCCTCGCCGGCCGTTTCGTACTTGATGTATTCGTCGTGCTCGTCCTTGGCCAGGTAGTAATCCTGTTCGCCGATATAGTAGGCGCGGTCATAGCGGATGGGCGTGCCGTCCGCGGCCTTGAGGCCGTCGCGCGGCAGCACCATGATCGCGCCGTTCATGCCGTGGCAGACGTGATAGGGGATCATCGCCCCGCCCGGCGCGCAGTGATAAACGAACACCCCGGCCTTCGTCGCCCGGAACCGCAGCACGGCTTCCTCGCCCGGCGACACATGGGTCAACCCGCCCCCGCCCAGCGCCCCGGTCGAGGCATGGAAATCGATGTTGTGTTCCATGGCGCTGGTCTCGGGATTGACCAGGGTCAGTTCCACATAGTCGTCCTGATGGACGACGATCATCGGGCCGGGAACGGATCCGTTGAAGGTCAACGCCCAGATCTCGGCCCCTTCGTCGTCCAGCACCATCTTCTTTTCTTCGATGTCCAGCCGGACCTCGACGACCTTCGGGCCGCCGGTCGCCACCTGTTCGTGCTTGGGCAGAAACGGCGGCGCGACCATTTCCTGTTTGACCCGCGGCAGGGCGGCAATTTGTTTTTCCGACAAGGGAGCCGATGCCTGGGAGGGCTTAGGGACCGCCGCATGGGCGGGATTGCCGGCCATGTCCATGGCCAACAGCCCACCGCCGACGGCGGCGGTGCCTGAGAGAAAATTTCTTCGGGAGACGGTGGACCGAATTCCAGGGGTCTTTTCCATGTTCAACTCCGGCGTTGGAATTTACTTGGCCGTTCGGCCGCGACATGGAATTTTCTGCGTCGCAACCTAACGGTAGGACACCGCAACAGGCCCCGCCTTGATTTGGGTCAATAACGCGAAGGCACAAACGTCCGGAAATCAGGGGAACAGGAAAATCAACGGGCCGGCCGATCGGATAGTGTGGACGTGGCCTTTCGCAAAGGCGCCTGGTGCCTAGCCATCCGCCTTGTCGGCACGGATGATCTGCTCCACGACATCGGTCATGTCCTTCCCGAACACGTCCGGCTTCCGATAGAGCGGATGATAAGGCGCGCCGGAGCGGTCGATATAGGCCGCCTGCATGCCCGCGGACATGGCGCCGTGGGTATCCCAGTCATGGGTCGCGACAAGGCGCAGGTCCTGTATCGGCCTTTCAAGATGGTCCGCCACGAAACGGTAGACCTTGGGATCAGGCTTGAAGCTGCCCGTTTTCTCGACGGAGACGACATCGTCGAAACTCTCGCTCAAACCGGCGTTGGCGATCTGGCTGCTCACCAGGTCGAGGGAGGAATTGGAGAACGCGACGGTCCGGTAGCCGGCGGCGCGCAGTCGCGCCAATGCCGGCTTGATGTCGGGATGTGGGTTCAGGCCGGCGAAGCCCTTGAGAATGTCCGTGCGCCGGTCCTCTGAAAGCGTAACGCCGCGGCGCGCGGCGACCGCGTCCAGGGTGATCGCCGCAAGACGGGCAAACCCCGTTTCCACACCGGTCAGGGCACAGACGGTCGATGTCTGCAGCAGCATGGCGAACCAGGTGGCAATGACGCCGGCGTCCTGAAAGACCGCCTCGAACCCCGGCTTCAGCGACGACAGGTCGAGAACCGTTTCGTTGATGTCGAACAGCACCGTGTCCCGGGACATGGCTTTCTCCTTTACTATTCAAAGTGTTTATTACCGCGTCCCGCGTCGGACGCCACAGGTCAGGCGGCGGATCACGCCGGGTTCAGAGCATCCCGTTCCACCGCCATATCCTCGGCGAGAGGCACGAGATCGGCATTTATGCGCGCTGCTTCTGTTCCCATACCAGCTTGGGGAGGATTACCGAAACGGTTGTCCCCTGGCCCAAGGTGCTTTCGATTTCGATCCGGCCGCCGTGTTTTTCGATCAACGTCTTACAGATCGCCAACCCAAGTCCCCACCCCTCAACCGCTTTATAGGGATCAAGGTCGCCCCGCGTGAAGGGTTCCGTAATGCCGGGAAGGTGCCCTTGGGCGATGCCGCAGCCGGTATCCACCATCTTTATAATGACCGCGTCTGCAACTTCGTACGCAGAGGCCTCAATCTTACCGCCGGGCGGGGTGAATTTCATGGCATTCGACAGAAGGTTCAGGATCACCTGCCGGATCGCCTGGCGGTCGGCATTGATATCCACGAAACCCGCATCCGCGCCGACCGACACAGATATGTCCTTTCGCGCCGCATCCGCCGAGAAGATGTGGATGCATTCGTTAAGGGCCTCCAGGGCATTGAACGTTTCCCGTTCCAGGCCCCGCCCCCCCGATTCAATGGCCGAAATGTCGAGAATGCTGTTGATCAGGGACAGCAGATGTTCGCCACTGAATCGGATATCCTTGGCATATTCCTTGAACTTGCTCGCGGAGGACTCGCCGAAATCCTGAAAAGCGATAAGTTCGGAGAAGCCGATGATCGCGTTCAAGGGCGTGCGCAATTCATGGCTCATGGCCGCCAGGAACTGAGATTTGGCAAGATTGGCCTTCTCTGCGTCTTCTCGCGCCGTTCTCAACGCCTGCTCGAACAATTTCCGTTCCGTGATGTCCTGAAAAGACCCCCGCAGCAGGATTGGAACACCGTCTTCCAAAACCGCCTCACCGACGATACGAACGTTCTTGACCGTCCCCTTGCGGGTCAGGATCGACAATTCCAGATCCCACGGCGTGCCGTTCCGGCGTCCGGCGGTAACCGCAGCCGCCAGCAAGGGGCGGTGTTCCGAGACAAAAAACTCGATCGCTTCCGCAAATGTCGGGCTGTAATCCGGCGTCGCTTCAAGAATGCGGTATGTTCCCTGGCTCCAGGTCAATTGCCGGGTTCTCAGATCCAACTGCCAGCCGCCGGTTCTGCTCAACCGTTCCACGTCCTCGAGAAGCCGGCTTTGCCGGGCCCGGAACTGTTCGCTGTGGCGCAACCTCTGGTCCCGATCCACCAACTGGCGGTTCTTCGCGGACATGACCAGCAAATAGGCCAACAGACTGGCCACAAGCGCCACCGTAAGCCCGACGATGGCGATCACGATCATATTACGATGCACCTCAATCCAGCCCTGGCGCGGGTGGATCAGGCGCGCCCGTGCGGCGACCGCCTCCGGCAGGTCCAGGTCCAGGTATTCCAACACGCGGTCATTGAGCAGATATTCATTGGGGCTGTCCGTGACCGGCGCCAGGTCGCGCATCGGCGTCCCCGCCAGATAGGCGGCCATCTGCGCCGCCGCCATGCGTCCTTGGGCAACACCGCTGGTCACATAACCGCCGAGAACACCATCGAGCAGGTAGGCATCCTCCATGCTGATGACGATTCTACGGCCGATCCCGACTATTGCTTCGACAATCTGTGGCAGCGGCACGACATCGCCGGATTGGTCCCTGACCGCGCCCAAGGTGGTCAGAATCAGCGGTTGATCGGGGCTTTCCCGCAAGCGCCTCGTAATGTCCCGCAGACGATCACTCACGAGAAACGTCAAGCCGGCGCGGTCACCTGCGGCGATATCTCTTTTTATTTCAACTTCGATCGCCCGATAGGTGGCCGATCCGTCGCCGACGACCACGACCGGCCCGAGACCGCCCTGAAGTTGCCGAAGCAATTCAATATTCGGCTGGATTTCCTTATGTTCGAAGACCCCGGTCACCATGTCCGGCTGTAAATGGTCGAGCTGGGCGTAATTGTTCACGCCAGAAAAGAATACAGGGGCCTCCGGATACAATCGGCGCAAGTGGTCCAGCGCGAAGATCGATCCATTGTCGTCCGTCACATAAATGGCGTCCGGGTCATAACCGCTGTACTTGGTTTTAAGATGATTTGCGAAGGCGGCGCCGTAGCCCGCATCCAGGGGCCGGCGTTTGGTGTCGAGGTACTCGGTCTTGATCTCGACGGCCGCATCCAGGCCTTCACTGATTCCGGCAACGAACCCTTCATGCTGCCGGGCAGTCCAAGGGTACTGTTGACTGTAGGCGTGGATCGCCAAGATCCGAAAAGTCCTGTCTTCCGGGTCATGATCCGCCGCCACCGGGGCCTGCCCCCATCCATAGAACAGCCAGAAAACCGCGGCGACGGCACCGCGGTTCAGGCAAATCAATCTAGGCAGGCGAAAAAGGCGTCGGGCAATCAACGGGACATACCTTGGTCTTAACGGATCGATAGGGCGGGCGCGGACACCGGTCTTCGGTGGGAAACGCGTCCATCAGGCCATCCGGCGACATTTGGTTTTGCGCCGTCGTTTCCACGTACTCGCCGGCGACAATCACGGCATTCCTCCGTATTATTCAGTTGTTGCGCGATGCGCATTCCTGTCGTCGCCTTCGACAAAGACAATGTGACAATTTCGCGACCCGTTCAATTCCCCCTAAAGTCATAGACATCTCCTCGGGATCATTGGCCTGGATAGGTTTTTTTCGCCGGTAACCGACCCGCCGCCAGGCAATCCACCTTCCGCCAAAGGGGCCAGCCGTGTGATAGGCGGTTGCGCTGCGCATGGCTTTGCGATACGGCCAAGGAAAGACGGAGGGAAACACCATTATGAATGAAACCACCTGCACCATCGCCGTGATCCGCGGCGACGGCATCGGCGTCGACGTGACGGACGCGGCCTTGGCCGTCATCGACGCGGCCAAGGCACGCACGGGCGGTTTCCGCCTTGCCTGCAACGACCTTGTGGCCGGGGCCGGGTATTTCAAGGAAACGGGCCAGGACATCGCCCCCGGACACGAAGACGCCGCGGCCGAGGCCGATGCGATCCTGCTGGGCGCGATTGGGTTGCCGGCGGTGCGCCATGCGGACGGCACGGAAATCTCGCCCCACCTGCGCCTGCGCGAACGCTTTCAACTGTATGCGGGCGTGCGCCCGGTCAAGGCCTATCCCAACGCGCCCCGCCGGCTGGCCGACCCCCGCGCCGACGCCATCGACCTGATCATTCTGCGAGAATCGACGGAAGGCCTGTTCTATTCCGCCGCCGCCAACAAGCGCGAGACCGTGGCAAACGACAGCGAGGTCCAGGACATCCTGCGCATCACCCGCCCGACCTCAGAAAAACTGTTCGATTTCGCCTTCCGCCTGGCCGAAAAGCGCAAGGCCAAGGGTAGGAAAGGCATGGTGACCTGCGTCGACAAGGCCAATGTGTTCCGCTCCATGGCCTTTTTCCGCAAGATCTTCGACGAACGTAAGGGCTCCTTCCCGGATATTCCCGCGTCCTACAACTACGTCGACGCCCAGGCCCTGGACCTGATCCGCCGGCCCTGGGATTTCGACGTTCTGGTGATGGAAAACATGTTCGGCGACATCCTGTCGGACCTTGCCGGCGGGCTGGTCGGCGGCATGGGTATGGCGTCCTGCGCCGAGGTCGGGGACGACCACGCCCTGTTCCAGCCGGCCCATGGCTCGGCCCCCGACATCATGGGCCAGGACAAGGCCAATCCCCTGGCCGCGATCCTGTCCGGCGCCTTGATGCTGGATTACCTCGCCGACCGCATGGGCGGCCACGACGGGCTGGCCGATGCGGCCACGGTGATCGAGGACGCCGTGCAACGGGGGTTTGAGCAAAACCGCCTGCGCCCCATGGAATTCGGCGGCGACATGGGCACCCAGGCCGTGACCCGCGAGGTCATGGCATTGATTTCCGGGGGTTAAGCGGCGTCAGGCCGCCAGCGAACCGAAACTTTCGTCGGCCAGACGGCGGGCATCGGGAATGTCCACATGGCGGCCCTTGAAATGGGCCAGGCCTTCGTTCTCGATGGCCCTGATCACCCGCGACATGGTTTCCGAGCGCACGCCGATCAGGGACGCGATGTCCTGACGCGACACGGGAAGTTCCAGACGGACCCGCGTTCCTTCATCGGAATCGGTCTCGCCGCCGAACGCCACCAGAAGGCGCAGGAAGCGCACCCGGCAGGACGCCGTGACCGTTTCCATGACCTTGTTCTCGGCCTCGGCCATATCGCGGGCAAGATGGCGGAAAAAGGCCATGACCAGGGCCGGGCTGTCGGCTGCCATGCGGTGCACCGTGGCCGCCGGCACGTGGCAGATGCGGCCTTCTTTCAAGACTTCGGCGCTGACGCCGTGGGGTGTGCCGGTCAAAAGCGACCGGTAACCGAAGGTCTGACCCGGGCGGACCAGACGCAGCAGCACCGATTCACCATCCGCATCGACCTTGCGGATGCCGACCAAGCCCGAGGATACGCAATAAACGCCCGTCGCTTCGTCGCCTTCGTGGTAGATGGCTTCGCCGGCCAGAAAGCCGCGTGACCGGCGGGCATCATCCATATGGGCGACGTTCGCCCCTTCCAGAACCGACCATTCGGCGGCCTGACGGTGTGCGCAGTTGGAACACGACTTATCCATGATACTTCCCCAAGGTTCGACACCGAAATCGGCGCCTCAATGAGGGAAGTGTCGCTCATATTCTGTTTTTTGGAATTGATCTGAATCAACACCCCGACCGGCACAACCGGATAGGGTGGTCGAGTCCACCCGCCAGCCGGGGAGCCAATTCTGGGGGAACTGGAAATATGCCCGACAGGGCCCGTACCGCGAACTTCGACGAAACCGTGCGCCGGTTCATCCTGCGTTACGGTGAAGCCGCCCTGACGGAAGCCAACCGCCGCGCCCAGGAACTGGAATCCGAAGGCGACAGCGACGGCGCGGAAACCTGGCGTCAGGTCGCCGCCGCCATCGCCGCGCAAAGCGCCTCCCGCACAGGCAGGCAGTTACATTAATTGAAATTAACGGTCAGCGGGCCGCCGTCACCATGATCTCAACCTCGGTGCCCATTTCAAGCTGCACCCCGACGCAGGCCCGGGCCGGTCGTTTGAGATCGCCCAGCCATTCCTTCCAGACCTCGTTCATGGCCGGCTTGCGGCGCAGGTCGTCCAGATAAATCACGGCGGACAGCAGCTTCGACTTGTCCGTGCCGTAATGGGCCAGGCATTTGTCGATCTTGGCCAGCACGTCGCGGGTCTGCCCGGCAACGTCCTTGGACGTGTCGCCGCCCGTCAGGCCGCACAGATAGACGGTGGTGTCCGTCGCCGTGCCCTGGCTGAGAATCTCGCCCGAGTTCAGATGTTCGATGGTCATGTGGAATGTCTCCTCCGATAGTTTTTTGATTCTACCCGATTGTGGGCAGCAAACCGCCGGAAGGGCAAGAAGGGAACCATTGAAGAATTGAAAAGGCGCGTCATGCCCGGACTTGATCCGGGCATCCACGAGAACGCGCCCGGGCACCGGCGTGGATGGCCGGGTCAGGCCCGGCCATGACGGCCCTCCTTCTTGATTTCTTCTCATCGCCTCACCGTCTCAGTGGTTTTCTTCCCCTTCCCTTACGTCAACCCGCCCCCCTTGTGCGCCGGGCGGCGGACCGGGATAATCGCGCCCAGGTTCTTGGGAGACATCGGAATGTTCACCACCGGCATGACCTTTGCCCTGGGCGACGAGGTCGAAGCCCTGCGCGACACGGTTTTCCGCTTTGCGCAGGACAAGATCGCGCCGCGCGCGGCCGAGATCGACGCAACCAACGAATTCCCCCGCGACCTGTGGCCGGAGATGGGCAAGCTGGGCCTGCTCGGCATCACGGCGGACGAGGATCACGGCGGGGCGGCCATGGGCTACCTGGCCCATTGCGTGGCCATGGAGGAACTCTCCCGCGCCTCGGCCTCCGTCGCCCTGTCCTACGGCGCCCATTCCAATCTTTGCGTCAACCAGATCAACCGCAACGGCACGCCCGAGCAAAAGGCCCGCTACCTGCCCAAGCTGATCACCGGCGAGCACCTGGGGGCCTTGGCCATGAGCGAGCCCGGGGCCGGGTCCGACGTGGTCGGCATGAAGCTTCGGGCCGAGCGGCGCAACGACCGCTACATCCTGAACGGCAACAAGATGT
>TARA_R110002073_G_scaffold257563_2_pt1 | contig 17551 bp, 22 predicted proteins | sample TARA_R110002073 | Tara Oceans TARA_R110002073 (sample SAMEA4397174) | marine metagenome | biome: Polar Biome; feature: [DCM] deep chlorophyll maximum layer (ENVO:01000326); material: water (ENVO:00002006), including particulate matter (ENVO:01000060) such as... | depth 40 m
AACCGTGGTTCACGGGCCTTGGCGGGTCCCTTTTGGGCGAATGTTTCACGTGGAACGAACGCTCGCTCGACGATCCGCGCGCCCCCGGCCCTTCGTCGGCAGCGGTGGCTTTAGCTTGATTTCACACAAATAATTTTGCTCAAAACAAAAATGAATAAATTAAGTAAATACAGCTTTCTTGCAACCCACCCCCTTTCAATAGAAAATCAAACCCCTATAAAATTTTTAGCAATTTTTTTAAAAATGACTTATGGAAGTAAGCACTAGAATAGAAGACGTTGAAGCGGAGACACTCAAGCTTGAACTGCGCTTGGCCCTGTTAGAAGGGCAAGAAAAGGCCCAAGAAACCTTTTTGGGTTTTTCTCGCTACGTGTGGCCTGAAGCAATAATCAGTAGCCATCACGAAATCATGTCTAGAGCCTTTGATCGCATAGCCGAGGGAACCCTAAAGCGCCTAATTGTAAACATGCCTCCTCGGCACACTAAATCTGAATTTGCATCCTACTTGCTTCCGGCCTATCTCATGGGCCGTCGTCCAACAACCAAGATAATTCAAGCCACGCACACGGGTGAGTTAGCCGTGAGGTTTGGACGTAAGGTACGAAACCTGATGGACCTTGACCGTTACACCGAGGTATTTCCAAAAGTGGCTTTGAGGGCTGACAGTAAAGCCGCCGGAAGGTGGGACACTGACGCGGGCGGTGAATATTTTGCCGTAGGTGTTGGCGGAGCTATGACAGGTCGAGGCGCGGACATGCTGATTATTGATGATCCGCACTCGGAGCAGGACGCACAGTCCCAACTTGCACTAGACAATGCTTGGGAATGGTACACCTCCGGCCCACGGACCAGACTTCAGCCCGGAGGAGCCATTGTTATAGTGATGACACGGTGGGGAACAAAAGACCTAACGGCGCGATTGTTAAAAAGCCAAAGCAGTTTGAAGGCGGATCAATGGGAAGTCATAGAATTTCCTGCTGTGTTTGATGAAGGAGAGGAAAACGAAAGAGCATTATGGCCCAGTTTTTGGGATATAAACGAGCTTCAAGCGGTTCGGGCTTCTATGTCGATACAGAAGTGGAATGCCATGTATCAGCAAAAGCCAACCTCGGACGAAGGCGCTATTTTAAAAAGGGAGTGGTGGAGAGAGTGGGAACCTGAATACCTTCCTTCTGTGGAATACATTATTCAATCGTATGACACCGCGTACTCGAAAAAAGAAACGGCGGATTTCTCTGTTATTACAACGTGGGGAGTTTTTCACCTTGACGAGGATTCGGGACCTAACTTATTGCTATTGGATGTAAGAAAAGGGCGTTGGGATTTTCCTGATCTTAAAAGGCAAGCCAAAGAACAATATGATTACTGGCAACCGGATAATGTCTTAATAGAAGCTAAGGCCACAGGTGTTACTTTGCAGCAGGAACTAAGACGCATGGGTATTCCTGTGACTATGTATTCTCCCGGCGGAAGACGCGCGGGCCAAGATAAGGTGTCCCGTGCCAACTCGGTAGCGCCAATTTTAGAAAGCGGAATGGTTTGGGCACCAGACGAAACATGGGCCGAGGAACTTATAGAAGAATGTGCCGCTTTTCCTAACGGAGACAACGACGACCAAGTGGACAGCACGACACAGGCTCTAATGCGTTTCAGGGCTGGAAACTTTATCTCTTTACACACTGACGAAGAAGACGAACCTTCGGAAGAAGGACTTGTCCCCGAATACTATTAGCCCTAGAATGTTGAAATAATCAATCGTTTTTTGAGACACCCCTATGGCCTCCTCTTCTGCCCGTCAAATGTTAGGTTCTCTCCCTGTTCTTAAAATGGCAATTGGGGGAGATATAGATATGCCGGAAGCAGACGGCGACTATACTCAAGCAGAAACAAAAAGAGTCTTCGACCTTATTACTAGCGGACAGATAACCGCAGCAGATGCTTCTGCTTTTTACGGTATTGATGAAGCTATTATTAATCAAAACATAGCTAACACGCAGGAATACTATCAAACCCTGCGAGACCAAGAAGCAGCTTATCTAGAAGACATGGAAACGGACCCCAGTAAATGGGACACCGCTACCGCCTATAACGCTATTGTAGAGTCGGGGGTCAGTGTGCAGGATGCGCTGGACGCGGGCGTTAAACAAAGCACTATTGATCAAATTTTTAGCACAGATTCCTCTGGTGTGACTGTTGCGGACATAATGGCAACAACCGCCCCTTCTGTTTATGAAACAAATGAAGCCTATAAAGCGCAGGGCGCGGCGGCTATAAAAGACAGTGCTCAAGCTTACTTGACCAAAGTAATGGCGGATGGGGTGATAGATGACGCCGAGCGCTTGGCTATGCAAAAAATTGCAACCGAACAAGGCGTGACCTTTCAAGACATGGTGGACGCGGGAATTGATCCCAATATTTTATACACAAAAGCGACCAAACCAACATGTACTCCTCCCGCTGTTTACAATGAAGCCACCGGAAAGTGTGAGCTAAAGGCCACACCTCCAGTAGACTGTACTTTAGGCGGAACACGTACTGGCTGGGTGTGGGACGCAGGGCTCGGCGTGTGCATAAAAGACACTCAAGTCACCTGTCCTACTGGTTATACGCTAAACACCAACACACAATTATGCGAAAAGGACGCTACCACTATTACGTGTCCCGCGGATTATGTTAAAGCAGGTCAGGTAGTAGCAAGTCTAGCGGATTGTGGAGGAAAGAAAACTACTGGTTGCGCTATATACCAAGTAAAAAACGCAGCAAATCAATGCGTTGATAAAACGTGCCCCACAGGACAGACCTTAAACAAAGCAACCGGAAATTGTGACGGTGCAGGGAACGCCTGTGGAGTAGGCTACGAGTACGACACTGCTTTAATGAAGTGTGTAAAAAAGGCCGTTACTTGTGCGGCCACCGAATATTACGACCCTTCTTCAGGAAACTGTATCACCATCCCTACTTGTGCCACAGGGCAGGAGTGGGATTCTGTTTTCAAGGCGTGTGTTAATAAAAAAGTAAATACAAACTGTATTGACGGAATGAAGTGGAGTCAGGCGCTTGGGAAGTGTGTGTCTATTTTTAAAGAAGTGGATACCAACACAGGCTCAGGAGCAGACAGCGCGACCGGAGTAGTAACCTACGATGACGCCGACCTAACCGCAACAGAAACTTATGCCACAGGAGAGGACTCTCTTGACACAACATTCAGAGAAAGTGCTCCGCGGACCGAGGTTACTGAGGATGTTATGGGAGAGGAGCAGCTAGTAGGTTTTGATTATGGTCCTGCGGCTAAGTTGTTATCTTCTACCGGATCAGGATTTAGCTGGACGCCTCCTTCGGTTACGGGGAGAAAGCGGGCGTTAATGGGAAATGCTCAACTTGGTCGTTACACCCAAGGCCGTGCAGCACAGGATTTGCGTCAACTTACGGGCGGCAATCAAGTAGATTTTAACAAGTATAAAGGTTTATTAGGTAAAGGAAGCGCGGGAAGTTATGGAGGAGGGCTGTCAAGGTCTCAACTTTATGCCTTAATGCAACAACAGCAAGGACAAGAAGCAGCTACCGCGGCGGCGGCTATTCCCAGCGGAGACATTGCTGCCTATTTAGCTGCTAACCCTGATGTACAAACAAGCTATGAAGCACAAAAGGGTCAGCTCGGAGGGCAAACATTAAACGACTTTGCCCGGACTCACTACAACACTTTTGGCAAAAAGGAAATGACAGCAGGAACCAGAAATCCGTTTACCCTTACGGGAGGCTATAACACCTTTACTCCTCAAAAAACAGGGGGAACAAACGAGGGGGATGATTCGGGCGATTATGACACCGAGTGGTGGGAGCCCGGAATAGAGGGCCGCTATAGTATGGGACCTGCCGGAGGGGCAAGAATATTTGCGAAAGGTGGACCTGTAAAAAAGCCTGAAGGGTTCGTGGACGGCGGTTCTGCCTCTGCGGACCTTAAACTACTAGACCCAACTGATCCTCTCTTTATTCAAACAGACGAAGTAGAAGTTAATTCCGACAATATCCAACGAGACATTCCTCCTATGGAATGGGACGGCGTAGAACGGACCACGGACCAAGAATCAACTGAAAGTAAAACCATGCTCGAAAACCTTGTGGCCGGAGCAGCTCAAATCCCTGATAGTGTAGCCAACTACTTTATCCGTCCTGATGAAACAGGAGGCCCGTCACTGGTGTCTCCTCGGCAGGTGGGTTCGGATTTGGTTTCCTTAGGTGGCGCGATGAAAGAAGGTTTTCAACAAGACCGGATAGGTTTTATGTTGGACGTGCTTCCTGTCACTGGGGAAGTTCGCTCGGGAATGGATGTAGAGAAGTTTTCTAACATGGCTAACGAGGCGCGGGCTTCTGGGGAAGATAGCGCGGCAGGTCTTTACGAGCAATTGGTTACGTTATCCGCGGCAGGTACGCTGCCTTTAATAGGAATGGGAGCGAGGGTTCAAAGACGCGCAGCTATAAGCGCCGTAGAAGAAGCCATTAAAAAAGGCGCATTGGGCGAAGCAGCCAAGATGCTGGAAGAACTGGAATATAACAAAACTTTATACCACGGCACTCGCGCTCAAGACTTGACCCACATTGATCCTGATAAACTCGATTTAGGACTCCATGTTGGAACGTCAGAGCAGGCGGCTAACAGGCTATTAGACTTAGGCCCGTACCGCTCAAACAGAAGCAGGGGGGTCTATCCAGAAGGAGCAAACATATTACCTCTAAGGGTAAGAGCAAACAATCCGCTTGAAATGGAGGATATGGGCGAATGGATGTACTCGCCCGAAATATTACACGCCCTAAATCGTCACCCTGCTTTTACAAATGAAGCCGATAAAATAAAAATACAAAGCATGTTGCAAAAAGTCGGCGACAATTCCTTTAGCAACTCCTACCGTACCCCAGAGGGGACGAACCGTGAGCTACTTGATGAAATAAACTCGATGATTCAAGACAAAGGGTATGATTCTATTAAATACTTGAATGAAGCAGAAAACGCGATTCCTGCGAGAGGTGGGGGTCTTGAGAGCGCTGACCCGTACTCTTACATTATTCTTGATCCCGCAACTGACGCCATTGGCGGCATACTAGGACCTTCAGACGCAGCCCGTATGCTTGATGAAGTAAACGCGGCTAATGCGCCACGGCTTGAGCGGCCTGAAGTAGGCCGCCCTGTTCGTGCCAGCGAATACTCTCCTGATGAGTTTAAAGCCATCACTCAGAACATGTACAACCATCAAGCAGATGTAACCACTCCAGCAGAAATGGTGGCCCGTGCAGAAAGGATAGAGCCCGGTTTCCAAACAGCAATAAGAAACATAACCGATGACCTTGGTTTAGTAAAAAATGAAACATTTGGGGTGAAGCAGCTTAAAAGTCTGGAAAACAAGTTAAAACGTGGCTATAAACTTGGAACAGTTACAGACCCCATAAGAACAAGAATACTGATTAACACGGCCCAAGAAGCCGATGAAGTAGTTAATCGAATTGCCGAGCTGATGCCCGTTCAAGACAGGGGATTTCAAAGACATACAACTAGCGGTTATTTTGACAGAAAGCTGAATGTTATGTATACGGACCCTAATGGAGAGCGCCTTCTTGGTGAAATACAGATTACGACTCCTGAGATGCTGGAAGCTGTAGATGGTATGGGACACCGTTTATATGAAGTAGAGAGGGCGCTAACAGAGCGTTATGGAAAGACTATCCCTACAACACACATACGCCGTTTTGAAAACATGCAAAGAGCACAGCAGGAACTGTATCAAGGAGTAACTGAAAAGGTGGACCCTCGCATTGTAGAGAGCATAGAGGTCAAGCCGGACAAAGATTTCATAACTACGCCGCCTACTACTCAAAGACCGCTGACTAGAAATAACAGAGGGAAAATAATTTTTGAATCTTTTGGCGGTAGTCTTGGCGAGGCTCGAACTCGGTTAGGGATTACAGCAGAAAGAATTGCGGAGTTTAGGGCGCAAAGTAAAGGCAATAAACAACAACAACTTCCCGAAGTTCAGGACGCAGCGAAGAAGCTCAGGGCAGGCGAAATAACTAGCCAAGACTATTTAAGAATAGTTGAAGAGTTTCAACCCATAACTCCTTTGGGAGAAGTTCAAAAAATACCTACTAATGAAGACATAGCCCTGTCTTTGTCTAAAAACGAAACAACAACCGCAGGTATTGTAGGGGTAAATCTAGAGGTTCCTGACGGTACGATGATTTCTTCTCGCCTTGACATCCCTGCTTATGAAAACAACGGTACGTGGGTTGTAACTCTTCACGACGGAACAATTAAGGGTGGGCTTGCTGTAGGCTATGGGCCAACAGCGGTGCTTAAAAATGTTAATTTTGAGTCTAATGCCGAAGCGGCATTAAAGATGGCTACAGGAGAAAGTCCTAAAGGAACCATAGCTCGAATCAACGGAAGCTGGGAAAACCGTAGTCCGGCAGATGTAGAACAATTAGCCAGAGACATTCTTAGTGGAAAAGCGCCAGATGCGGATGAGTGGGTAGAAGTAGGAATGAACCCGTTTCGCCATAGTTATTTCTACAGAAAGTCAGACGGAATGCCTGTGGCGTCTGCCGAAGAAGTTATTCAAATAGGTCCAGTAGTCTTGGCTAGAAAACCTAAGACGCGCCCACTCGAAAGCCCTGAGCATTTGGTAAAAACCCCCCAAGGCAAGACGTATTTTAAACGAGGAGGTAACGTAGAACGAGTGCAGAATGAGCGAACTTATATCTAAGTAGGCAGAGCAGGGAGGTCTTTTCCAATAACCCCAAAGGTTTTTTCAAACTTTTGTTTGCTTAATTGGTCGGCTACGTTAAATAACTCAAGAATAGTAAGGGCCATAGCTACTTTCCATTTATTATCTACTAGATAATAACCACCAGAGCTAGTGCTACTTACTTCACCAACTACAGCAGGCTCTCCCTGCCATTCAAAGTAATGCGTAATTTTAAACATAATATTAGTATTCTCCTTTCTTTTGCTTACGGTGTTATTATAGCATTAAACCGATTTTAGGACAAAGTTATGCCCATAGATAAGGTTGTAAACCTAGCTCCCGAAGAAGACATTGTAGAAACAATGGAGGAAATGGAGCCTGATATTGAAATCATCCTTGATGACGAAGGCGGAGCCATTGTTGAAATTAACCCAGAGGACGACGATGTTGAGTTTTACAGCAACCTTGCTGAAGTAATAGACGACGGTGAACTGGGACAGATTTCCTCTGACCTGCTTGCTTTATTTGAAGCAGACAGAACTTCACGGGGAGAGTGGGAAGAACTTTATTCTAAAGGCTTAGAGCTTTTAGGATTTAAAATTGAAAATAGAACCCAGCCTTTTCGAGGAGCGGCAGGCGCAGTTCACCCTATGCTTACCGAATCCATTGTTCAGTTTCAAGCTCAAGCCTTTAAAGAATTAATGCCCGCGGGTGGCCCTGTTAGAACGCAGACACTAGGGAAAGAAACGCTGGATAAAATTCAACAGGCTTCGCGCGTGCAGGATTTTATGAATTATCAAATCACTACGGTGATGAAAGAATACACTCCAGAGTTTGACCAGCTTCTTTTTTATACAGGATACGGCGGTTCTACGTTTAAAAAAGTTTATTATGACGAGCAACTTGGCCGTATGGTCAGCCGTCTAGTCCTTCCTGATGATCTTTACATTCCCTATAACGGCTCAAGTGTCATTTCTGAGTGTCCTCGGATTACTCAACGTATTCCAATGGACAGCAATGAATTTACCAAAAGGGTTTTTGCGGGGGAGTATCTTGATGTAGAGGCACAACCTCAAAATGACCCAACGGGCGGGAATCAAATTCGGCAGGCTATTAATAGAGAAGTAGGGGTTTCCCAAAGCGGCGAACCTGAAGAAATCTTTTTGTTAGAGTTTCAAATTGATTTGGACCTAAAAGATTTTGAAGACATAGACGAAGAAGGCGAACAAACAGGTATTAAAGTTCCGTATGTAGTTACGTTAGAGGAAGCCAGTGGGAAAGTCGTAGGAATACGAAGAAACTGGGTAGAGGGCGACGAGCTAAAGAAAAGGCGAGAATACTTTGTGCATTATGTTCTTGTTGAAGGCCCCGGCGCTTACGGTCTAGGTTTTGTTCATCTTATTGGTGGACTGTCTAAAACAGCTACAGCCGCCTTACGTCAACTTCTTGACGCCGGAACGCTGTCTAATTTACCTGCTGGATTTAAGGCTAAAGGCGCTAGAATAGCTGACGATGACTCCCCAATACAGCCGGGAGAGTGGCGAGATATTGACGCAGGCGGCGCAGAATTGACGGCCTCTTTAATGCCGCTGCCCTACAAGGAGCCCTCTCAAACTCTTTTCACCTTAATGGGCTTTGCAGTAGATGCAGGAAAAAGGTTAGCAAGCACAGCAGACATGCAGGTAGGAGACGGCAACCAACAAGCAGCGGTTGGCACTACTATTGCATTACTAGAGCGCGGCTCTATGGTGATGTCTGCTATACACAAGCGTCTTTACTACGCCCAAACACAAGAATTTGAAATGCTTGCAAAAGGCTTTGGCGAGTATTTGCCCCCAGAGTATCCGTATGACGTGCCCGGAGCCTCTAGAACTATTAAACAATCTGACTTTGATCACATGGTAGCAATCCTTCCAATTGCTGATCCTAATATTTTTTCCGCGGCTCAACGCATTACTCTTGCTCAAACACAGCTAGAACTTGCTCAGAGTGCGCCTCAAATGCACAACATGTACGAAGCGTATTATCGTGTTTATCAGGCGTTGAATGTTCGGGACATTGATGGAATTCTAAAAGTTCAGACTAACCAAATGCCTAAAGACCCTGCTAGTGAAAACATGGAAGCGGCAGACGGTAAGCAACTTAAAGCTTTTGCTGGGCAACAACATGACGCTCACATTTCTTCACATTTAATCATGGGTCTTTCGGGACTTATTCAAGCTAATCCGTTGGCAGCAGCCGAGTTGCAAAAACATGTTTTAGAGCATATAAGACTAAAAGCGGAAGAAGACGCGGAAGCAGAGTTATTTGAACAATATGGAGAAGACCCTGATAGGATGATTTCCGACCTTCAAAGAGAAGCGTTAGTAGCTATTAAGGTTGCAGAATATCTAATAGAAATGAAGGGAACTCAAAGCGAGCTTTCTGGAGAAAATACAGCAGAAGACCCTGCTATAGCGCTAAAAGCTCAAGAATTGCAACAACGTGCAGCGAAAGATCAAGCGGATATTGCCTTGAAACAAGAAGATATTCAGGTGGATCAAGCTAGAATTGCACAAAACGCAGAAGCTAATGACGCAAGAATTGCTTCCCAACAGAAAATTGCTGAATTACGTGCAGATGTTGCACGGGAACGAATTTATCAACCTAGTAAATTGTAGGAGACAACAATGGCACGCTCAATGGCCCGTGATAAAAAGGTATTAAGAAATTTAGACGATGAAATTTACCGTATTGCCCCTAAAACTTATGCGAAAGGCGCAGAAGGAAAAGACGCACGGGAAGAATATGGACGAATTGATCGTGAAAAACGGTTTGAAAAGAACAAAATGAACAAAATGGCTAAAGGCGGCTCTGTTAAAGGAAAACAAACTAAATCAGACAGACTTGATGAGCGTTTGGGCAACATAGACGGCAAAGAAAGCACTAAGTCGCAGTCTTATTCCTCTCGTAGGAATGAAAGTAAGGCAATGAAAGGCAAAGGAAAAATGAGAACAGTGCAGGCTAGGGGCTGTGGTCTAGCTAAAAGAGGTTGTGGCCCTACTTATCTCTGCTAGGGAGGAGTTAAAATGGCGTCTGGTGTAAATCATTATTCCCGTGATGGAAAAATGCACAAGGGTGGAACACATAAACACCCTGATGGCACGGTAATGACAGGAAAAACAATGACTAAGCAAAGTAAAAAGCTTTATCATTTTGGTGACTTAAACAAAACGGCGCAAAAAAGAGCAAGAACCCAATGGGGAAAGTAATATGCCTTTAAAAAAGGGCTCTAGTAAAAAAGCTATCTCTAGCAATATAAAAACAGAGATGAAAGCAGGAAAGCCTCGTAAACAAGCAATAGCTATCGCACTAAGTACCGCCCGCAGATCAAAAAAAGGTAAAAAACTGGCTAAAGGCGGTCCAGTTAAGGCAAAAAAGTCAAAAAGTAGTGCCGCTGGTCGAGTAGGACGCAAACCTGTTAGAATTATAAGAAAACGGGATGGAAACTACCCCGTATATATTTATTAAACAAGCCTACAGACGGGGCTTTTAGCCGTCTGCTTTCATGGAAACACGACCATGCTGGAATTTGCAGAAAGCGTATTAAAAGAAATTAAAAAGCTTCAAGCTGACACGGAAACCCTTGTGCTGGGTGGAGGGGTTGGCGATATGGAGCGGTATAGGTTTCTAATGGGACGCTTGGAAGGTGTAAGGCTTGTGGATCAAATTATTCGAGAACGTCTCGAAAAACATTCAGAAGACCTTTAACCAGAAGAGACCTATATGGAAGCTAAAAACTTAACCTCCCTTGAAAAAAAGTGGAAGGAAGACAGTGATTCTTTAGATAAAGGATCACTAAAACCCTCACTTAATGACGCTTACACTGAAGACGGCAAAGTAGCCCATGAAGGGCTTGCTGAATCTGTTCTAGACCTAATTCCCAGACCTACCGGATGGCGACTTGCTATTTTGCCTTATCGTGGTGTTCAGACCACAAAAGGAGGCATTTTATTGTCAGATGAGACACATAAAAAAACTCAACTAGGCACAAACGTAGGTTATGTTTTGAAAACAGGCGACCTAGCTTATGCGGATGAATCCAAATTCCCACTTGGCCCTTGGTGTAAAGAAGGTGATTGGGTAATTTTTGGAAGGTATGCAGGGTCTCGCATTCAAATTGATGGTGGAGAAATTCGTTTATTAAATGATGATGAAGTCTTGGGCCTTGTTAATGACCCTGACGACATCTTACACATGTAAGAAGGGGATAGTCATGGTAAAACCTGAACCAATGAATCAAGAACTAGAGTTTAATGTGGGCGAAGAAGAAGAAAAAGAAGCAACCGTTGAGATGAACGAGGACGGCACCGATGCGGAAGTAGCGCAAGAGGAGCCTCCTGTTGTCGAAGAAGTAGAAAGTAAAAAACAAGCGGACTCGACAGAGGAGCTAGACAATTACTCTGGAAAAGTTAAAAAACGAATTGATAAACTTACTGCAAGATTGCGGGAAACCCAGCGTCGAGAAGAAGCCGCTGTTCAGTATGCAAAAAACGTGCAGCAACAAAATGAAGAACTCCAACAACAGTTTCAAAAAACTGACTCTGACAGGTTACATGAAGCAAAGGGAAGAGTTGAGTCTCATGTATTGGCTTTAAAGCAAGTAATTAAAAAAGCCCGTGAGGAAGGAGACATTGATACTGAGACCGAGGCACAACAACGCTTAACAAGTAGTCTGGTAGAACAAGACCGTATTGCCCGTGCCGCTAAAGCGCGAGAGGACGCTCCTTCTTCACCACCAGTTCAACAACCACAACTTCAACAACCGCAGCCACAAGAACCTGTTGTTGATGTAAAAGCGGAAGAATGGGCAGATAAAAACTCTTGGTTTGGCGATAACATTGTTATGACCAACACAGTTCGCGGCATTCACGTTGAATTAATTAAAAAAGAAGGGTTTGACCCAAGTACAGACGAGTATTATGATGAGATAGATCGTAGGATGCGTGAAATATTCCCTAAAGAATTTAATCCCGCCCCTGCGCCACCTAACAACAGGAATAACCGTCCCGTGCAGACGGTAGCTCCTGCAACCCGATCCTCGGGCGTAAACAATTCAGCACGCCGCACTGTGAGGCTGACCCCAAGTCAGGTTGCGATTTCTAAACGATTAGGGGTTCCGATTGAAGAATATGCAAAATATGTTAAGGAGTAAGTAAATGACCGAAGCTACTAAAGTGCCGACTCTTAAACGTAGTGACCGTGAAACTGAAACACGGGAAACAACTACGCGCCGTAAAGCTTGGGCTCCTCCTTCACGACTCGACGCTCCCCCTCCTCCTCCGGGATATAGACACCGTTGGATTAGGGTTGAATCAGGTGGGATTGATGACCGCGTTAATGTAGCAGCAAAACTCCGCGAGGGTTATGAGCTGGTGCGGGCGGACGAATATCCTGAATTTGACTCGGGTGTTCAAGAAGACGGCAAGCACGCAGGCGTAATAGCCGTAGGTGGGTTGTTGTTAGCGCGAATACCTGAAGAAACCGCTGATGAGCGAAAAGAATATTATTCTTCTAGAACCCATGACCAAATTAAGGCTGTTGATAACGATTTATTGAAGACGAACGCACATTCGTCTATGAAGATCAATTCTCCGACAAGACAGTCAAAAGTGAGCCTCGGTGGTCCTCGCGGAAACACCGATTAACCTTAATTTAAAGGACATATATCATGGCTAATAATGACAAAGCCTTCGGGCTACGTCCGCTCGGTAATCTTGCTGGCACTGGCGGCCAGAAGCAGTATGGATATGAGATTGCGGACAACCAAGCAGGGGCTATTTTCCAAGGTGACCTAGTTACTTTGAAAGACGGCTACATTCTTCAATTTGACCCCTCTTCCCACACAGCGGCGGTAGGCGTGTTTAATGGTGTTTTTTATAATGACCCTACAACACAAAAGCCTACATGGAAAAACTACTATCCGGGCAGTGTGAATATTACTCAAGGCAAGATCACCGCAGATGTTCTTGATGATCCAAGCCAAATGTTTATTATTCAAAACGACGGCACTTCAGCTCAAGCCAACTATGGCAAGAACGCTGATATTGTGGTGGGCACAGGCAACACTACCACTGGTTTATCAGCCAATGAGGTGAACACGGGTTCAATTGCGACAACGGCGGCACTCAACCTTAAAATCATTGGTTTATGGGATGTCCCTAATAATGCCATTGGTGAATTTGCGGTTGTGGTGGTTAAAATTAACGAGCACCTCTACGGCAGTGCTGGCGTAGCAGGACAATAGGAGATTAGACATGGCTATATCAAGAGCCCAACTGGTAAAGGAGCTGGAGCCCGGTCTAAACGCCCTGTTTGGTCTGGAGTACAACTCGTACGATAATGAGCATACTGAAATTTATGAAGTAGAGTCTTCGGACCGTGCTTTTGAAGAAGAAGTAATGCTTTCAGGGTTTGCAGAAGCCCCTGTTAAGACGGAAGGTGCGGGCGTTGCATACGACCAAGCTCAAGAAGTCTACACTGCACGTTATACACACGAAACCGTTGCTTTGGCGTTTTCACTGACTGAAGAGGCAGTTGAAGATAACTTATACGACCGTTTATCGGCTCGTTATACGAAAGCCCTTGCTCGTTCAATGGCGACTACTAAGCAGATTAAAGGTGCGGCTGTTCTCAATGGCGCATTTACTACATCTCTTGGTGGAGACGGAATGCCTCTCTGCTCCTTAACTCACCCAACTCTTAATGGTCCTGACCTTAAAAACGAGTTGACGGTTGCAGCAGACCTTACGGAAACTTCTCTTGAACAAGCTTTGATTGACATTGCTGCGTTCACGGATGAAAGAGGCCTTAAAATTGCAGTTCAAGGAAACAAGTTAATTGTTCCTAAAGAACTACAATTCACAGCCGACCGTATCTTAAAGTCTACCTTGCGCGTTGGAACAGCCGATAACGACATTAACGCTGTTCGTAACATGGGCATGGTTCCACAAGGATACGCCGTAAACCATTACTTAACTGATCCTGACGCTTGGTTCATCATTACAGATGCACCTAACGGCATGAAAATGTTTAATCGTATTGCTCTTTCAACTGGTTTTGAAGGAGAGTTCAATACAGGTAATGTTAGATATAAAGCCCGTGAACGCTACAGCTTTGGCTTTAGTGATCCACGTGGCATTTTTGGTTCCCCCGGAACTCCCTAAAAATCAATAACTCCTTGATTTTAACCCCGCCGAGTGCGGGGTTTTTTATTGTGTGAAAAAAGTTTTTTGCTATATACTAACTATTAACCGGGGCTAACCCGCGTATCTGACCGTCCCCGGCGGACGACATGCAGACAGATTCGCTAAACTCGCATGTGAGGAATCTCAAATGGCTAAGACCACATTCTCAGGTCCAGTAATTTCATTAGCTGGGTTTGTACCACGCGGTTATAAAAACCAACTTATTTTAACGGGAACAGCTAACACTCTTTCTGTTTTACCCTATGTAAACAGCACCACAGGTGCTCAAATAACGGGAAATGCAGGTAAAATGAACCTGTTTAACGACACTTTGGCCGGAGGAGCAGGCACAATTACTTTACCTGCTTTAAAAGACACCACCCCGGAAGACCCGACAAGTCCTGACCAACAAAACGATTTTGGTTCAGTGATGTCTCTTTATTTAGCTCAGGATTTAGCTAATGATTTAGTAATAAGTTCTGCCGCAGGCGATGTACTGACAGGTACTGCTTTAATGATAGGAGCAGCAGGAGCTGTAACAGGTTTTTCTGCCAATGCTGCGGGAAACAATAATACTATTACGCTTAACGGGACCACTAAAGGGGGTCTTATGGACACGGAGATTCACATCATGGCAGTGAGTGCCAACACTTGGTACATCAACATGATTGGAATGGGTTCAGGAACCACTGTATCTCCTTTTAGCACTGTATAAACTTTAAATTAATGAGGAAACATTATGGCTACTTTAGGACTATGGGGTGTTCCCCTTAACAAAGACGAAGATAAAGCTAAACCAGCCGCTAAAAAGACACCAGCAAAAAAGAAAGCTGCTAAATAGTCTTTATAGGAGACTACTATGAGTGCAAGTAATATTTCAGCGGTAACTAAAAGCGTGTCGGGAGCAGCGGTTTCTGGTCGATCTAGGTTGATGGGGGTTTATTTTGTAAACCTTGTAACAAGTGGGTCGAACACGCAAGGGTCCGTAAACATTAGGAATGGAGCCGCGGTAAGCGACTCCATTCTTTTTACACTAAACGCTTCAACAGCAGCAGCGGGAACAAGTATAGACATCCCTGACGGAGGAATGCTATTTAGTGGAGGAATGTACATAGATATTCCGACCGAAACTCCGACAAATTCTATAACGCACGTTACCTTGTTGTTTGAAGGAGGAGCGGCGGCCTAGTGGCTACTAAGGGGAAAATAAAGACTTCAGTAAAGTCAGGAAATTTTCGCCCTACAAAAAAAGGGGCAGGCATGACAACGAAAGGGGTAAAAGCCTATCGTCGTGCTAACCCCGGCAGTAAGTTAAAAACGGCAGTTACAGGGAAAAAGCCCTCTAAGGCGGGTGCTAAAAGACGAAAATCTTTTTGTGCTAGATCGGAGGGACAAATGAAAAAGTTCCCTAAAGCTGCTAAAAACCCAAACAGTCGTTTGCGCCAAGCGCGTAAACGCTGGAGATGTAAGTGAAAAGAGGACTTTATTCAAATATTGCGGCTAAAAAAGCGCGTATCAAAGCAGGTTCAGGTGAAAAAATGAGGAAGGTGGGAGCTAAAGGAGCCCCCACAAATAAAGCATTTAAACAAGCCGCCAAAACCGCTAAACCTGCGAAGAAAAAAACAGGCAGATCAGTTAATAGAAAAACTAAGAGGTGATGTATGGCTGGACGTGGAATGGGAGCTGCCACAAAAGGTGGTGGAGCAGTAAGAAGTGGCCCTCGAAATAAAGTAACGAAGACCAAAAGTAAAACAACGGGCATACCTATGTACAAAAAGGGTGGTTGTGTAGGAGGAAAAGTCCAACACATGCGCGGAGGTTCTCGTTCAAGATAATGGCTACTTCGGGAACAACAGACTTTAATCTTGCAATTGATGAAATTGTGGAGGAAGCATTTGAGCGCTGCGGCATTCAGATGACGGAGGGTTATCAGCTTACTTCTGCTACACGTTCCCTAAACCTGTTGTTTCTTGATTGGGCCAATAGAGGGCTAAACCTTTGGACTATTGAGCAAGCAACAGCCGCGTTGGTTAAAGGCACGAAAGAGGTGCCTCCGGGTGGCGATACGGTGAATGTGCTTTCCGCAGTAATCAGAGATACTGTTAATGGACAACAACAAGATGTCAGTATTTCTCGGATTAGCCGTTCTGAGTATTTAAATGTCCCAGACAAGCTCACTGAGGCACGTCCTACGCAGTACTATGTCCAACGGCAAATTACCCCCACTATTTTTCTTTGGCCTGCCGCGGACAAGGCGTATACCCTTGTTTATTATAGGATACGGCGTATTCAGGACGCAGGAGACTATACTAATACCACAGATGTTAATTTTAGATTTTTGCCTTGTCTCGCCTCGGGCCTTGCTTACATGATTTCATTAAAGTATGCCCCAGATAGAACAACTGCTTTAAAGGCAATCTATGAAGAAGATTTTCAACGCGCAGCGAATGAAGACAGGGACATAGCCAGTGTGCATTTTGTTCCAAGTGTGGCGTAAATGAGTTATGCAACGGGGAAATACGCGGTAGCAATATGCGATTATTGCGGCTTTCAATACCCGTACCAAGAACTTAGAAAAAACTGGAAAGGGTTTATGGTCTGTCCAGAAGACTATGAACCGAAATCTCCACAAATTGAGCCTTTGAACTATCGAGGGGATGCGGTAGCTTTGCGTGACCCTAGAACAGATAGAACGGAGCCCGTAGTAGTGTTTTTAGGTTTGCCGGGAGACTCAGGGTTTCAAAGTATTGGAAGTGCAAGTGACACAGTAAACATGCAGCCTTTTCCGGCTCAAAATCCGGTTGAGGGCACCGGATCAGTCGGGACAGTAACAATAGTGGTGACGCCCCCATGACCTATGATGAATTAGTAACCAACATACGAAATTACACAGAAGTAGGGAGTAATGTCTTTACGGATGCTGTGATAAACACCTTTATCACAATGGCAGAAAACCGCATTTTGCGTGATATTGATTTGGATGCTTTTAGGCTTGAGGCAACAGGAACCACAACTCAGGGCAATAGGTTCTTAACAGCGCCTAGCGATATTTTAACCCACAGATACTTAATGACAACAATAGCGAATGTCCAAACTTTTTTAGAGTTCAGAGATACTTCGTTTCTAAAAGAATATTGGCCTAATTATACAACGGAAGGGGTTCCCAAATATTACTCCGTGTGGGATCAAAATACTTTTTACTTAGCACCTACCCCCAACGCTGATATAGCGGTGCAAATGGGCTACATTGTACGGCCCGCTCAATTGTCTTCTACTACGACTACCACGTGGGTAAGTACAAATGCGCCTGAAGTTTTGTTGTATGCTACTTTAATTCAAGCTTATAGTTATACCAAAGGTCCCCCGGAAATGTTGCAGTATTTTGAACAAAGCTATGCACAGGCAATTCAAGGACTAGGGGTTGAACAACAGGGCCGTCGAAGAAGAGACGAGTACCGTGACGGAATAATTAGAATACCACTTAAATCGGAGTCACCCGGACCATGATGAGCGCAGAAGGTGGAATGGAAGTAGGAATAGTTACAGTAGGGACGGTATCTAATCGTGGTTTTACACCCGAAGAAATAGCGG
>TARA_R110002073_G_scaffold82284_1_pt1 | contig 17546 bp, 19 predicted proteins | sample TARA_R110002073 | Tara Oceans TARA_R110002073 (sample SAMEA4397174) | marine metagenome | biome: Polar Biome; feature: [DCM] deep chlorophyll maximum layer (ENVO:01000326); material: water (ENVO:00002006), including particulate matter (ENVO:01000060) such as... | depth 40 m
CTCCCCCAGGAACTGGTTGATAAGATATACCACGAGGCACTAATGAGCGAGTTGTTGGAGAACCTCCCAAAGTTCAAAGATAGGGATAGGTGGCGCGAATGCCATATCTATAAAAGCACCAAGCATTATAGGCCACCCAGGGTTTTTGACTTTTGGATTGACCTGTGCGTTCAATTGCGGAGGACGCCCGACGCCAGTAGGCTGTTATGGATACACACCAGACAGGGTGGTGATGAGGTTAATAAGAAGGCACACCTAATTGAAGTGCTTACAAATAATGGCGTGAAGTGTGATAAGAGTTGGACGGTTAAGAGGTTAGTGAAGGCGCTGTAAAAAAACAATTTATAATTAATTTCATATTGTCTTGGGGTAGTTAGAAAACTAACAACCAACGGCTATAAATCTGTGTGTGTAAAAATGTGTGTGGTCTTGCCTTATGTGAGTGCTGGGGTGAGGCCAGAAAAAATCAACCCCTACCCTCCAACTCCTTCTACTAAACAGCAACTACCCAGTTAGAGCCAACAACCTATATATCAGTAAGTAAGAATGGCATACACAGTTAAGGCCTTCGCCCTTGACCCCAAGAACCAGGTGTTCTTCAACATGCTTTTCGGGGAACCCAAGGAAATGAAGTGCTACCTGTGTAATAAGCATTCTATCAGCCACGGCAACAACGCCCAGCCCTTCTGTAAGGAAAACAGACAGGAACTGGTGTGCGACGGTTGTAATGCTGTGGTGCTACACACACGCCAGTTCATCGCCACGCATGGAGGCCACCCCTACAAGTCCGCCCCCCCCCAAGAGTGCCTGGACGAAGCAAGGGAGATTTGTGGCTATGAGGAGGATTACCAGCGCTCCGCAAGCCCAGCCGAGGCGAGTGCGCCCACAAGGAACCGAGACCAGACCAAGACCCAGAGCAAGCGCGCTATGTAAAAGAATAATTTAAAACCCTGTGTGTCAAAAATCGTGTGTGAAACACAGTTATGTGTGGCGCGCCCATAGAGTAAGCACAACCACCAACAGCACCACTATGACTACTCACGAGCAGACACTCCGCGAACGCAGAGAGGAATTGAAGCAACAGCACCCAGCGTTCAACTGGGAGATTCGCGCCCCTTTCAACCCGTGGCCTATGGCGTTCAACTGGGACATTCGCCCCCCCCTTACGCTTACCTATGGTGGGTGGGACGACGACTACGCAAGGCCATCTTGGGGTGGTAAGAAGCCAATACCATTTGATGTATATGATGGAGATGAAGGCATTTGGGTAATGGCTTTTCAAACATACCCAGGGTATGAAACTGACATGTTTAGGCATTATTCAAAAGACATATATTGGTTGAAGACAAAAAGCGACTATTTTTTTTTACTTATCGGCGGGAGTAGTGTGGAACGATGGAACAGCAATATCACCACGGTGTGTAAGGGTAAGCCAGACACGGCGTGGGAGCGTAAGGCTCTGGATAAGAGTGTGGTGTATCCAAATGGGAAATGGATAGACACCTCCAACTATGTGGAAGGTGTGGAGCGCGCACACGGGTGGATGCTCCCCAGTTAAGGCGGAGGCGCGTTGTTGGTATAAGAATGAGTGGAGCGTGGAGAGAACCTGTAATAACAATTATTTCAAATAAAATGAACCAAGACATGGTAGATTTAATAATTAGCAGAACACAAATAGTAGGCAAGCGATACACAAGTTTGAAGGGACTGCGCTACATCCCCGACGACATGGGGATATTCTACTTCTCCCAGAGGTATGACAAGAACTACACACACCTGTGGGACAGTTAAGGAAATAAAACTATATAATATTAAGTATGAGCGCACCACCAACACCACCAAAACCACCAACACCCGAAGTAGTGTGTGGATTCTGTAAATCTACTACCTGGTGTATGTGTAGATGCCCTGGATGCGGGAGGGGGGAGGACTTTTGTAGGTGTGGGGGGTTTTAATATTGCTAAATATAAATGGATGAGAAGACCAGAGTTAGTCTGTGGCGAGCCGTGGAGGCTATAAATATTTGTAAAGTTTCCCAAGATGAATTGAAGAATCATCACTTATCAACTCCGCAATCACCGCCCTATACACCGAGTCCTTTATTTGAGCGCCTTGGTATGCGGAAAGCACAAAAAATTGAACGGGCAAGTGTAAGTCGTCAAAATTATCTTCAATAGCAGAACGGATAATCCGCCCGAGATTGCGGTAGAAGTATGCCCTGCGGGGTGGCATGCGCTCCTGGATATTACCAACTAACATAGCAATTGTAATTATATCTGGTGCTTTCTTGTTGTCCGTGCGTAGTCCCATCAGCCCATTACACAATTCTATGAAGGTTCCCTCTTTCATACCGCCCTTGTGGGTATCCAACAATTCCATGACTTTGAATGGCAAGTCCATTTCTTAATATTTACAGAGACTTTATTTTTAATATTGTGAGATGATATAACCATGTTCTCCAAGCCAGACGCCATAGACATCCCCATATACAAGAAGCGCCCCGAGGTATGCCTCGCCCGTCCAGACTGTGTCATCAAGAGGAAGCCAGACCACAAGTGGGACAAGTTCAGCAAGGATGATGACAGAGAGAGACTCTTGAAAAATAAAGTGTGTAAGTAGTATAACAAACATGGCTTCAATTGGAAACGATTTACTTGTGAATACCATATTCCCCATAACAAAGAAAGCAGTTGTCATCAACCGCACGGCGATGTCGGGCGTAAGGACTGTGGGTGGATTCCTGGACTGGAATGCTTACGGGCAGGTCAATACCAACCCATATGACGCTGGTGCCTTGAAGGTTCGCGCTGGGTTCTTGCCCGACGAGAAGATACAGCAGTTCAACATAGCAATTGACACCAGCAACAGACCAATAGCCGTTGGGTCTCACCAGGACTTCTTTATCAAAGACAAGCGATACACCCAGGCAGATTGGCTATCAGCACAGGGGACTGTGGCATCGGTAAATACGGATCTCAACCTGAATGTGGTATCATACTTTGAACTTGGTAATGAGAACGGATGGGTCAAGGTCTGGAACGCATCAACCACAATCATGTCAGGGACATTCCACCTTAATCTCTCCTTTCCCAACAGGGTAGGGGAGGCTTCATTACTCCCTTAATTTTAAATATTATTCTATTATATAAACAATCATGGGTTCAATCTCTAACGACATCTTTTGTAAAATCCTTCGGGCAAGCGACAAGGTCTATGCCACCAACGAGGTTATCACACAGAAACTAACGCTGGCTGACCCAGCAGGGAGGCTGTTTGACTTTAATACCAAGTATTACAATAGTGTATTGAACTCGCAGGTTCATCTCACCACAGGCACGGCCTACGACCTCGGTGCTGTTATGACGGTAGCGGGCGTCCCAGGAATCCCGCGTCAGTATGAGTTCCTTTATGAGTTCGCCTCTCCCGCGCCCATTACAGCGGGTGGCACCATAGAACTCCACTTGGAGGATGTCCGCCCGTCGGCGGGGTTTGTTGATTCTGGATTTTCGCCACACGCCCAGACCATCTGGATTACCAACGGCGCCTCTGCCAAATGGTATGAGTTGAAGGCGGAGATTTCCCTGTCGTCCGCCACCAAGGCCAAGATCACATTTACAAATACAGGAGGAGCAGATTACACAGGGTTCATCAACTTCACTCTCACCCAGACCCCAGTTCGCCAGACTACATAGTTAAAGAAATTAAAATAATAGTATATAACATACAGCATGGTTCGCCAAGAAATTGAAATCATATCAACTATCCAAAATGAACTTGAAGCATCTGACATAGCGTCAGGCCGAGGCACCACGGGTCTCTCTTCCAAAACTGTTAAGAATTACATAGACCGCCTCTACAAAACCCATCAGGTGAATGGCGGGTGGAATGACCTTATAGAGTGGGTAGAGGAGAAATACCCCAGTAAAAATACCCAGACCTCATTTTTTAGTGCCTATTTGGGAGCCTCAAAGCACAGTCCCACATTCAAGAAACTGATTGCCTCCCAGGCGGACGAGATAAGGACTACACAAATGAATCTGGTAAAGGCCAGGACAGCAACACAGGAGACACACACAATTAAGAAGGTGGTTTCCTATGATGAGTTAATGGAACTGCTACCAAAACTAACAGGGCAGGAACAACTCATGCTATCCCTATACACCCTTATGCCCCCGAAGCGAGGAGATTTTGGGAAGGTAAAACTACTCAAACATCCAGAGGTTAAAGACACAGAGGAAGCCAACTTCCTTGATGTTGATAACTATGAACTAACAATTAGAGACCACAAGACCAGAGCAACATTTCAATTCATTAAGGAGAAACTCCCAGTAGAGATTCGCAAGTATCTCCGCAAGAGTTTGAAGGAAACTCCCAGGCGGTGGCTCTTCACCCAGGAGAATGGAGACCCCTACAAGGATACCAACGCATTCACCAAGTGGGTGAGAGCGACCCTTGCCCCACATTTCACAGGCCGAGTCGTGGGTATTGACGCCCTGCGCCACGCATACATTACAGAGTTCCACCAGGGCAGTAAGACCTACGCGGAGTCCAAGGAACTTGCCACCAGCATGGGTCATTCTCACGCCGAGAACCAGCGCTACCGTCAGGAAGGTTAAATTATACAGGCGAATAAAAAATATATCTATAATATATAATGGCTACCACCAGAACAGGCATCATATATTGTATCAAATCCCAGGCACTCCTCAAAGCATACACGGGTTCCACCACCAAGAAATATGCCAGCGAGAGAATCTCACAGCACAGGTATGACTACAAGCACAGGGCGACTCGCTTTAACTCTTCAAGTTTTGAAGTTGTTTGCGACCCCCAGGCCAAGATCGAAGTGTTGGAGAGATTTGAATACACAGACATTAAACAGTTAAGGTCAAGGGAAGGCGAGATAATGCGCGCACTCATGGCTGATGATGACTTTGGGTTTGAAATTGTAAATAAGAGGTTGCCAAAACTAATTTGTGTGTGAAGCAAACTTATGTGTAGTTAAAGAGGTGAGAATATAATATTATATAAGAGTATATGACTCCCTCCACTCCCCTCCTCAAATATCTCAACAAGCACAACATCCTATGGTTCCCAATCTACCTTGAAGTGGTTGATGGTGTAAAGAAACTACAACCTTACAGGGAGACAGGCGCGCGCCCCAAGACCACGGACTTCAAGAACCTCACAGCCCAAGAAATACAGGCCAGGCACGAATGGACTACCTACGACCACATAGCAATTGATACCAATAACATACAGCAAATTGACATAGACAACCCTGATTGCGAACTGATGGAGTGTAAGGAGAACACACCACACTTCCTTTCCACTACCAAAAAACTACCCCATTTCTTTGTCAAGTTTAACTTACCAGAGGCGCTGGTAGGTAAGAACATGTTTAAACTACAAGAACATGGCAAGAAAGTGGATTACCTGAATGGCTGTTGGTCTTTTGCGCCAAGGGACGGGGTAGTGGTAAATGCTGACATAGATATCGTCAGCATAGATATCCCAGACGAAACAATTGTAAGTCAGTATAAGGATTACAATACTGATTTTAGTGGTATTGAAATCAAGGAGATATTGGGGGGCATTCCAGCAACATGCCCGTATGAAGTCTGGCTGAAAATCGGTATGGCGCTCAAAATCTCTGGGTTCTCATATGAGGACTGGGACACTTGGAGCAGAAACCGTGCGCCAGACCAACAAAGACCCACGGAATACAAGTGGGAGAAGTCGTTTGAATCCCCCCCAGACCCAGACGAGCCAGAGGTCAAGGGTAAGGTCAGTTTTGGAACACTCATGATGTATTTGAAACAATACAACCCAATTAAGTTCAGGGAGGTTCAGCCTAAACTACTCAACAAGGAGGAGTGTATATTCATAGAGGATATAGAGGGCAACACATACAGAACTCTTACCAATAGGTCTGTGGCCGAATTGTTCTATAACAATTTCCAGGATAAGTATGTGTTTGATACAGATTGGTATATGTTTGACAAGGTCTCTGGTATCATGAAGAAACTGGATAAGAAGATGGTAGAGGCCTATATGTTGAAGGACAGTATGACCTACATTACCAATCTACTCAACAAGAGAATGAGAACCACCGAGGACGAGGAGAAAATCAACAAATATTACAAAATCAAAAATATGACAGAGAGTTCGGCATTCATGAAAGGATCATTTGCCTTCAAAGAGACCAGGTTTGCTGATTCCAACTTCAAGAAGCAACTGGATACCTCCCAGCAAATATTTGGGTTTAATAATGGTGTCTGGGACATGGATGTTGGGGTATTCCGCAAGGGGGTGAAGACTGACTATGTCTCCCAATATGTCAATTTTGACTGGGTAGCCACGCGCGACCATGACTTCTTTGATAACCTAATTTTCAGTATGTTTGAAGACCAGGAAATGGCGGATTGGTTCAAGAAGCATTTGGGTTCCATATTTGTTGGTGGCAACCCAGAGGAGCATTTCTACTTCTGGGACGGTGCTGGCCGTAATGGCAAGGGAACCATGGATACCCTGCTGAAATCCATTCTTGGCAAGTTCTACTGCCCCCTGGATGTCTCCTACTTCACGGTGTATAAAAAGAATGATAATGCGCCTGAACCCCACCTGCTAAAAATGAAGGATACCAAGTGTGTCATGATTAACGAGTTGGGGGAAAGCACCAAATTGATTACTAATAAAATAAAGCAGATATCTGGTAATGACAGCATACCAGCGAGAGCCTTATACTCTAACGATGTTATTGATATAGATTGTGCCTTCAAGTGTATTATTCAAACCAATCACCTGCCTGTATTTACAGATATTGATGATGGCCTGCTGAATAGGATTTGCCCCATTCACTTCCCATTCATGTTTGTGAGTGATAGTGTATTTGACGCCGAAAACCCCCAGCACCGTAGGGCAAATATTGAACTCAAAGGGGTGTGTAAGGAGAAGAAGGTGGAGTTCTTCAACTATGTGATGGATATTTGTGTTCCAGCCTACCAGAACCATGGTATTACCCCTTTGCCCCGAATGGTTCAAAAGAACATTAACAAATACAGGTCGCAGATTGACGATGTTGGTGCCTTCGCCCTGACCGAGTTGAAGGAGGCCACATTCCTATCTGGGAAAGAACCCATTACCACTAATAGCATGTATAACCACTACCAGGCGTGGAGGGAGCAGGTGGTGGAGACGGAGGAGAAGGTCTCGCGGGACAAGTTCGCCAAGAGGTTGAAATCCATTCTTGGCGAAGGTGCCTATAAGAGGGCTATGGTGGATCATAAAAAGCAGTCTTGTATTGTTGGGTATGAGTTTGTGAATGCGTATGAATATACACCAAAAACCAATAACAATAATAATAATATTTACAGTAGGGATTACTAATTAACATTTGAACCTTGTTTTATAATCACTAATATTCTTATCTAAATCCGTGCTATCCCCCCATAGCAAGTATCTGGATAGCGCCCCTGCCGATGTCCCATCCTCCCAATTCTCATTCACCCTGTGTCTTTTAATATAATTTCTGCGGGCAACCTCATCCGCCCCATCTATGTATGTAGTAGAACCCTTGGATCCAAAATGAACCACCGTCCTATCTGGTGATTGGCACATGGATACCTTACTCTTACATACACAGAATACTGCCTTGTATTTCTTTAATGCTTTATCACTCTTTTGGACTGCTACCAATTTCATTACTATTTAGCAACATATTTATGTGCGATACACTCCATAAGGTGTGTAGATTTGGCGCTGGCGGAGGGGTTCGGGTTCAGGGGCGCGGACGGGTTCCTGGAACCTGGTGGCCTGCTTGGCCTTCTTCTTCTTCTTGTAGATAATCTCTGGCTCTTCCTCGCTCTCACTCTCACTCGCTGACACATACACAATCTTCTGCTTCCTGGCCTTCTTCTTCTTCTTGTAAATGACCTCCTCTGGTGTATCCTCGTCCTCTGGCTCCTTGGGGGCGCTGGGCTGGGGGGTGGCCTTGGGAGCCAAAGCCTTCTTGACCCTCTCCTTGCGCTCGGCCAAGGCCTGTTGCTTTTCCATTTTCTCCACCTCCTTCTCGGCCTTACGCAATTCGGCATTTTCCTTCCTGACCGCCATGGCCTTCAATCTGGCCTGTTCCAGACTCGTCTTTTGTGCGTCAGTTCTGGGTTTTTTCGCTTTGGCACCAACATCCTGGGGAAGTTGGATGACCTCATCTTCTGTGGGTTCTATGGGGCTTGTGGTTGGTTCTGCCATTCTCCTGTATATTACTATGGGATATTTTTTTTTCTTCTGTGATACAAGCCAATCAAAATATTATATAATTTCAAGAGGACAGGCGGACACCCTCATTTCCCTAACTAAACTCATATTTATTCAAAAATATAAAATCTCTCAAAATGGAGTTTAGTTTGGGGAATGAGGGTGTCCGCCTGTCCTCCCAAAATCCAAGATCCAGAAGTTGGATGATGAAAATGTTGATGAATATTCTAAAAAGATTTTAAGATTTCTTCATCTATTAATGTGTGGAAAATGTTGAAATATATTTAAGAAATATTTAAACAATTTATTATTTATACAAAGTTCTGGGGAATTATGAACTCATCAAAACATCTTCTAAACATGGAGAGATGTTCTGGTTTTGGGCTGGTATCAACAAACATGAAACTATATGGTTTGCTATCACATACCCCATCCCACATATCCACGAATCTATCTGCCCCCATGCCGAATGAGAGATCCTCCGCAATTAATTTTTTTTCTTTTTCATTATAGTTCTTAAACAAACACCAAATTGTGGCATTTGCGCGCACAGGCTTCGGCAGGCCATTTCCCTGCGATTTATATATTTGAGATATTACAAATGGTGAAATACCTATGGCTCCTTCACCCTTCACGGAACCAATATGACGATACAGAAGACATAATTGACTCAACTTCTTACCGAAAACCTTACTCTGGACGGAGTCGTCAATAAGCAACGCGATTTTAGGGCGTTTTCCGCCCCATTTGTGTGTGGGTTTTTCAAAATTACCATTTCTGTAAAATCTCATTAGCATATTGTCATTCAATCTAACCCCATCCCTATTCATATCCTTCATGAGTCTATTATACTGTTTCATATCCTCGTGGTATTTAACATAGTCATCCCTTTCTGCCTCTACAATTGCTTTGACCTTATCAATCAACATGGGGTCATCCAAATCATCAAATGTATGGTCTTTTTGAATATTGAGATTTTGTAAAATATCCCAATTACTGTTGGCCGTGGGACTTACCAATATTGTGTAATCATATTCCATCATTTTAATGAGATTTACGGCTGATACAGACTTCCCCGCACGCGAGCGCCCCACGAGGACACACAGGGCGTGGGCTTTGGGTAGGGCAGGTGGTGTGTTATGGTTCCCTGAAATTGCTGTGGGCGCAATAATTTTAGTTCCCGATATCTTCACGGTCTTCATTATAATATATGATTATTTTATTCTGCTTGGATATTCCTTTCCTGTTCTTCACCAGTAAATCCAGCCTCCCCGAACTCACCAGCGACCTGTGCCACCGCCTCGGTTGCCAACGCCTTATTTGCCTTACGCCCCATAGCAATCGCGTCCAGAGCGTCCAAGGCACCCTGGTAATCAGTCCCCCACAGTCTTTCAAACATCAGGTATCTCTCCTCGCGGTTCAGGGTCTTATAGTTTGTTGGTGCTTGGAGTCCCGCTTGTTTCAGCGCCAAGACGCGCTCGGCGGTGCTGGTTTTCCCGTGCCTGGCAAACAACTGCTGGTGATATACACTATCCAAATCCTTGAATGACGACTCCTTGTATTTAGACCTAAACCCTTCAAGGTCGGCCTTATCCTCTGCGTTCATCTGGTCGTCAAATGCCTCATTTCCCTGTGCTACCAGAGTTTTAAATCCAATCTGTGTGCGTTCTTCTCTGTCCCTGACACGCTCTATGAGCGCATCCAATTCAGATGATTTTACCTGTCTGCCTGCCTCAACATTCATCTTCATATCCACTATGATATCCGTGATTCTATCACCCGAACTTCGGCCAGTCTCCTCTTTCTTGGCTATCATTTCTTCCATCTTGTCTTCACCAATTTCCAAGGCCACGGCATCTACAATATTCTCCACAATCACCGCAGATTCAATACCCTGTGGTGCTGTCTGGATGTGATCCTGAATAATAGCGAGTATTTTAGCCACGGGGAGTTCATAGCCGAATGAGAACTCGTTGGCGAGTGGCAACATGGTGCGGTCAAACGGATTCCCCGCTCTCATCTGCGCCTGCTGTGCCGACCTCTGGACTTCCAGCATTCCCATGACGGGATTGACCCCCAAGAGGGTCTCGGCGAGTTCAGTTGCCCCTGCGACTCCTGAATTAAGAATCCTCTGCTCGGCTTGGAGGATATCCCCTACTTTACGGTATTTTAGCATAGCCCTCTGCTCTTCGGTGAGTAATCCACACTTTTGTCTAACCATGGCATCAAAGTGTTCCATATTTGTTTATATTATTAGATAATAAAATAATATTCGGTTATATTATTAAAGCCATGAGTCGCATGATAGGAAACGATGCCCGTGTGGGACAGTATTTTATTACTCCCGAATTGGGAACCAAAGAGGAACCCTGCCCCCTGCTTCATAATTCCAGGGACTTTCTTACAGGTGTAGATCCGATTGGAAACTATATCATTCGGGATGATACCCAGTCCAAAGACAGAATATCTATCAATAAAACCACGGGGGTAATTACATTTGACCCCCCCCTTCCCACCACCGCCCCCACACCATCTTATACAGACTACTCCCTGCCTGGACTCACCGCTGGAAATGAGTATATCCTGGCAAACCTAAATGCCACGGGGACAGACTACCAGGGCGTGGGGTATTTCCAACTCACCTGTATCACCTCTGGATTGAAGCATGAAACCTACTTCTGTGCCACGGCCATGTATAACAACATCCTTGCGTCCGCCCAGGGTGATATCTATATCTTCCAGAACCTGACACAATCGGCAACCCCCCCCTTTATTGAACTTGAATTGCGCGAAGTTTCTGGAACCCCAGAAATTGAAATCCTGGTGAATGTCGGCCAGAACTGTGATGCTACCCTGCGCGTTATGGATGCCACGCAGGGTTGGGTTCCCCCAGGGTCTGTGGTGCTTGGTAGTGCTGGCTCGGGTATCCAAACCCTGGATATCACCTCCACCTTGGATACGGAGACGGGACAGACTATGGTTGCCCCCTTGATGAAGACAACGCAGATGTTGGCGGATATTGTAGCCCCCCGAGGCAATCCAGGCATCAGTTCTCCCTATCCCTGGGACTATGGTGGCTCCGTTATGTCTGGTGTAGCCACTCCGCTGGTTGCCACGGATATTGCTAACAAGGCCTATGTTGATGCCATCCCCACGCCCGCCACACCTGGTATGGCTCTGGTCTCCACGACCCCCGTGGGTGGGTCGGCCATCATCACGGGTGATATCATTACCGCGGGTGTTCCTGGTGAAGTTGGTAAATGGAAAATGGTGCTTCCCAATTTAAGACCCACAACTGCGGTTGGTCTCACCTTCTTCATGACCCGCTTGGGGGGCGCCCAACTGGCTGGCGAACAGAATGGTGCCGAGTGGAGTGCTGGCGCTTTCCTGCCCCAGTCTCCCGTCGCCTTCCCAGCAAGTCCTATATTTATTACCGAAGTTGGTGATACTATCCTCGCTGGTGCTTTTTGCCAATTGGAGGTCGATGTAATCCAAGAACAAGGGAACCAGGGAACTGCTACCATTAATTTCACTTATACAAACGCAACTGGTAGATTCCGCAGAACCACTCGTCATTTCCAGACCAATCCAGCACAAGACATGTATGGCTTTTACATCCGCCCTACGGGGGCTTCCACTCTTGGAGGAGATGTATTTACATATAAATATTCTTCTGTATAAGTATAGAGAAACATGAGTAGAACAATTGCCATGAAAAAGCAGAAAGACCAAGTGGATTACTTGAAGCGGTGTGAGAAAACACTACCAGAAGAGATATGTAAAATTGAATACGGGCAGGTAGATTTGGCTTACGAGAAGGAGAACCCGTATGACCCACCGCCGTGGGTTCCCCCACAACCCGCGCCTGAACCCCGACCAGACCCACCAAAGCCAAGTCCCGACCCACCGCCACCAAGGCCTGACCCCGCGCCCTATGTCCCCCCGAGTCATCGCCGTAAGATTATCAACAAGGGTCTGGTGGTATCTGCGCCTACCCGCCAGAAGTTCATTTACGAAGGACAGTTGAGGCACACCGTTCCTCTTGATATTCAAGAAGAAGCGTTCCGCCTGACGCGGGGGTATGACATGTCCCAACTCTACAAGGAGGGTGTCAGGGATTTTGGATACAAGCGGGGAATGACAAAAGAAGGCACCAAAGTCCCCCTGGGCGACCTGCCCCCAGGACTTGAAGATTCCTATATGCGGAACTACGGCCAGGGGTGGGAGGATACTAAAAAGGATTTATTGCTTGATGACCCCAAGAAGATATTTGGCACGCATGTAGGTGATGAAGCCCAATATATGCCCCAGGAGGCTACGAATATCCACGGTGTGTATCACGACCAGGCCTACTGGTCTTCTCCTATGGGTCTGGAACAATATAATGATTTCCATATGAACCTGGCAGTTAAGAGATTCCAGAATGACGCAGGGTGGAAAAGAAACAACCTGATGGGTAAGGATGGAACCTATGAGGACTTTGTGCGCTACCTGAACCAACAGGGTGGCAAACCCCACGCTGGTGTGGATCTTGACCTTGATGAAACTGGTGAATACCCCCGAATGGATAGAGATTCACCACAGTATCGCGCCTGGGAGAAGAACGACGGTGAGACCACCCCCCGAGAGCAAAAACGCCTGGGAGCGGTGGAGTATGATGAAACCCCCTTTAATTACCACACCAAGACCCAGAGGCAACTTGAAGCCATGGCACCAGAGATGGAACACAATTTCAACCTGGGGCTTATAGGTAAGGCTGATGAGTCCAAGGCCGTTGGACGCCTGTATTTGGGTGGCACGGGCGCTGGCAGATTGCCCCGAGATGCCGACCAACCCCTTGAAAAACTGGTCGCGCAGGGAGACCAAAAGGGTGCTATGGAACTATGGAACGAGACCAACGAACCCGATGTTATCCGCAAGATGGTGAAGGAGCAGGTTGATGCTGGTATGAAGGAGATAAAGATTTCGGGACACAGCACGGGTGGATGGAAGACGAGGTCTATAATCCCCGAACTGGCTATGGAGAACCCTGATGTCAATTTCACGGGATATGGTTTGAACGCGCACGGCAGGGTATCCAAGGATTACCCAGAACTCCCCAGTAATGCCAATTTTGAATATCACACTATGATTAATGATTACACAAGTCTTAAAAATCGTAAGTTTGTTGCTAATGAGAAAGCCCGTGGTATAGATTCCTATTACTATGAACCCAAAGTCCATGAACCCATAGAGATGCCAGGTGGGTGGCGCAAGGGTATGTGGAACCCCTCTGGTTCCTCGGCCAATATGGCCTACCAGTCCCACCAAATCAATAAACTCTTTGATACAGATGGTGAAGCCCTCCTTAAAGATGGTAAGGCTCTTAACCGCACCAAACCCATTCGCTGGAATGAGAAGGGTGAATTGGAGAATTGGGAACCTGGCAAAATCCGCTCCTGGACTGATGAGGCCATAGATGGTGGTGTGAATATCTCGGCCAACCAGATTGGAGAGGCCATCACCAGCAAGTGGATTGACCCCAAGTTGGGTATCAAAAACATGGTCGGTCAGGAGGTAGCCCACACCAGCATATCATCTGGTATCGGCGGTGTAATTGCTGGTGCGGGAACTGGTGCCGTCAGGGCAGGAACCCAAGCCTACGCCCAGGGGTCAGCCACGGGTCTGGGTGAGACTTTCGCCACGGGTGTTCTGGAAGGTGGGGCAACATCGGTAGCAGGGGGCATAGCAGGCGGTGTGGCTGGAACCTTGACTGATATTGGAACAAATGCCCTTCTCCGCAAGGCAGGAGCCAGCGCAGATGTCAGCCAGACCACGGCCAATATAGTTGGTGGGGGCGTAGGTGGCGCGGTGGGTGCCGTGGCTATGACCGAGGCTGGTGCTTTAATAGGGGCAGAACTGGGATTACCTGGTGCTTTGGTGGGAGGTGCCATAGGTGCTGGTGTTGCTGGTTTGGAAGAAGTATATTCACACCGTCAGGCGATAGGCAGGGGACTTGGAACTATGGGAAAGGATATCTCTGGTTTCCTGGGATTCCGCCACAGGCACCATGACCCGCCCTCGGGTTTTCCTGGAACCTTCTAAAAATAATATATAGTAATAGTAATAATGGCTGACACCGAAGAACCAGTTGATACCTATACTCGTTGGATTGACCGAATCACCCCTGACGAGCGCAGAACCTACCTTGAACGCCTCCAATACCTCCATGAGACCTACCCCCGAATTGATGCTATGACCCTGGGTGTAATGGCTAAATACACGGACGAGGAACTTGGGGAGATTTTCGCGAGTTGTTCGCAGGACTACAAACCCGAGCCACCACAGCAGACCGAGGCAGAACAGAAGGTTGTAATGTGCTTTGATTCCAGGGAAGAGATGGAAGAATATAATAAGAAACACAAGTAAATAAAAATCTATATAATTAGTATATACCAACCATGGAAACCGCATATACTAAAAATATCTTTCTTGACAGTTCCATAAACACGGAGGGAAATGACGGACGCCTCGCGCGGTGGATTTGTCCCGCCGAGGGGTTTAGTGTGAATACCCAGCAATACATTAAAATGACCCTTAATTCGTTCAGCATGAGGCGAAATTGGTATAACATTAATACCAATAACTGTATCTTCTACTCCAAAAACGGTGCCTCTTACACAGAGTATATTATTCAGCAGGGCAACTACACCACTTTCACCTCTCTGGCTACGGCCATACAGAATGCCGTTCTCGTCCAGCACGCAGGTGCCGTGGTGGCGTGGGATACCACCAGCAGGAAGTTCCAGATTGATATGACCCTGGCTCCTACCTTCAACCCCGCCGAGTTTTTCGTGGGGTTCATCTGTAAGACGGGTGCCTCACCAATTGGTGTGAGCGACCTTGGGTTCTTTAACGATTCCTTTGAGATACTGGGTGGCAGGCCGACCCGTGATGTCAATATAATCACAAACCTCATGTCCCAGGTGGGGACTGCCCTGCCAGCGGTGGGTAATATAATTCATGAGAGTTATTTTGTGGGCGCCCTCAACACCATCGCCGAACTGGTAATCCGCACTTCCTTACAGGGTGGCAATTATCAGTCATTTGGTTATGAGCGCAATTTGCCAAGTGCTTCTGGTCTTACAAACACGGACATCATAGCCAGGATCCCGATTGATGAGGCCACCTGGACGCCTGAAAAAGAGTTCATACATTTTGAAGATTATGATGATAACTTCTCGGTCATCATTCCAGAGAAGCAGTTATCCCAGTTGGTGTTTTCCGTGGGAGACCATAAGGGCAGGCTGATACCCGAAGTTAATTTCACACAGGCACAGGACGGCGCCCTCTCGTTCAGGCTGTCGTTAAAGATGAGTGTGATGAATGATATTTCCAGCCGAGAGCATATCACCCTCCCCAGCGATATTCGCCAGAAGACATTTAATTATTAAACATTCTAATTTTTTATATTTTCTTATATTATAACAATCATGAGTATCACTCCATCCAATATGCTTTATGGAACCAGCCGTCTCCAAAATTATTCCAAGAACAAGTTTCGCCTTCTCCCCACATCCGCCAGCACCCTGGGTGCTTTTGGAATTATCCAGGTGCCTATCGTCCAGGGGACAATCGTGGATCTCGCGTCTCTTAAATTACAGATGAAGGTGAGTGCCACGGGTTCCAGCGCGAGCGGTGTTGCGACCGACGAGATTTACGCCCGCCTCCCAGCCGATGTGTCCTCGCTCATTCAGCGGGTAGAGGTTCTGGTTAATGGTGTCCTCGTTAATGGTTCGTCCAGCGACTATGGGTCTTGCGCTCGCCTCCGCAAACTCTGTATGGGAACCTTTGACCGCGACCAGTCTATTGACCGCGCGGTGTCCCACGCTTCTATTTCCGCAGCCGACGCTAATGAGACCAGCGAGGTTGTAATGAAGGACTGGCTCGGCACCCTGTTTGCTGGCGGTGAGGAAGGCGCTTCATGCCGTTTCCTTCATACTGGGCTATGTGGAGACATTACGCTCCGTATCCAGTTGGGCGGTAATAATGTGCTTGTAGGCAAACAGCAGGGTCAGGCCATTAACGCCAACTACACCACCCCCGAGGCGATTGCGAACGCCAAACTCATGACCTACAAGGTTGAGGACATTAAGTTCTCTATTGAGGCAGTCAGTATGCCCGACGACTATGAGGTTCTCCTTATGAAGGATCTTATGGCTGGGTCGTTGGAGGTTGGCTACGAGGAGATGTATTCCTTCCCCCTCCAAAACATCACAGGCGATTCGTTTGAAAATCGCTTCTCCGTCAGCACGCGCTCATTAAATCAGTTGTATGCTGGGGTGCGTGATTCGAACTTTCAAACCACGGGTATCCGCGCGCACCTTATGGATAATGTGGTTGGCGACGCTATTGTCTCCAACGCCTACCGTTTCCGTGCCTACCCCGACCCCGCCAAGCAGTTGGCGTGGCAATTTAGCGTAAATAACCAGAAGCACCCCAATTACCCCGCTGACTTATTGAGGCCTGTGCCGATACTGCCTCGGTGGAGAACCGCAACGGTGTCTCGGGTCGTGGTAATCTCATTACCTCGTTTGAGTCGTTCAAGGACGGTGTGGCTGTGTTCCCCCTCTCCCTGCGACACAACGGTGGTATGGCTGGTATGGCTTCTACCTCGTGCGCTTCGGGTCTTGACACCCGCTCCACCAATATGTCTGGCACCTTTGAGGTCAGGGGTATGGCTACTCCCACGGCCGACCCCGCCACGGGTGAAACCGCAGTCCGCTCTGCCCTGGTCTGTGCCGTCTCCCAGCCAGTCCTTATTATTAACCCAGGCAAGTCGGTTTCGGTTTCTTTCTAAACAATTATATTGTCTAATAATATAACAGTATGACTTTCAAGCCACAGGATAGATTTATAGTTCCAGGCGCCGATGAGCGAAACTCTCTGGGTAGTGTGAGACGAGTGTATGCCGATAACCGATTCCACACCCCAGTATTCAACAGGGAGGCTACCAAGCCCCTTAACAGGTTCTCCCAGATAGGAATTACAAATAACAATACCCTGAATTGCGCCAACCCCAACGCTCCCCGTGAGGATTTGAGTTATGGCTCCCAGTCCCGTGAGGTGGGATTCAGGGCTAATGTCCGCCAGAGTCAGGCGCAGAAGGACTACCAGCAGGGTGTCAATACATTTGGCTACGCCCCTGGCAGACCCCTTATAGTCAATAACCACCAGTAGGTTATAAATCAATTAAAATCTAACTAATATTTAAGAACACCATAGTATGAGGTTGTTAAATAATATTACAG